>OGWX01000284.1_pt1 | contig 36708 bp, 48 predicted proteins | sample 1576151 | NCBI WGS metagenome assembly OGWX01 (sample SAMEA3541591, study PRJEB24748) | human gut metagenome | biome: human gut; feature: human-associated habitat; material: faeces | place: China | collected 2012
TTGTTCATAACACCCATACTACACCCGTACTTTTTCGCTGTTTTTTTTGTTCGAGTTTAACCCTATAATACGCAAAATATCTGTGAAATGGGCGATTATATGCGTGAGTTTGACCCTATAATACATACATATATTACAGGTTGATATATTAAATATTTGATATACAGTATATTGCATTGTAATAATGTTTATTTTTGTATTGTAAAACGTATTAAAGCATATATTTTGACTGCGAAATGGAGCAATTGGTAGCTCGCAAGGTCCATAGCCTTGAGGTTGCAAGTTCGAACCTTGCTTTCGCCACAATGGTTTTTGAAGGTTAAGACGAACGTTCCCGCTATTCAGTGCTCCGTCTGAGGGAATTAAACGTACGGAGATTTTAAGGTAATTGATTGATTGTTGATGGAAACGCTCCCGGTGATTGTGCCGGGAGCATTATTTAGTATGGAAATAGATATTCCCATTATAAAAAGAAATATCATCCGAGAGGTTCTCTATTCGCACAAGGAACTTCCACGTTATCAGCATGCACTCGAAATCCTATTTTGTGCAGTAAACGGATATGAACCTATTAATGGATATATAAGTGGCATCGAAGATGCAGGATATCGAGAACTATACACTAAAATATTGGAAAAAGTCAACGAGCTAAGAGCAGGCCTTCCAAGTGCCAATAATACCAGCAAGTAAACTTATCAAATTGGCTATTTTCTTATTTCTATTCTTACTTTACATTGATAGCACGCAACAATTGCTGTATCTGCACCATCTGCCCTTTCATTACATCCATATCATCTTCCAGTTGATTAACTTTATCATAATATGTTTCATTCAGATTCGGCATTTTAGCACTGAAATACCATTCAGCATGAAGTATGGTGTTTATCTCCTGAGCTTCCAAATTAAAATTGGGATAATTGATTTTATCTACATTATCTGACATACAAACGAGGAATCCATGTTGGCGAAATCTGTTTTTGATGCGTTTGATATATGAACGCCCATCAGTGTCACTGATAACATAGATGTGCTGGTCGGGCATGTCCTGCCATTCAGAACGGTCGAGCAATCTCACGATAACGTAGGAACTATCCAATAATGTAGGAGACATACTTTCTCCTTTGATGCGGACGCAAAAATACTTTTTGCTATTGTGTACCATGGATGAAGGCATCTTTATAGTGTCTACTACTTCTAAATAGTCCGGATTGTCGCAACCAGAGCAGCCTGCGGCAACAGAGATGTCCACCAGTGGGATTGAAACAAAATCATCATTGATAGACAGCAACGCTGTAGAAGCGGAATTTGTGGATGTGGACTCGTGACGGAGCATAGAGCCACGTCCTGTGATAAGCCAATCTGCATTAAGTTCTGGATGGATTCGTAATATATTCTCTATGACATCTGAACCTATTGATCCGTTATTTTTCACCATTTTACTAAAATAGCTATTAGAAAGCCCTAATTCTGTAGCTAACTTATTGAAAGTAATACCTGAATACGTAATATATTCACATAATCTGCCGATTGCCTTCGTAATATTTTCGCTTTTTTCTTGCATAGTTCGTAAAATAGTTAGATATTTGCATCGTCATCCAAATGGAAAACGCTCCAAATATACAGAATTAACTTTATAAACAGAAATACAATGGCAGAAAAGGAAAGATTTATTAAGGCAGATGCTTCACAACAAGAAGCTATTGCCAAACAGTTTTTTACCACCACGCGTACTGTGCGTTCGGCACTGAATTTTGAAACGAACTCACCATTTGCGAAAACTCTTCGTGCTTATGCACTGAATCATGGATGTAAAATGTATGAAGTTACATTGATAGATAATCCCTATGAGAAAGTGATAACCTTATAAATAGTATGAATATGAAAACATTAAGAAGAATCCAGAAAATAGCTATTGCCGTAGGTCTGATTTACGGTTTTTGGTTGGGGGGCAATATAGATGCCACAGAGAGAGACAGTACAAGTGCCTTTATCATGGTAGCATTGGCTGTAGTGATTGGTATTTCGATGAGTATCCCCAATAAAGAGCAGGAAAAGATCCTGTAAGAGGTGGCTTTCACCCCGGTTCGATGCCGGGGCTTGCACTAATTAAAAAACAAAGATATGGCACTGATATTCAACAATAGGATATGTGTGTTTGCGAATGAACTGATTGCTTATAATCCTAAAACCAATATAGGAAGCAAAAAAGGATTTATCAGTGAAAGTAATTATTATAAAATGAAAAGTAAGAAACAAATAATTGTACTTCAACGTAGTACACCTGACAAGTCCGCCATCATAGACTACGAGACCATGCGGGAAGACATAAAACAGCAATATATCCTGCAAAACGGCGATCCTCGTGTCACCTTATCAGCGCAATCCCGAAAAGGTGTCCTTGAAGAGGCCATTGTCTTCAGTAATGACGCTTTTGAATTCTACAGTACCGAATACCGGTATGACGGCGGCCGGAAACTTCCTGATGCCAGGATAGATGAGTATACCGTAAACGTCCGCGTTCTGGAAGCGATTCTCCACCTTAGGGATGAGCACCGGAAAAACAGCATCGGTACCAACGGTCCCCGCGTCAATTTCTGGAAAAACACCTCAGTGTTGTGCAATGAGCTGAAAACTCTCCGCGACCCACATGGACATCTTCTTTTTCCGCACACCCTGCCGGAAAATTCCGCATCATTGAAACGCAAATGCCTGGAATATGAAGCGGCCCGCCGTATCAGTCTCAAGGAAGGATACCGCAGTATTGTCCATAAGAATTTCGGCAACAAGTCCGCCGCTGTGGTAAAGGATGCGGAGATGGAAGCCGTCCTGCACAAGCTCATTTCCCTGCATAACAACCTGAACAGCGTGCAGATAATGGAAGAGTACAACAAGATAGCCGGAATGCTCTGCAAACCTACCATCAGCAGTCCCGTTACCGTAGACAATTATAAGAAAAAGATGGAACTCACCACCATGCAGGGGCGCAAAGGCAGAAAAGCGGTTGCCAATACCCGCAGGAAACAGATACATCGTGAAGCGCCCGGACAGGCACTCACCTATTGGACGCTGGACGGCTGGGACGTGGAACTGCTGTACCAGAAGAAAGTCGCCCGGACAAAGAAAGTGAACGGCGAAGAGAAACGTTACATGGTAACAACCTATACCAACCGCAAGACCATAGTCGTAGTATTGGACGCATGCTGCAAGTATCCGGTCGGATATGCCATCGGCGACCATGAATCCCCCGCACTGATCCGCGAGGCCCTACGCAATGCCATACGCCACACCAGGGAACTGTTCGGCAGCCGTTACAAGCCGCTCCAGCTCCAGAGTGACAACTATCAGAAAGGTGTCATGACTCCTTTCTACCAGGCTATGACCCGGTATTATACACCTGCGGCTCTGGGGAATGCCAAATCCAAAATCATAGAGCCCTACTTCAAATATCTGAACGTGAAGCACTGCCAGAAGCAAGGCAACTGGTCAGGTTTCGGCATAGTTGCCAACAGGGACAACCAGCCGAACATGGAAATCATCAATGAGAACCGCCATCTGATCCCGGATGAGGAAACCCTTATCGGACAGATAGACGCGATGATGATGCGGGAACGTGCGGAAAAATTGCAGGAATACATGTCTGCGTGGGAACGGACCGAGGAAAACCGAAAGCTTCCCTTCTGCGATGAGGAATATCTGCTCCTCATGGGAGAGACTACCGGGCGTACCAACCGCATTGGTGGCGACGGTCTGCGGCTGGAGATACATGGAGAGCGTATCAGTTACGATTCTTTCGACATCTCATTGCGTGAACACTATAACGAGGACTGGATCGTGCGCTACGACCCCGAGGACATGGAACGGATACTTATCAGCAACGCCGTACGCAAGGGAATGAAAGATGCCGGAAAGGAAATAGGGACATTGCGCTACATGATGCAGCGGGACATGAAAGTCCCCATGGCATTGGCCGACCAGAAGCCGGAACATTTCGAGTACCGCACCCGGGTAAGAGGCTTCAACGAGGAATTACAACGGCATATTGATGATAAAGTGGCAAGCGTGGACGGACATATCAGGAATCTTCAGCAGCGCATCCCGGAGCTGATAGGCAATACCCTGCTGGACCGCTATCTGATAACCGACAGCCGGGGACAGCACAAGGATGCCCGCAGCAGAATGCGCGATGAGGTAGCGGATGCCGATTATGAGGACATCACATCCTCCGTTCCGCAAACAGTGATGGCGGGTACCAATGAGGAGGATGAGGACTATGAATTCAACTCGGCCGACATGAGATACTCACGATGATTTAAATAACCTTTAAAAACAATATAAAGATGGATATTCAAGGATTAAAACAATATGTGGACACACTTGTAAAACGTGGATCCACTCAAGGTGAGATAGCCCGTAAATGCGGTATTTCCGGTACTACCCTTTCCCAGATCCTTTCCGGCAAGTATGCTGCCAGGGAAGACAGTATGGCTGCCAAGATAGCAGCCGCCCTCAACTATTATGAAGGTGCCTGGAATGTGGTCGAAAGCGTATCAAGCTACCGGCAGGTAAAAGCCGCTTTCAACGCCGCCAAGCTCAACAGCAAGTGGTTCTGCATATCTTCCCGGTCGGGAAGTGGAAAAACGCAGTCGCTCATTGACCTTTACAATACCAATGCCGACAAGTCCGTCATCTACCTGAAGTGCCGCAAGTGGACAGGACGGAAGTTCCTTACAAAGCTTGCCACCTGCCTGGGCCTGAAGATAACCCGCTATATGGACAACGACGAACTGCTGGATGCCATTATAGCCAATATAAACCAGATGGCCGATCTGCGCCCCTTGCTGATACTGGATGATGCCGGGAAACTGACCCATTCCGCGTTATGTACGTTAATTCCCTTATACGATGACACTTTTCACCGCATGGGTGCACTGGTAGCGGGTACGGAAACGTTGGAACGTAACATAAAACGTTATGTCGGCCGTATCGAGGGGTATGACGAAATAGACGGCCGTTTCAAGCGCAACTATATTGCCTTGCTGGGCGCCACGAAAAAAGACGTATGCGCCATCTGTCAGGCTAACGGTGTGACGGACAAGAACAGGCAACTGGAGATATGGGGAAAGCTTGACAAACGCAGGAAAGAACCGGTGGAAGGCAGCGGCAAGTTCGTCCTGTTCTGCGATGACCTTCGTGAATTGGCAGGCATGATAGACAATGAGTTGATACATCAACAGTTGGAACGCGGAGAACTGTCATGAAAATTCTGAGTGTAAAGAACATAGAGGATGCAAAGTTCCGGTACATTCCTTTCGACGGCGAATGGTATCAGGCATTCGGCAAGCCCGAACGTTCCGGCTGCTGGATCATCTACGGTAAATCAGGACAGGGAAAGACACATTTCGCCCTACAGCTGGCCCGGAAACTGGATGAGCTTGGAATGCGGGTGTTGTTTATCTCCCTGGAAATGGGGGTACATGACGACTTCAAGAAAGAACTGGCACTGGCGGGTATACGCAGCGGAGTAAGCCGGATACAGTTCAGCGATGAGTGTGAAGGTATAGAGGATATTGAAAACGAGATAACCAAACAGCGCAGCGCCGATGTCGTGTTTGTCGACTCTGTCCAGTACCTGGGAGACCAGTGCGGGGTCAAGGCAAAGGATATCATTGCCTTGCGGAAAAAATATCCCAGGAAGATGTTCATCTTCATTTCCCATGTGGAAGGGAAAGAAGTTGAAGGTACCATGGCTTACGATGTGAAGAAAGATTCTTTCAGGCGTATTTATGTCGACAGGTTCAAGGCATCGCATATATCCCGCGGTGCCGGCGGTCCCCGGGGTTATTTCATTATCTGGGACAAAGGATATCAACGGTATTGGTTAGAAAACATAAAAGAACAAGCGTATGAGAACAACAATGAGTAATCCCATCAGTCCCCGCCAGATACAGTGTCTGCAGGCCAGCTTACGGCGCATCGGCATCTGTGAAAGGGAAGAACGCCTGGAATGGCTGTCTGTACAGACCGGCAGGCCGGTTACCAGTACGAAAGACCTGACTTCCTCAGAAGCGCGGCGGTTGCTTTCAGCTTTAAAAGGTGGGCGCAGCCCGAAAACGGAAAGAATGCTGCAAAAAACTGCAGCTTCCCTGGTAGGCAAGATCTACAGCATGTCTTTTCGGATTTCCTTTCTAAACAAGGCTTACAGCGGAAACCACACACCGGAGGATTTCGAGATGAATAAGGCGAAGATAAATGTCTGGGTACGTAAATACAGCGGTACCGGGAAAAATATTACGCAGATGAATGTAGATGAACTGGAGAAAGTCCTGAAAACCATGGCAAAGATAGCGAGAATCGAGGAAAAGGAGGGAATATCATGAGAGATAATACCGGTACCTTAAGCAGAAAAGAACGTCTTTCCGCAGAATTCAAGACCTGTGCGGAGCGTGTCAGCCATCTGCAGAAGCGCCTGATGACAGAGGTAGCCAGGTTGAAGCCTATTGAACTGGAACGTCTCCTGGATGATTATCGTGCAGAACAGATACGCTACGATAACCTCTCCCGGGAACAGGATGGGCATAACACTGCAATCAAGACGGCAGCCGCCAAGGAGCGCTGGCGCAAGCAGAACCGGGACAGAAGAAAGAAATTACATTATTAACCCTATAAAAATATTTATTATGGCAAGAACAAAGAAAACAGTAGTCAGCGGTATCACCCGCGAACAGGCAGAACAGGCGTTTGCAGACTTCGCAGCGGCCGACGCCAAAGTACAGAACCTTACCTCAAAAATGGATATTGAGATGACGCGTATCCGCGAGAAATATGCGGACCAGCTGGCAGAACTGTCTGCCACGAAGGAAAAGAACTTTGACATCATGCAGGCATACGCCGTAGAAAACAAGGAAGAACTATTCTCCAAGCGGAAAAGCCTTGAGAGCGCGCATGGCGTATTCGGTTTCCGTACCGGCACACCGAAGCTGAAGAACCTGAAAGGTTTTACCTGGGCAGCGGTAACAAACATCTGCAAGGAACTTCTCCCCCAGTATATCCGTACAACGGACGAATTGGCAAAAGACAAGCTGCTGGCTGACCGGGACAATCCGGAAGTAGCCGAGTTTTTCCCGAAGATCGGCGTACAGGTTGTACAGGAAGAGACGTTCTATGTGGAACCCAAGAAAGAGAACGATGCGCAGCAATCCGCATAAGGAATATTACGAATACCGGCCGCATGGCAGGAACTGGGTGGTGTATCGTATCCGACGTGACGCCACCGGTTCCACCGGGACCAAAGTCGGGCAATTCCTTACGAAAGAGGAAGCCCGGCGTGAGGTCTACCGATTGAATGGCTGGAAATAATATAAACATGAATTAAATAGCTTTGGGCGGCTTTGTAAAACCCATAATATATGTGTTATGAGAACTGATATTCAAGAAAACAAAAAGAAGTTGGCTGAGCTGAAAGAGGCGGCAAAGCCATTGATAAAGTATCTTTGTGAAAACTATCATCCTCACGTAACTGCAATTGTCACCCCTACAAGTGTAGAGGTAATGGAAGGGATTCAAGCAATTCCCAACATATCAGAATTCATAGTTGATTAGTATTCTGCCATGTGACAAGGCTAAACTGCCGCATGGTCCAAATCAAATAAAGAAAGAATAATGGCCAAGATAACTTACAAATCAAGCATTCCCAATGACAAGCCTCTTTGGCTTCTCAAGCTTCAGCTGGCGGTCAGCCAGCTGGATGCCACCGAACTGAAAGGAAATGAGCAGGATTTCCATAACCTGAAATCGTTTATCGACGCTGAAATCCGTTCGTTAATGGAAAAAGGTGACATCCGCCGCAGCTTTGTGGAAACCGAACTCCGGCAGGATGAAAGCAGGACGGTGATACATATCTTCCGCAACCACATAATTGTCCAAACCTATTATATCGAAGCATGAGTGAGAAGAAAGACATATTGGTACTCAATTCCCCGAACTTCGGTACCGGTAAAGAAACCATAGGCTACTATACAGGGTATGCCTGTGGTTACTGCCACGGTAACGGCTGGTTCTGGAATCCTGAAATTATCCATAAACGGGTAAAGATACCCTGTCCGAGATGTGGCGGAACCGGACATGTAAAAGGTATCGTTACAGTGGAATGGGTTCCGGACGGGGAAGTGAAAACCAGTTTCAGCAAAAAGCAGGAAATATGACACCGCGTATCCCGATAAACTATATCGTCCAGATAGACAACTTCCATCTGGGCGAATTCATCTTCTACTGGAACTACTACGGCCAGCCCTGCTCACTTCTTCTGCAGAAACCCAAGACGGAGGGCCTTACCGCCGTCAGGCTGGTGGTTGACAGTGACGAAGCCGCCAGCTTCCTTTTAAGGGCGAAGGAGAAAACGGGCTGCAGGCTGTATACGGTAAAATAACCACGTACTATATCACGGATTCTATATTCGCCAGAAAACGTGATGTCATGGTAATAATTTAATCGAGAAGATATGAAACAGACAACTATCCCCGCTTTTAAATATTGGCTCCGGATACACGGCTTTCGCTTAGAATGGTTCGGTACTGGAACAAAAAACAATCCAATCAAGATTAAATCAAAAAGAAAGAAATGAAAGAGTAAATATGGAATTAAAAGAATTGACATTAAAGATATGTGACATCTTCGGATGTAGCAGTATTACTACACTGCCTGATAAGGTTATGTTTGCTTTGTTTTCTCAGAATCCCACTTTGTATTTTGAGAAGTGCAAAGAGTTATGCCCTGATTTGACTGTAGATTGGATGCAAAGGGTATATCAGTTCTACCACGCAGACAGAAAGGAAAAGAAACAAGATTATACACCTGTATCTCTTTCTAAGCTGGTTGCTTTTCTTAGCTATACACCATGCGAGAAAGTTGTGTACGATTGTTGCGCTGGTTCCGGTTCTCTGACTATTCAAAAGTGGTGCACTAATCCGGATTTAAAGTTTGTTTGCGAAGAATTGGATACGAATGTATTGCCTATTTTTCTGTTTAATCTTTGTATTCGTAATATTGATGCGACAGTGGTAAACAAGAATATTCTCACTGGTGATATTATCGCTTCATATAAGGTAATCAGAGGTTCAACATATGGAGTTATACAGCGTCCGATGTTTCCGGAAACAGAATTTCTAAAAGCTGATGTAGGCATTTCCAACCCGCCATTTAATTTAAAAGTTCCTGTATCTGAAGAAATAATCAAAGCTTTACCTCAGAAATACACTTGTAATTTTGCTTTCGTGGCGCATTGCCTGCAAAGGAGTGAAAGATGTGCGTTGATTCTTCCCAGAGGTGTGCTTACAAGCAAAGAAGAGAAAGAGTGCAGGAGATACTTTATTGAGAAGGGATGGCTGCAAGCTGCTATTTCTTTGCCGGAAAAGATGTTTGAGTCTACCTCTGTAGCGACTTGCATACTTTTGTTTGATAAGAAGAAAACGAGTAAAGATGTGATGCTGATTAATGCGGAAGGAATGAAATCTGTTGAAGTAAGAGAACAACGTGGAGAAGGTGGCGCTTCTCATTACAACCGCATCTATAAAAAGGAATTTAATACTTTTTCAGATGAACAGATTACTGCTATATGCGAACTTACAGTAAAAGAACAGGATTCATTCTCTAAAAGGCTTTCAATCGAAGAACTGGAGCAAAAGGGATACAATCTTACTATTGGCTCATATCTACCGATAGAATTAAAAGGAACTATTCATCGAGACTTCAACGCTATAATATCAGATATTAACCGTGTCATCAGAGAACGTAACGTTATTAAGGTGACAGTTAATAAGGTATGGGCTGAACGTCTTGGACTTACAGAAATTATAAAAGATTGCGAATCATCCAATGAAGTAGTGAAAGCTATGAATGAAAGTTTTGCATCATTCAAGAATTACGAAGTAAAAGAGAAAATTATTGAGAATAAGTACATTCAATCTTCCAATAGTAAAGTATTTTGTATTGAGAATACTGATAAGGAAATATTGTCAAGCATCATGCCTTTCTTTATGAATATGTATAAGCAGCATATTTATTACCTAAATAATGAAGAGAATAGGCTTCTTTCCGAACTTAAAGATTCAATGCTGCCATTACTTATGAATGGAGAATTGGCTTTTAAAGATTAACGTATAACTAACAGTGATATGAAACAGACAATAAAAGAAGCTGCAAGGGAAGCAATTCATAAGCATTATAATTGTAATGGAACCTATCCATGTTCAGAACGTGAATATTGCGAGCACTGTAATGGACATAACACGACCTTTGATTGCTGTGAATGTGGTGCAGATGAATTTAAAGAAGGATTTATTACTGGCGCAGAATGGCAGGCAAAGCAATCTCCGTGGATAAGCGTTAAGGGACGGTTGCCAGAAGAGGGGCAAAAAGTTTTTGTTTTGGTGATGTGTTATGGCACACCATGTATTCGAGAAGAAAAGTTTTGTAGAAATAGCAATTTAGATAAAAAGGGAATGTGGATTCACGGAAACAGTTTCGTGTTGGCATGGATGCCCATCCCCTCTTTCGATGAGATACTCGAAGCCAACAAGGATGTGTTACAACGATTAAAATAATATGAAATGATAGAAATTAACAAAATATACAATGAAGATTGCCAGGAAGGAATTAAACGCATTCCTAATGCAAGTATAGACTGTATTCTCACTGACCCACCATATCTATACCTAAAGAATCAGAAGTTAGAACGTCCGTTTGAAGAACTGTATTTGTTTGCTGAATTTAAAAGAGTACTTAAGCCGACTGGATTTGTAGTTATATTTGGAAGAGGTACTTCTTTTTACCGATGGAATACCATAATGGCGGATTTAGGTTTTATATTTAAGGAAGAGGTTATATGGGATAAATCATATATTACCTCTCCTTTATTACCTCTACTAAGAGTACATGAAACTATTAGTATTAGCAGTTTGGGCAAAGGATGTATCAATAGGGTTAAAATCCCATATATAGAAGCAAAGCACGGTGATGTCAATTCTGTATTACAAGATGTAAAAAGATTGAAAGTTATATTGCATAATCCTATATCATTAAAGGCAGTTGAAGATTTTCTTATTAACAATGTCGCTTCTTATAATCTTGACAGAGTTAGCAGGTATAACGTATCGGCTCAACCGGGATTTAAAAATGAGGATAGATGCGCTGCGGTAGCCAGAGCCATGAGTAGTGGATGCACAGAAAGGTCGATAATAAGAACAGATTTGCATAAAGATAAAAAAGCAGGCAAGCAAGGACTGCATGGAGATATGAAAATCGGAGATAGGTCGTGTAATGTTATGTCATCAATGCAATGTGGAATGAATGAAAAGTCCATTGTTAAGGTAGTGCGCGACCATCACAACGCAATACATCCCACGCAGAAGCCTGTTAGATTACTTGAACGTTTATTAGCATTAACTACGAAGCCTGGTGATGTGGTATTAGACCCTTTTGCTGGTAGTTGCTCAACCGCTATTGCCTGCATTAACACTAATCGGAAGTTTATAGGATTTGAGATTGATAAAGAATATTATGAATTAGGAATGAATAGGTTGAAAAAGGCTTTATCAGAGCCTAAGTTAGCAATGTAGAGATGAACGATTAAAAGAGAAAGGAGATTGATTATGGAAAGATTGAGTAAACACGGATACAGAGAAGTAAAGAACTATATCCATAACGAACTAAAGTTGACTAAAGAGGATATAAAGGAAATCATAATTCCAATCGTGAAAGAGGAAGTTAAACGTATCTTTCATAACACCTATGGAAATGATGTTGATGTAGAGAGGTGGATTCGCTGCATGGTTTCTGACGAAATACAAAGGCATGGTGATTACTCTATGTTGAGGAATTTATGTAGGGAAGCAATTAAGGAAGAGATAAGTAATGTATTGTCAATTGATATAAGTATTAAAAAGAAAGAGGGGTAAAATATGCAGAACGAAATTTTTTGGAATGAAAATACTCGTTATGAGATTTATAATCCATATAAAGAACACATTACAACAGGCGCTACCGTAAGCGAACTGATTGAACACTTTAAAGTATGAAGAAAATAATTATCATTTTGGCAACAGTTGCCCTATTCGGGTGCAATAACCCTGGAGAATACCCTATAGAACACCGTACAAGAGAGGGAAGCATAACTTATCTCAATGATAGTATAGTAGTCATTTGCACCAGCATAGAGGGACTTGGCAACTACGAAACGAAGATTATTAATTTGAAAAGACAATAGCCATGACCGAAGAACTTGTGACATTAGAGACAGCAAAGCTACTGAAAGATAAAGGGTTTGATTGGAAGTGTGAACACATAATAGGCTGCAATAAGGTTATTACAAAATATGACCTTCCGCAAAGTATGTCGTGTTGTACGGAAATAGATGACGAATCAGTTGAATTTTTGTGTCCAACATTGTATATCGCCCAAAAGTGGCTGCGTGAAACCAAGAACCTGCATATTGAAATATACCGTAACACTTGTGGTTATGGCTATGCTATCGTAAAAGCCGATAGCGGTACATGGATGGAAGACGATAATTTCAAAGGACCTAACGATGGTGGGAATTGGGACACATACGAGGAAGCACTGGAAGCCGGAATACAAGAAGCATTAAAACTTATATAATTATGAAAGCAAACCTAATATTTTTTCTTGCGATATTCATCATATCAGCATTATTCATCGGTCATTTCCGACTAACATTCTCACCGTTCAGTGTATCCCTGCCCTATTGGCATAGGACTGTAGGAGTTGTTCTTATTGTTGCAGGATGTTTGGTCTACAACATAGGTGAGCATATATCCGGTTACAAGAAAGGGCTGGATAAAGGCATAGAGATTGTTTTGAAAGAGTTACAAGAAAGGTACAACCATGAGTAAATACATGAATTGGGGCCTCTATGATAAACCTCCCGAAGGTTTCTCCATTGACAAGCACACCGGTTCGCCCCTGTCCGGATATGATTTCTATACGAACGGGAGAAGTATTTTAAACGGTGGAATAAGAATCCTTGTAAAAGCTTCGGGTGTTCCCGTCAACAGTATGGCAGCCAACCACCCTCCCGCAAAAGAATCCGTCCCCAAGGGCAAAGAGCCCAAAGAGGAACCGATGAACAGCCGGGAGGTACGTCAAAGGGTAAACGCCTTTGCCCGCGAGAGCTTCAAAGTAAAGTTGCTCCAGGAAATAGAGTTTGACTTGCTGGTGTGCCGGTTGGAAGGATGGAACATGGAAAGCTATGTCTGTGAGATTAAAGGATTGATTGATGATATATTTCAGAAAATGATAAAATAAAAAGTATGGACAACGAGAAGAATTTCAAACTGACGGACCCTGAGCTCCGAACCGAGTTGCTTAAACGTATGGAATATCGTGAAGAAGCGAGGCAATGCGGTAACTGTAAATATTATTATCGTACCATGAATTTGAACAATATATCCCAATGCCGCCTGATTCCTTTTATAGAGCTGAATATACATGAGGACGGGTATTGCAGTTATTATCAACAGGCAGAGTGAGACAGTGCCATTTAAGCCCCGTAAAGAAGTGCAGCCGCTGCAAGTATCTTGTAACGGCTGCTTTATTTTTCTGCCTTAGAAAGCACCGTAATATTTGATATGGCGTTCTTTGTTGCATATATGTGTCATACTACGTATCTTTGTATCAGGTTTTCAGGATTCGTTTCATTTTATAATCATTACGCCCTATGAAAAAGTATCGTACCAAGCTGGTAGGGTGCAGTTATGCCTTCAGAGTGGAGGATATCGTGCGCATCTATGACTCCTACCGTCATAGCGGCCTTTCCAATCGGGAAATTCTCCGCCGTTACATCTGGCCCAAATACCACATTTGTGAGAAGACTTTCTACAATATTATCAATGCCAGCGTTGATCCGCGTGTCATCAGACGTCAGGAGGAGATGCGCTCGCAGCTCACGCTGTTCTAAGTTATTTCCTCTCTATTACTTTACAGGTAAAATCCGTAATATCCTCCACCAGTTCCTCATGGTTATGGTTGGTACTGCTGCCTGTTCTTCTGAAGACACTGAACGAGGTCTTTCCGTCATCTCCGGAAATATTGAAAAGGTGGCTGTCCATTTTCTCCAGCAGGTCGAACCTTTCCAAAGCCTGCTGCCGGAATTCACTGCCTTCCCGCGCACTTCCTTTCCAGGATGTGACTATATGCAGCCTTAGTGTCACGTCGGCCTGTTGCGGCATGCCCCCGTTCCATTTTACCGGTCTGAACTCGATGAATACCGCCGGTGTTTCAAACGCCTCTTCCTGTTCCAGGAACGAGACCTGCTCATTCCAGAGGTCAAATGTCTTGATAACGGGCTCTCCCGTTTCATCTGTAAGCTGTTTCAACCTTTCCATAAGGCTGAGATAAAGGAATTTTCTCATGATGTATAATTTTTAGTACCTGCTATTTAAAAACTTCTTTGGTATTGTTTTCCGCTATCTCCCTGATGATGCGCTCCACTTCCGGATGCATGCCGATAAACTGTCTGCGCGGCATGACAATCTTACTTCCCGCCCTCTTCATGGCCATCCGTTTACAAAACAGTGCCTCTTCAGTAGGTTCCCTCTTATAATTATCGGTAAGTATCCTGTACATATACCAGAAATAACCTTTCATTTTTCCGGTGACGGTAATGGTTCCTCCGGAATTATGGATAGCGGCATATTCCAGGTCGCTGCTGAATATCACGCTGTGCCCGGTCGTTTCACTTTTGATACTCCGTCGCAGCTCTCCGGTGCGTATTAACAGTCCCCGGCTTTCGTCATCACTGAATTTACGGCGTGCCCAATGTTCATTGAAGAAAGCTTCCCGCTCGAAATTACGGTCGAACTCTTCGCCTATCTCCGTACCGATATCTTTCAGTGTAAGGCTGATGAAACGTTTTATTTTCCGTTCCAGCTCTTGGGTTATGTCTGATTTTGGGGTCATAATGCTTGTTTATTAAATAAATAGCCGTATCTTTGTGTCATTGAAGGGAGTAATTTAAAAATGTGGCTCCGGATTGCAGTTCCGGGGATGCTATTTTCAAATTACTCTCTTCTTTTTGTAAGATATTGCAGGATATCCTTACTGTCCGAAATGCTGTGCAGTTTCACTGATCCGTCAAGTAACTCCCTCACAATGATCCAGCTTTTTTCGCCATGCAGGGTCACTTCAAACAGATGCATCGTAATGTCCGGATCATGTTTGTCAGGCCCGCAGCCCAAATAAGGAGCTTCAGCGATAACCTTTTCTATATCCAGCAGCATCCTGTTTTTCTCCACAATCCATTTATGAGGCTGATTGAGCCATTCCTTTATGTTAGTACCACTGACATGTATATCCATTCCGAACTGTTCGTTTCTCAAAACCCGTTTTTTCAGGAATTGTGCTTTTTCTTTGACTTCATTCCTCAATTTCCTCAGCTCGTCTTTCTCTCTGAGCATTTCACGAATAACCTTGCAAGCTGCACATAATTCATTGTCGGGTATCTTTGTCAGTTTAAGCATGCCAGGTTTGTCCGGACAATCCTTACATCGGCTGATGGTATAGGGATTATAGAACGGGAAGCATGCCATTTGCTTTCCCGGGTTGAACCGCATCATTTCCTGGTGTTTTCCTGCCGTTGCCTGGCTGCCTGCCAGCATCGCCCGGTGTTCATCGCTTTCCGGATACTTGTCCCGGCGTACACGTATCGCCGTACAGCGGCAGTTCCAACCGTTTGGCGGGAAATATTCATCCCAAAACTTGGAAGTGATTGGCAGTGTGACGTTATGCAGTGCCCGGTGCGCCTCACGTACCCGCTTATCGCCTACGGTACGGTATTGCAGCAGGTACCGGTTCCGGTCTTCATCATCCCACCATTGTTTCCATCTGGCTGCCATGGCAGCCGAAGACATGGCGAAGTTGTATTCCGCTTTCAGGTACCAGCGGTTATAGGTCTCGTTCACTTTTTGAACATCGTTCAAAAAGTGTTCAAAGGGTTTGCGGTTTCCGTCTGCGTCGAGCAGCGAGGGAAATGCCTCGTTCAGTTCGTGGAAGGTCTTGAAACCTGAGAACACATAATTGCTTTCCTTGAGGCGCCGTACACTGATTTCGTCCATGCGCCGTTTATGCAGCGTATAATCCACGGCCTTATCCAATATGCCGGCATGGCTGCGGATAAAACGCTTCACCTCTTTGTCGTCAAGCATTTCCGGGGTAAATTCCGGCTGTTTGTAAAGCCATCGCATCAGAAGGATAAAAGACGCTTCCACGCCTGAGGTGTCCACATTTCTATTGCTTTCTTCATCCGATGATGCGGACAGCGGTATTTCCCCACCGTAATAAACCATTCCGGCCCGTCTGTGCAGCCCTTCGTAATCAGAAGGGCTCAGTCGAAAAAACCGAGTTTCTGTTTCCCTTTTTCTTGCTTGCCGTCTTTTTCTTCCTCTTCCCCGTTTCCCGGAACCTGTACGGGTGCAATTTCCTTTTTTCCTATAATCGGCACATTATATTTGTCAATGAAATATTTGGGGTCTATTTCGAACCTGTCCAGTAACATTTCCTCATAGGCAATTTGCTGTTCAGGTGTGAAATCTATACCCTCGTACCAGTCGAAACGATAACCATTGAGCGGGAAACCATGCTTTATCATTTTGGGGATAAGCTGGAAGTTGATGACATCCCTCAATTTATCGGCATCCTTGCTGACAAGGTTCTTGAGCACCTCCAAATGCACCTCACTCTGTGAGAGGCTGCTGCCGTTCTCCGTCGTCATGGTTTCGGTGAGTATTCCTTTTGAAAGTTCTGAATTAGCCCGGTCTATGCGTTTGTCGAATACATTATAAGCATCTCCACGTGTGGATTCTTTGATCTCTATTTCGGTCCCTTCAGGAAACAAAGCCCAACCTGCCGCTCCCATTGAGCCCAGCATTTTTTCTATCCGGTTCTGTTCTTTCGGGTCGCGGCTTGTCGTCTTTCCCACTCGGAAGGGTATTCCGAAGATTTCGGAAAACATATCCCAGAATGCACATACATTTTTTTTAGGAATAGTATGTTGGGCACACTTCAAATATAATCCCAGATTATGTGTATCGCCCACCTCCACCACCCAGTCGGCCATTTCACTATTACGATAGTCATAGCCGTTCTGCCATGCTTCCTGTTGCCGTATGACTATTACCCCGTATTCAGGGATTACATGGCGCCTGGGGACCAGCTGTACCTCACTGAAAGCCGGTTTTCCATCCACATTGATAACATCTCCCAACTGAATGAGCGAATGCCCCCAATAGTGGCTGTCCAATGCCAGTTCCATAAAGGTCTTGAACCATGGAGCTTCAAAAATGGCTGTCAGATCGGGATTTTCAACACCTTCCCGGTTAACAATACGGAAGCTCTTGTTCAGCACATATCCGCTGCGTTGTCCCACACACCCGGTGAGGTGCATGTCCACTTCCACATCACCGTACACGTCGTATAGTGGTACCCGGTTGGGATATTCCACGTTCTTGGCGTATTGCCAGGCATTTCGCCATGTACGCAGGTCTTTTTTTATCAGCGCTTCCGTCTGGAGCTGCAGGTTGACCGAAAGCTTCGTCACCCGTTTGAGCTCGGCTGGATTACTGAGATTCACCCGGCCTATCCTTACCGGATTCTTTTTTTTGTAGTTGTAGCCCATAGTTTTTCTTTTTTGATTTCCTGTTTCCATTTTTACCAGATATACTCGTTCCTCTCGGCTGAGCCGTAGCGGACAGGATTATGACAATCCTCTTCTCCGTTTTCTCCTGTGAGGGTAGGTATATCGGGAGTTACACGTCCCGCCTGTATCTCTTTCAGATAGTCCAACGCCGCGTTGTACCGCTTCTCGCGCACTTCACCGCCCATTCTCTGGGGTAATGAGCATGCCATGTGGTAAAGGGCGATATCCACTGCGCAGCCTACCAGCTCGGCATCACGTTTTTCACCTTCCATGGCAAAAGCCGTATCCACGTCATAGCGTCCGCGCAAGGCGCTTGCGATACGTGAGAGAGCGCGGTTCTCTGCGACCCGGCGGTTCTCTTCAGAGTTCTGCTGCATAATTTTCAGCGCTTCCGGTCCGACCTGTATGTAATCCTTCTCCGTAATGAACATGATCCTAATATGAATTTGGGTTTATAAATTTCTGTTTTCTACCATGATTGTGAAGGCGGTTCCCTAAGCCCCATACGTGGAACAAAACTCTCCTCACGTACTTGTTTCTGAAGTTTGTAGATGGCCCCCTCGTCGGCATCCGGTCCGTCATCATGCGCACGGCTTCCTTTCTCGAAGGCGAGCGTCTGCTCGATTCCGGTCTTCATGTCGTTGTCATTCCTGAGTTTCTCGTTATACCACACAAAGCCTCTTTCCCACAAAGGACTCACCGCTTCGATGCGAGCGAACTTGTCGGGTTTTTTCCGTTTGTCAGCGGTAACGGGTACCTGATACCCCCGTTGGTTTCCCTCGCGTTCGAATTCATCCAGTATGGTGTCCTGCATGAAGTTGGCTTCCATATAAATGGTTACTGCCGCATCCTCAGGCAGCATATCCCACAGGTCATATACCCAACGTACCATCTCACCTACACTGCATTGGCGCACGAAAGCGCGCAGGCAATGCAGTTCCGTATGTTTGGCGCTTTTCAGTCCGCGGCGGGGGCGTCCCCAGAGTTTGGCGGCCTTGTAGTCGTTCTTGCTGCTATCCTTAAAACTCGGGTCAATGTAAAGAACCAGACTTTCGTAATAACGGAACTTAAGCATACGTTTCCATTGTATCCATCGTTCCTGGAATACTGCCCCTTCGGTGATGGGATTGTGCATGTATTCTTTCTGAAAGCTGCGGTACCCCATAAACCTCTCGCGGCTGCGCAACATTTCAATGGTGTAGCATTCCGGCCAGGCAGGTTTTCCGTCCTTGCCTATGGCATAAACCGTACTGGTGTAGACTGTATCGCTGTCTATGATTTGCTGCAGTACACTGTTTTTGCTGATAAGATTGCCCACCATGATGAAACGTCCTTCCTTACCGCCGAAACAACCGAAAAGGGCTTCCTTCACCCATTTTGTCATTTCGCGTACACGCGCCTCACTCCGGCACATCTCGTCATCGTCCAGGTCATCCACTACGATGTAGTCCGGACGTTTATCGCGAAAACGTAACCCGCGCGGTGACTGCCCGCGTCCGCGGCTGAAGAAGGCACATTGGTCTTTAGTGACAAATTCGCCTTCCTGCCAACATCCTGAGTTGTACTGTTCACCGAAGTCTTCAATGATGTACTGGTTGAACTGGAGTTCCGCCTGCAGGTCGCTCAACAGAGCATCGGCATTGTCCTCGCTTTTCCCCACCAATACCATGACGTATAGCTCCCCCTTGAACTTCAGCCATAGAGGGATTCCCACGTCCAGGTGTACAGACTTGGCATGTCCGCGCGGCCACTTGAAAACGGCTCGCATTTCCCGGTGTTTCTCGATGTAGCGGGCGGCCTCGTTGTGGAATTTGGCGTTGGGGCATTGACAGTAATGGCTCAGATAACGCTGGCAGAAGTATTCATAATCTCTCAGGGCGCGGATAATATTCTTTTTCCGTTCCGCCTCTGTCTCCGGCTTGCGTTTGGAAGTGAGTCGGAGTAGGCGCTGGCAGTGTTCATTCCACCGTAGCAAGGCTTCTTTCTTTTCTTCTGCTGTCATTTCTGTTTGAATTTGACTCCCATGAATTCACTGTGCATACGGCTGATGAGCACAAGTATTTTGTCGTCTACCTCGGGATATTCGTCCCGGTGGGCCACCAGCCAGTTTTCAAACTCAATAAGAGTATCCACCTTGTTCACTATGGTGGTACTCAGGTTAATCTCCTTGATGGCCTTTACCGATTTGAGCAGTGAATCAGCCATCCGTCCGATGCTTTTCTCGTCACCGTCCGCCTTGTCAATGGCATCCCCCAGTTTGGAAAGCGTTCTGGAGGTTATCGCCTCTTTGCTCATCTCGCGTGCGGCCCGTTCTTCTTTCCAGCCTTCCGAGTTGATCCAGCGGCTGACCGACTGGCGGCTTACTCCTGTAAGTTCCACGATCTGTGCTACGGGCGTCCCTTTCATGTACAGGTGTTTGGCGACCGTTTTCTGTTTGTCCTTACTGTTTGCCATATTCTTTATAAGTTATCCGTTTATACCGGCAAAGTTGCAAAGTCCCCGGCTGGTTGCGAAAAAACGGGGCAATCCCTACAGACTATTACAGAGGGCTTACACACTTCCCTGCAACGGTTACACACTTTTTTGTGCGGTTATGGGCATAGCTGTAAGTTTGCGGCAAAATGAGACGAAAATGGGAAAAAGAATTACTATATCGACCGAGAGCCTGAATTGCTATGGTACCTGGGTAAAGACCGACGGTGTGGACTGCGGGCAATATCTGAATAATCCGGTGATGCTTTGGATGCACACGAGAGGTGTCATCATCGGTTGTATAAAGGATTTCAAAACAGAAGGCAAGGTGATGACGGGAGAACCGTATTTTGATGAGGTACGTGAGGAATCAAGACTCGCAAAACAGCAATGGGAGAAAGGTACGCTCAAGATGTGCAGCCCTTATTTCGAGATACTGGAGTATAGCGAGGACCCCTCGCTGTTGAAACCCGGCCAGACACGCCCTACTGTCACAAGGTGTAAGCTTATCGAAGTGAGTATGGTGGATATCGGTGGCAATGATGACAATATTGTCCGCTTGGGATACCAGGGAAAGGATTTGAGGCTGGCAGCCGGTGAGGAGTGTGACGCCTTGCCCCTGTTGAAAGATAATAGCGGAGATTTTCCGCAAAACAATAATTCAAAAGAAAAGGAAAGTATGAACGCAGATTTTAAAGCTATCGCCCTGAAGCTGGGCCTGCCGGAAACGGCAACGGAAGCGGAAATCCTTGCCAGAATAGGCATTTTGCAGGGATTCCAGAATGCAAACGAGGAATTGCGCAAGCAGCTTGACGAAATCAAACTGGCAGGAGTGACGCAGATGGTGGATGACGCCATCAAGGCGGGAAAGTTCAATGCCGACAAGAAGGATCATTTCATCAGTCTGGGCAAGACCATGGGAGCCGACGCGCTGAAACTGACATTGGACAGCATGGCTTCCGCAACCAAGCCGATGCAGTTGTTAGGCGGTACAGGTAACACGCCGGGCGGTGCGGTACCCAAAGGACAATGGAACAAGCTGAGAGAGGTTCCGGAAGCGGAACTGAAGCTCATGCGCGAGAATGATCCGGACAGATATCGTGCCTTGTACAAAGCGGAATATGGCATCGATTGCCCGAAATTCTAAGAGAGTGAGAAAAAGATTTCTAATTTAAAAATGTAAGAAAATGATTAAATTTATTTGTGGCATGCTGTTCAATATCCTCATGGGAGTGACTTTGGCATGCATGGCGGGGGTAGACCCTGCCTATGGAATGGTGACGGGAACGGTTGTTCCGGTTGTACTTGGTAACTTCATGCCTGCGGGCTCCGCTTTTGAAGGCGTCTACACAGAGGTTTGGACCGGTGAATTGGTAAAACGCCTGAATGCCGGGCTGGTGGCGAGTTTTCTGAACGGGATTCCTGACTATTCGGCCAAAGCCGAGAATGAGGTCATCCATCTGGTGGATGTAGGCGGTGATCCTGATGTGCTGATAAACAATACCACCTATCCGATTCCGGTCCAGAATCTCGCGGAAAGCGATATACCCATCGGTCTGGACAAATACCAGACAAAAGCGACCCGCGTGACGGATGACCAGTTGTATGCCATTTCATACGACAAGTTCTCCACCGATGTGGAACGGCACAGTAATGCCATAGATACGGCCAAATACAAGAAAGCCATCCATGCACTGGCTCCGTACAGCAATACGAAAACCACTCCTGTAATTCCTACTTCAGGTGAGGCGGACACTGCAGGTCGCAAGAAGATGACGCGCAAGGATGTCATCGCCCTGAAACGTGCTTTCGACAAGGCGGAAATACCTACCGACGGACGGCGCCTGGTACTTTGTCCCGACCACATCAATGACCTGTTGGAGGAAGACCAGAAGTTCCGCGAGCAATACTATAACTACACTACCGGCAAGGTGATGAATATGTATGGCTTTGAGATTTACGAATTCGTGAACTGCCCGTACTTCACCAATGCCGGCGTGAAAGTTCCTTTCGGTACCGCTCCCGGTGAGACGGATATGCAGGCCTCCGTCGCATTCTATGTTCCCCGCATGTTCCGCGCACAGGGTTCTACAAAAATGTACTACAGTGAGGCACGTATCAACCCTCAGACGCAAGAAAGCCTTGTTAATTTCCGTCACTACGAAATCACGATGCCCAAAAAGCAGGAGGCTATCGGTGCTATTTACAGCTATGACGGCAAGACAGCACAGACTTCCAATGCTGAGGTGACGGCGGACAAGCATTGGGCGCAGATTCGTCGCGAAGCCGCAGAAGCCGCGGCAAAAACTGCTGCAGAAAAGGCTGATCCCATCCCGGATGATGCAGGTGAAGAACTGGAGGTATAGCCATGAGCAGAGGTTTACGCAACAATAATCCGGGTAACATCCGCCTGTCACGTACTGTGTGGCAGGGGGAAATCCGCCCCTCGCGTGACAGGTCTTTCTGCCAGTTCCGTACGATGGCCTACGGTTATCGTGCCCTGATAAAGTTACTGCAGAACTACCGCCGTAACAACGGCTGCCGTACGATAGCGGACTTCATCAACCGCTGGGCGCCTCCTGTGGAAAACAACACTTCCGGCTATATCAGCCGGGTGTGCCGGGAGATGCAGGTTCCGAACACGTATGTGCCCGATGTGAACGACCGGGTAACCATGTGCGCTTTTGCCGCCGCCATCTCACAGGTGGAAAACGGAGTGCCGGCAGTAACGGCGGACGTGGAAGCGGGATGGGAACTGCTCTGATGATTGATAACCCTTAATGATTTCCAGCCATGAATTCAGACCTGATAATGCAGATTCTCCAATGGCTTGTGCCGAGCGGCATTGCCGGTTCCCTCTGGGCATGGCTGAGACATCGGGAGAACAACAAGGTGCTCGCCGCCAAGGAGCGGAACGACGCCTATAAGGAAATGTACGACAACCTGTCAGGAACATTAATAGACTTACAGAATGAGAACATTAAACTCTACAAGGCAGTGCGGGAACTTAACCGTACCATTCAGAGGGCTTCTACTTGCCGGCATTATGCTGACTGCCCTATCCGTGGCGAGCTGCAGAAGTCCGGAACCATTGGTGCGGAACGAGCACAGCCAAAAAGACAGCCTCTCGGGCAGAAGCGGGTTCGCTCTCCTGCAGCAGCCTGTTCCGCCCAGCATGGCGAAGACGAAATTCCCGACGGATATGCTGGAACTGATTCCGGTGGGCACAGGCTTTAGCCGCCGCAGCGGGCAGGCTACGGTGAATGTCACCCGCATATCGGAAGACAGCCTGGAAGTGACGGCTGCCTGCGACAGTCTGGCCCGGCAGATACTCATCCTTACCGAAGAGAACATACGCATCCGTAACGAGCTCTTCAGGGAGAAGGAGAAACCACCACCTGAAACGGTACATGAACCTACCGGCTTCCAGTGGTTCCAGATATGGATCGGGCGCACGGCCGTCGCCGCCCTTCTGCTGGGAATACTCAGACGGCGATTTATTAACCCTTAAACTTGGAATAAACATGGATAAATTAATATTCGGAATGTCGCAGGTCAAATTCTGCGGCCTTGAAATCGGCTGGTTCGACGAACAGGGAGTCACCCCTGCGGGTACCGCCGCTACCCAGGTGGACATCTACGCCGCCCAGGTAAAGGACGGCCCTGTGGCGACAATCACGAGCAATCCGGGAAAGAAGGCCTTTACGGGCAACCTGATTGACATGTCGGCTGAAAACCTTGTGAATACAATCGGAGGGAGCAAGGATGACCAGGGCAACTGGGAGCCGCCCGAGAAATGGGAGAAGACGGGTGTCATGGATATTGTCTGTGACAGCGGCCATACCATCCGTCTTTACAAGGCGAAAGTCACCGGCAATGACTTCGGCGGCGGCGTGAACTCCCAGGGCGTACTCTCCGTCCAGCTCAACATCGAGGTGATGAAGGATGAGGACGGCAAGCGGATGAAGATATTCGCCCCCGGCATCGATCCTGAAACCGGAAAACCGTCTGAAGAGCCCTGATCCGTATGGAGCGCCTTGAAATGGAAATCCTCTCGGAAAGGGTAATGCAGGACGGGGGCATCTCGCTTCCCCTGCGCCTTCCCGGCGGAAGGCATATCCGCTGGGTGATGCGTGTCCCCACTTATGCGAGCCTGCTGAATATCGGCCGGATGTACCTGAAACTGGGGGTCCGGTATGACGAGGTGAAGGAATATGACTTCGAGCAGAAAGTGGAGTTCATCACCCGCCACGGGGTGGGCGTGAGCCGCATGGTGGCCTGCGGTATCGTCCGGGGGCGTATCCTCTCCCCGTTGCTGAACCGCCCCGTAGCCTGGATGCTCCGGCACTGGATGCACCCGGCCGCCATTGAGGAAGCCTGGATAATAGTCGTGCGCATGCTTGGTACTGTCCCTTTCGGAAATATTATCAGATTGGCGGAGATAATCAACCCGATGTCGCCCCTGCTGAGCCACGGAAAAGGATAGAACGGGAGTTAAAGGGCTATATGGAGCCTTCACATAGCCCGTTCGGACTGATAGGACAGATAGCCCGCGATACGGGCTGGAGCATAAGGTATATCCTGCACGGGGTGAACTATCCGACGCTCATGCTGATGTGGCGGGACTGTCCCAGGCATATTCCCGCACGCAGAAAGACGCCCGCCGAACTTTCCCGGGAGATGTCCGCCCGCAGCGGCGATACCCCGGAAAACATGTCGCCCCTGGAGTTCTTCAGGAGCATGGAGGAAGAGGAATGAAAACTGTTTGTCACATAATAAACCGCTATAAGAAGTGCAGCCTATCAAACTTGAAATATTCCTGGATGACAGGACACTTGCCGGCATGAAGTCGGCCGAGGGCAACATAGCCGCCCTGGAGAGTTTCAACAGGCAGATGGTCGAACGTCTGCAGGGGGAACTCAAACAGCTGGAGAGACAGTACAGGCAGCTGCAGAAGCAGGGCCTTGCCGGTGACAGGGAACTCGCCGACATTCAGGCGCTCAAAGGTGTCATCGGCGGCCTGAAGGATGAGATAAAGGCATACGAGGCCGCCAAGAGACAGGCCGGCGAGACACCCCTTGTGGCGCATGACCCGGCACCGAAGCTGAACCAGGTCAGAATGACCATGGCACAGATCGCCCGGGAGCTTCCCTCGCTGGCCATGGGGCCGCAGATGTTCTTCCTGGCCATATCCAACAACATCCCGATGTTTACGGACGCCGTGAGCAATGCCCGCAAGGAATACGAGCTCATGACGGCCGCAGGAAAGAAGGCGACCCCGGTATGGAAACAGGTGGCAGCTTCGCTGTTCTCCCCACAAACGGCACTGGCGGCGCTTATTACGCTGACGGTGGTATACCGTAAAGAAATAGGAGAATGGATAAAGGGACTCTTTGGCGGGAAAAACGCCATGGATGAACTGCGTGAATCCATGCGGGAAACCTATGAGGTGGAAAAAGAGGCGAACGCCACATTCGTGAAAAGCCGGTTTGAGATGGACAGGGTAATCAAGTCCGTAAAGGAGTTCAAGGGAAGCAAGGAGGAGGAACGCAAAAAGGTAACCGAACTCAACCGTACATACGGTGAAACGTTCGGCTACTACCAGACATTGAGCGAATGGTATGATACGCTTATGAAAAAGAGTTCCGACTATATCGAGATTCTCGTATTGGAGCAGAAGGCCCGGAAATGGCTTGACAAGGCCGTAGAGGAGAGCGATAAGGCCGACAAGCTGAAAGCGGAAGGTGTGGAAGCCCATCGCCCATGGTTCGGTGCCGGCGGTAAAATCCACAAGTTCTTCGGCGGAGGTTCCACCGACCAGTTCGGTAGCGACCCTGCTTCCGTAGCTTACAACAAAAAGCTCAAGGACATCTATGATGCGGAAGAGGATGCCCTCAAACGTGCGGAAGAGTTTCAGGATAAAGCCGCCCGTATCAAGGAGGGAACAAATATCAATACCGTAGTTTCCGGTTCGGTGGAAGAATTGGAAAACAGCATAGCGGAGAAACGCAAGGCGCTGAAGAAACTCACAAACAAGGAGGATTATGAGGCGGCCATGAAAGTAATAGAAGCCGAGGAGAAAAAGCTGGGAACCATTACGGGAAAGAAAAACAAGGACGGTGGCAGGAATGCTTCCGACTATCAGGATGCTCTTTCCGACGCCCGCCTGCGTGCACAACGTAAGCTGGAGGATGCCCGTATCGCCCTGATGGCGGAAGGCAGCGCCAAACGCAAGGCACTGCTCCGTCAGGAATACGAGCAGACACTTGCCGCCATCGACAAGGAAGAACGGGAGCTGCTCTCCAGGCTGGAGAAATCGAAAAAGGCCGGCAATCCGGTAGCCCCCGGGGAGGCTGACCGGATAAGGCAGGACGCTTCCTCACAGCGTGTGGTTGCCGGCGTGCAGTATATGCAGGATGTCTACGACGAGGAGAAGCAGTTCCGGGAAAAGGACCGGCAGGCGTGGATAGACTACAACAGGGAGTACGGCAGCTACCAGGAGAAACGGCTGGCAATCACACAGGATTATGCCCTGAAGATTGCCGCAGCCGAAACCGAAGGTGAAAAGGCCATGCTGAAAAGACGGCGCGAGGACGAACTGAAAGAGCTGGATTTCGGTGAGTTCAAGAAGACCGTCAACCTGGCCGATGTATTCGGCAATCTGGATGCCCAAAGTACGGAGGCGCTCTCCGCACTTCGCGACAAGCTGAAGGAATACATCAGCGGGGCGGCCAAAGAATTACGCCCCTCGGACTTGAAGCAGCTGCAGGACGCACTGACGAATATCGACCTGAAGCTTGCCGACCGCAAGCCCTTCCGGGAACTGAAACGGTCTATGGATGAATACGCCAAGGCCCAGGAAACTGTCCAAAAGGCGCAGGAGGATCTGAACACCGTCATGGCGGGCGGAAAGGTTATCACCGGTCTGTACAGGGATGAGACGGGCAAGCTCGTCACCGGACTGCTTACCCAGGAGCAGGCAGAGAAGAAACTGACTGAGGCCCAGGAAAACCGCCGCAGGAAACGTACGGCAATGGCTCAGAGCCTGCAGGGGGTTGCGGGCGAAATGTCATCCTACGGACAGGCGGCCGATGATGTCGTCAGTATGCTGGAAGGGTTCGGAGTGTCGGTGGACGAGAATGCCAAGCGGGTGATAGAGGGTTTCAATACCATGTCGGAAGGTATCGGCCAATTTGCGAACTCCATGCTTTCGGGTGACATCGGCGGCATGATAAGCGGCGTGGTGAATACAGCCGGCGGTTTTGTCAAGACATTGGGCAGCCTTTTCGGTACGGATTGGGGCGGCCAGCGTTCCGAAAGACGTTACCAGCAGGCAAAGGAGCGTTATGAAAGCTATATGGCGGTGCTTGACAAAGTCATCGCCAAACAAAAGGAACTGGTGGCATCCATGGAGACCGATACGCTGGCGAATGCCAATAATTCCTACAAGAAAGCCGGCGAGCTCCTGCAACAACAGGGAGAATATGCCCGCGAAATGGGAAAGGCTTACCTGAATGCCGGGGCGAGCAAGGGGTTTCTCGGCATCGGTTCCAAAGCTTCCCACGGAACGAAGCAAAGGGAGGGCATATCCTCTACCGCATGGGAACAGGCGCGCCGGGTGTTGGGAAGCGATTTTTCCAAAGTGGCCGACGGCCGTATGACCGGTCTCTTTGACCTGAGCTATGAGAAACTGGTGGAACTGCGTGATGAAGCCACCGGCTTCTGGAGTGAATTACATGAGGACACGCGCAAATATCTGGAACAGATTATCGAGAGCGAGGAAGCCTGGCAGGAAGTGCAGGAAACACGCAAGGAAGCCATGACGGGCATCTCTTTCGAGAGCGTGCGCAGCAGTTTTCTGGACATGCTCATGGATATGGACAGCAGCACGGCGGATTTTGCCGACAACTTCGAGAAATATATGCAGAAGGCCATGCTGAACAGTATGCTCTCGGAAAGCTATAACGGACGTCTCAGGGAATGGTACGACTCGTTTGCCGAAGCCATGGAGGAGAAGACGGAATGGCGGACGGGCCAGGGCAGACGCGGACGTAACAGGTATAAAGTTACCACCGAAGCCGCAGGCGTGCTGGACGAGACGGAATATGACGCTCTGAAGGATTCCTGGAATTCGATAGTGAGTGATGCGCTGGCTGAACGTGACGCGATGAAAGAGATATTCGGCTGGCAGGGTGATCCGGCAAGCTCACAGTCCGGACGCAGCGGAGCCTTCACTACCATGACACAGGAACAGGGCACACTTCTGGAAGGGCTGTTTACTTCCTTGCAGGACCATGCCAGCGGCATGCACAAACTTCTGGAAGAGCTCGCCAAATCAAGGAAGGAAGACCACGACCTGCTCGCCAGCATTGCTGAGAATACAGCCTACTGCCGGTATCTGGAAAGTATCAACGAGATTATGGAATATTTTAGAAACAATGGAATAGAAGTGTCATGATGTACGACCTGACAGGATATATGGTGATTAACGGCAAGGATGCCTGGACGGAGTATTCGGCCTTCCTCTGTGAGGACAGGCCGGAAGACAGCACGAACATGGCCGAACTGCTCAAGCCGCCCGAGATGAAGGAATATACGGCTGTGGATTTCAGGGAGCGTAACGGTGAGGAATTGCCGGAGCAGCTTCCCCTTCCACGCTGCAAGGCCCGCGACCTTACACTGTATCTGGCTGTATACGCCTCTTCACTTTCCGAATGTGAGACAAGGCGGCGTGCCCTGATGCAGGCACTCATGCAGGGCTGGGTAACCCTTCGGGTAAAAGGGATATCCATGGAATACAGGCTTTACTACAAGGCTGCCACACCGACCGATATCCTGACCGATGCACTTGACGGAACTGCAGTGGCCAGATGGAAAATCAAGTTCAGGGAACCGAAACCGGCCCCCTTTTAAATGATATTTAAAGACTGTTCGAATGGAGCTCAATATCTATAACCAATCCGGAGAACTGAAGCTGACCGCCTCGGTAACCTCATCCTCTGCATGGAACCTCGAGTTGATGAGAGAGAATGCACTCTCGCTTACCTTCACAATCCCGGTCTGTGTGCCGTTGCAGGTGAATGACTATATAATACTGGAAGGTGTAAGGTTCAGCGTGAAGAAAGAGTACAAGCCCAGGAAAAAGAACAGCCAGAAGTATAGCTATTCGGTAAAGTTCTATGCTCCCATACATGATGCCCAGCAGGTGGTATACCTTCACCTTACGGATGGCCAGTACGAACCTCAGTTCAGTCTTGACGGCAGTCCCCGGGAACACCTGCAGAAATGGGTGGACAATATGAACCGTATTTACGGTGAAGAGCGCTGGCGTATCGGTGATGTGATTGATGTACCTAATCAAAATATAGAATATAGCAATACTACATGTTGGGATGCACTGGCATCCATGGCCGATATTTTCTCGACCGAATGGTGGTCGGACGGCTTCTATATTAATCTGTGCCGTTGTGAGCGCGGGGAACGTGTGGAACTGGGATACGGGAAGGGACTTACCTCGCTTACGCAAACGGAAAATAGCGATGACGTAAAATTCTTCACCCGGCTTATTCCGCTGGGAAGTACCAGGAACATAGACCGCAGCCGCTACGGTTTCTCCCGTCTGCAGCTGCCCGATCGCGCCAAGTATGTGGACAGAAATACGGACTACGGACTGTATGAACATGTGGAAGAGGATGCCTTTGCGGGTATCTTTCCTCATTATACGGGAACTGTGTCCTCCGTACGTTCACAGGAAAGGACCGGGAATGACGGCAAGCCCTTTACGGTCTATTATTTCAAGGACGAAGGTCTGGAATTTGACCCATGTGATTATGAGATTGCGGGACTTGTCAAACAATTGTCTTTCCAGAGCGGTGAACTGAACGGGCGGGATTTCGAGGCAAACTATCATTCGGAAAGCAAGGAATGGGAAATCATCAATACCTACCCGGATGAAGATACGCAATTGCCCGGGGGAAACCTTATACCGCATGCTGGTGACAAATACATCCCCTGGAATTTCCGTATGCCCGAAGCTTACGAAAAACAGGCCGAGCAGGATTACAAGGCGGCCGTTGATGACTTCCTCTCGTCATACAGCGAAGACACCACCAAGTACGGCGGCGATACCGATTACACCTATATTGAGAAGCACTCCGTCCCCCTGCGGCTGGGACAGTCGGTAAGGCTGCTCAGCGAAGAGTATTTCCTCGGTATCGGTTACCGGGATACACGCATGACAAAGGTGACACGCAAGCTGGAGAACCTTTCCATGGCGGCTATTGAATGCACGAACCGCGTCGGCAAGGGCTGGAAACGCAGCTTGGAAAGTGATCTGAACGGATTGCAGTACGTTGTCGGCGGACTGCTGGACCGCTCGGTCATCGAGGTGCTTAAATCCTGGGACAACCGTGAGGCCAGCGAATACAACGTGTTTTCAGCCTTACGGGCGATAAAGGAAATAACCCGGCGTGCCATCAGTAAGATCGGTCCGGATGGGACATCCTTTCTCGTTTCCTTTCTGGGCGGTGCTTGGTTCGGCGAGTTCGTAGACAGTATGATTGCCGGCAAGGGTGCAGGGATATTTCCTGATGGCCGGGCACAGGTAGAACGGTTGGAAGTCCGCGGTTCACTGTCAGTGCTTGACTTGATAATAAACCAGATTCAAGGAATGGAGTCTGACTACTCCTTCACCGAGATTGGTAAGATAGAATCCGTGGAGGATTTGGGAGAAAACACCTACCGTCTGAGCATCGAGAAACGCACGGACTTCGACTTCATGAAGTTCCAGGAGAATGATGTCTGCTTCTCCATCATCAACACACTGCTTACGGGCGGTTCCGACTATTATACAAGCTGGATGCGTATTCTTACCACCAATGCGCAGGAGAACAGCATAACGGTCGTGCTCTATCCGGACAGCGAAGTGCCTGGAGGCACGAACTATCCGCCGTTGGCCGGCTACAACGTAACCCGCAGGGGTAACAGTACGCTGCCTGAAACAGGTGGCTTCAACGAACGGGCGCAGTCGTGGATGATTTCTTCGCGTGAGGGGCGCATCATGTTTTTGTCCAACGTGTATAAGCCAATACTGGAGGACTACAACTATGCGCTGACTATCGGAAAACTCCCTAACATCAAGGCACTCGAAAAACTGCCGGTGACAACCGAAGATGTTGGCATCGTTGCACAGACGGTCATTGCCGAGAAATTCTATCAGTTCGACCACAACGGCGATGTCGTTCCCAACAAGGTAGACCGGGGTATCTGGTCGCCGGAAACGGCCCAGAGCGGCGCTCCTTATCGCTTTGTACAGCACGAACTGGCAAAGCCTTCCGGCAGCGAATATACCCTGCTGGAACAGCATACGGTCTACCACCTTGGCTGCAAGTGGGGCTGTCTGAAGGACAAGACAACCGACGAACCGAAATGGAACTCCCCGTCATGGGGACTCCTTGAGGGCGACAGCAGGTATTCGCTCCAGCTCTCACTTTCAGGCGGGGAGGCATTCGTCATAGGCGGTGTGGATGAGGTAATTTCCGGGCGCGTTTTCTATGGTACAATTGACATAACGGATGATGTGATGGCGGACGATGCTACCGAAGTGGAGTGGTTCCGCAACAGTGGCAATGTTCCGGCAGATAACCTCTGGACGCCTGAGTACGTGGATGGCAACAGACTTGCCATCCATATCGACAACGGGAACCAGCACGGGGTCGGTTCGGATTTCGGTTTTGTCAGCAAGTCCGTGATATTCACCTGCCGGGTGTTCTTTCCGGTAAACGGCAGGTTGGAGGAAGTGGATAAGAATTTAGGATTTGACATCGTATAAGAAATAGGTATATGGGATTAAAGAGTAACAAGCAGTGGGGCCGTATTTACGTTGCCCCCCTTTCCCTTCAGGGAGAGATAATAGTATTGTCGGGCAGTCCCGTGCAGACGTATGACAAGCAGCTGCGGGAATACAGCCCCGACCGGACCCTGACACCGCTGGTCATCATGCCGAAGGTATCGGCGTTCGATGAGAAGACGGTATTCGGTGAAATGGAACTCACGGGGGTGGAGTGGTTCGAGGGCGCACCCCGTGACAAGTCGGCCAACCGTATCGTCGAGGGCGAGTATTACAGCATTTCCGACGGCAGCGGCGGTGTGCCCAAATATGCACTTACCATCCGGAAGAACACGCCGCCGGAGAAGCCGGTGGAGTATTTCGGCATCGCGATATTCACTGACCCGCGCACGAACCGCGAGGTCCGCTGTGAACGGAGCGTGAAGTCCTATGCGCATCTTTATGACAACAAGGCGTATTCATTGCGCCTGAAGGGTGATTCCGTGATGGTGACCGACCCGCTTCGCCTGGCCGACCGTTCCGGTTATTGGGACAAGGAGATAGAACCGCAGCTCTATACAGGGACCGAGCCCGTGGATGATGAACACGCCGCATACTTCTGGGACATTCTTGAAAACGGAGCATACCGCCCGGTTACGCCGGATGACCCCGGCATCGTCTGTCATGACGGGAACGGAGTGTACACCCGCAAGCTGGTATACCAGGCGAAGTATGTCACCGGTGCAAGCTTCCGTGTTCGTGCCTGTGAATATGCGGGCAGCAGACCGCAGGCACCTACGGACGGGCGGCTGGAAAAGGTTATTGAGGTAAAGACGGAGATGGCAGCTTCCCTAAATTGCGAAATTATCCAGACAAAGGGTTTTACCCTTTCCGATGATATGAAGCAGCCAAGCGCCTATGAAATACGCATCTTCGACAACCGCCGCGAGTACGGTACAGAGTACGATGACCTTTTCCGCATCATTTGGAAAGGCCAGAGTGCCAAGCCGGGCGAGCCGGAGAAGGTGCTGGCAACCGGTGGGCGGACGTTGGAGTTCATTCCGGCGGACAAGGGTTTCCCGGCAAAATATATCTTCCATGTGCGGGCGGAAGTGGGGCTTCTCATCGGTGAGTCCCTGATGGGCGATGAGGAAGGCGCTGTTATCTCCTCACAGATTGACGGACAGACGGTATTCATTGCCACGGGTCCGGTATATGAATAATTGAGTAACAACTTTAAACTTTAATCAATATGTACGTAATTGTAGAAAAGGCAAAGCTCGAAGGCAAATTCTTTGGGATAATGAATACCCTTCCGGATGGCAGGGTGTATATTCCTATCAGTGAGATGCGGAATGTGGGTACTCTTCTTGACATCGACATCATCGGTTCGGCACGTGAGTTGAAAGAGTTGATAGAGAAACAGCAGGAAGCGATGCAGGGTACGGAGGACATCGACCCCGGTTTCAGCGTGACACCCGGAGAGGAAGAGGAAATAGACCCCGGTTTCAGCCAGGAGCCGAATCCGGACAGCGACAGCGGGGCGTCGGAAGAGGGTAACGGCAGCGTGACCGGTCCGGAACAACCGGCCGGGGCAAAGACTGACGGAAAAAGGAAAGGAGGCCAGCGATGAACCAGAATCAAGTGACCGCTTCACTGGCTATCGTAGCGGTGAGCAACGGAACGACCGTCAACGGGTATGTACGCGTGGACAATGGTCCGCTTATCCAGGCATGGACAAAGGGAAGTGACAAGTATACGCCGGACTTTGAAGCGTTGGCGGAGGACAAACGCCCTATTGTCATCGTCGTATTGCGGGATGTGAGCAGCGGGCGTATCCTCATCCCTTCCAAACTTGTATTCAAGTACAACGGTACCGAACTTGCATTCGGGGAGGACGGGCTGTGCAATACGGAACAGTTTGCCGGTACTTTCAAACGCATAACCGGATACAATGTAAGTGTGGACTCGCAGTCCTATCCCATGACGGGACTTCGGGTGATGAAGAACCTCGTACCCATCTCCGGATATGACAATGACCGCATAACTGTTTCCGGAGAAGCTGAAATTGGCGGGCATACGGTCGCATTCAACGAGCTTGCGACGGATGTTGTCATCCAGGAATCATCCGGTAAACAGTATGAGTTATTCATTACTTCAGACAAGGGTACGCAGATAATCAATCCGTCCGAAGTGCTGACGTTGAAGGCATCGCTGTACAGCGGCGGAGACCTTATCAACGATTTGGGGAACATTACGTTGCAATGGAAGAAGCAACTGCCGTCGGGAGAGGCCAACCTCGGAACTCAGGGAACCCAGAACATTGCCGCGAATGATATTGACGGTTCGCTGGTGGTAAGTTGTGAGGCTGTGCAGAATGCGAAGGTCATAGCAAAGGGCTTCATTACCGTGTTCGACCTTAGCGACCCTATACTGGCGGCATTCAAGGTCAAGGGGCTTTCATCGGACGGGCAGATATATCCGGGAGAAACGGGAACGCTGACGCCGTATGCCTATAAACGCCAGTCCGGAGAGGAAGTGGCGGTGGCAAGCTGGGACTTCGCCACATTCGACGGTGAAAACAATCCGTTCACGCTGTCAGGCAAGGACAGCAACAAGTTCCAGGGCAAGGACATCGCACTGACCTATACGGATGCAGCACGCGCCAAAACATTCAGAGTAATCGCCACGAATACAAATCCTATTGAGCTATGATGACGACGGCGGTTTTGAGTATCGTGGCGGTACGTGAGCCTGACCCGGTGGAATACGTTGACATCGAGTGCCAGCCGGCTGCCATCTCTGTGGATTGTAACAATGTGCAGCTTACACCGCTGAAGCTGAAAGCCCTGCACCGCAGCGGGGCTGATGCGGCCCTGCTGGATGTATTCTGGCGGCTGCATGTCCAGTCGGCCGGCAAGGACCTCGGTACGGCGGATTCCCCCGGTGCATCGTCCGAATGGGAATACTACCTTCCGTCTGACAAGTGGGGCAATGCGGATTCCGTGATTGTGGAAGCGTACCGTGATAGTGCCCGCGAGACCCTTCTTGCTCAGAAGAGGGCCAGCATTGTGCGGCAGAATCCGTCCCCCTTCCCGGTCGATGGTGACTGGAAACCGCTGCCGTTCAAATACAAGAATGGGGAATATTTCCTGGATAAGAACAAGGGGTTTGTATTCATGTGGATGAATCCGGTGGCCGGAAACAGCGAGATGCACCCGTTCTTTGACGTGGCCCAAAATCCGGACACTACTTCCTGGAAATCCATCCAGGAATACCCGCTACTGGGTACGCAGCTTTTGCTTGCCAGAAAGATAGACGCAGACCTTATCGACGTGGATAACCTGAAGGTGAAGCACCTGGAAGGTGCGGACGGGGATTTTACCGGAAAAATCAATGCAAAAGAAGGTTCTGTCGGGGATTTTGATATTTCCTCAGATTTGCATGCCCGAAGAGGCAATGATGACATGCTGCTTTCAGCTTCACTGATACGTTTCAGGAACCAACACGTGTCCACATTCATCGGGGCTGACACTATCCCGGCATCATCCGGCGGAGTACTTATATCTCCGATAAGAATTGAGGTGAACCGCAGCACGGCGTCCTACTCAGCCGGTATAAACACATGCCTTCATTCGACGGTATATGGCGCTAAAAGTTATGATGATTTTGTAGAGACGGGGAATCATGTGCTGTTTGCACCTAAAGGCGATATTTGCGGTTTCCGGTTAAGGACGAGAAGAGTTGACAGTAATATAACCTTGTCCCTTATGGACAGTATCATTATGGCTGTATCCAAAGGTATTACAATGAATCTTCCGAGCAACGCCGAGGACGGGCAAATCTATTTTATAAGAAACCATTCAAACGGTGACGTCTATGTGTATGGCCGGATAAGCCCGCTGGGGTATCCTACATCGGGAACGACAAAAGTTCATATAACAGGGGGATGGCTGGCTATTTTCATATATGACAAATTTAATAATATATGGACGGGTAATAGGTTCTCGTCCGGTTGGTAAATCAAAATGAGGTTGGATATGCTTTTAAAACTCAACGACAAGCTGCTGCATTTTCTTGCATGCCTTGCCATCACGCTGACAGCGGGTGAACTCTGTGCCGTTACGGCAGGTGTAACTAAAGAAGCCGCTGACTGGATGTATAAGAAGAACTGCAAGGTCGGTTCGGGATGGGACTGGCTGGACATACTTGCGGATGCTGCCGGCATAGCGGTCGGCAGCGTATTAAGGAGATTGGTATTCGATTATTAATATTAATAAAAAGGATTATGTTAGACACATTATTGGTTGCGCTGGTTATCTCGGTAGATACTGCGCAGGTAAAGGAATTTCCGCAGAAGGCGGAAGTCGAGTTCAAGAAGAACGATTTGAAGGAGAACATCATTAAGTCAGCCTTGAATTTCCATAATAGCGGGAAGAAGGACGACAAGACCTGGAGCTGGAAGATTCAGGATGTGGTGTTCAAAAAGGATTAAAACAATGTTCAATTTAAATTCAAACAATCATGGGAGCAATTAAAACTATGAAGGAAGTCGAAAGCGCACTTCCCCAGAAAAAAGAGATAAATTATGTACGTGCTTTGGACAAAGAAGGCAATCCGATTTTAATCAGTAAAGAGGACTTGGCGCAAGTTGTGGGAGAACTGATACCAGTGGCTACCTTTCAAAAGAATGGACTTTGGGATA
>OGWX01000293.1_pt1 | contig 36047 bp, 36 predicted proteins | sample 1576151 | NCBI WGS metagenome assembly OGWX01 (sample SAMEA3541591, study PRJEB24748) | human gut metagenome | biome: human gut; feature: human-associated habitat; material: faeces | place: China | collected 2012
CGAACTTGAATCGCTGCCTCTTCTCGTTCCGGGTGAAATCATCATTAGCGGAAAGAGCCTTGCTTCGGGCTACCTCAATGACCCTGTTCGAACATCCGAGAGTTTTATAATGCGAGATGGAGTGAAATGCTATCGAACCGGCGACATGGGCAAATACCTGGAAAACGGCGACATCGAGTTTCTCGGGCGTGTAGATCAGCAGATTAAAGTACGGGGTTACCGCGTCGAGCTAGGCGAAGTGGAAGCCGCTTTAGAAAAGGCACCGGGAGTGGACAAGGCTGTCGCATTTGCTGCCGACGACGATAAAACCGACAAGCATCTTCTCGCCGCAGTCATCGCCGAAAAGGTCAATCCCGACAAGGCAGAATCCTTGTTCAAGAGATCTACGGTCGCCATGAAAGAATGTATGAGAGATCGCTTCAGCAAAATGGCTGTCAACGAAGTTGGAGAGTATTGCCGCAAAGTTGACGAGGTCTGCTTGTCGGCCATGATGAATTTGATAGCAGATGCCGTTAGCAAAGATGGCTTCTCAATGGACGACATGATGCATGGACTCAATGCCAAAGAGAGGAACAGAAGGCTCCTAGAGAGATGGGCGAAGTCTCTCGTCGACATGAAAGCGCTCAATGCAAAGGGCGACTCGTTTTGCTTCTCGGATGATTATAAGAGAGGCGACATTGAGGCTTTATGGCAACAGCTCGAATCCTTGGAACTGAAAGTTGAGTACAGCAAAGGGCTTTTGTCGTTTTTGCACACATGCATAGATTCCTTATCCGACCTCGTGTCGGGGAAAGTGGATCATTTATCCATACTCTTTCCCGAAGGTGGTTTTGATGTAGCCGCTTCAACCTACAGGGACAACCTAGCCTCCAAAACTCTCAACTCCACACTAGTTAGCATGGTTTCGGAATTTGCGCGCATCAAGGGTGGGTTGAGAGTTCTTGAGGTCGGGGCCGGTACGGGAGGCAGCAGCGACTCTCTCATCGATGCGCTTGAGGGAACGGGGAGCACATATCTTTTTACTGACATCTCTGAATTCTTCCTCTCTGAAGCCCGAAATCGCTACGAAGGCAAAAACTGGATTGGCTACGCCATCTACGATGTCAATAAGGATGCTAGAGCTCAGGGACTTGCAGACAACTCATTTGATCTCATCGTAGGCGCAAATGTACTCCATAATTGCATCGATGTCCTTGCAGGGCTGGGGCAAATCAAATCCCTTCTTTCTCCGGGAGGCATTTTGGCCTTTATTGAGGCCACGCGCGAGAGCTTTCCCCTTATGGTCAGCATGGATTTCCAAGATGCCCTCGGGATGGAGTACTCGGATTTGCGTGCAGGAACCAGCAAGGTATTCCTTAACCTCGACGAATGGAGCGGAATCCTCGCAAAAGCAGGTTTTGGCTTGACGGACTGCTCTCCTACGAACGAAGAACCGGATCTCTTTGGCCAGCACCTGATAGTCGCACAAGCAAAGGCTGATATAGCCGCGCTTTCGGTCGATGATGTGGTATCAGCCGCACAAGAAACCCTTCCCTCATACATGATTCCTGAAGTCATTGGGATAATCGACACACTTCCCCTTTCGAGAAACGGAAAGGTTGACAGAGCCGAGCTTAAACGCCTACCACTGCTCGGAAGAACGCAGTCGAAAACTGCGGGCACCGGAGATGAGGGAGACAGCTACCATAGCGATTTGGAAGCACGCTTAGCTGCAGAGTTTTCTGAAGTACTCGGAGCAGATAGCGTCAGGAGGGATGACGACTTCTTTGAGCTTGGAGGCGATTCGCTTTTGGCCACCAAACTCGCAGCCCAGATAAAGAAGAACGTAGACGAGGCGGCTGAACTTGAATGGGAGTGGCTTTTGAGAAAGATGATGGAAAGCCCAACGGTCAGCTCACTCGCACTCGCGCTCTCCAGTACAGAAGAAGCAGAAAAGGCCGCGCCCAAAGGGCAGATGGAGCCTGTTATCGTATTGAAAGACGGAAACGGAGATGGCGTCGTTAACGTATTGGTGCATGACGGAACAGGCACTCTTGACCCATACCGCGACCTTATTAGCGCTTCGGGTGACAAACTCATCATCGGCGTGCAAATGACCGACATGCAAAATGCCTTGGATTATGACACCCGATCCCTTATAGAAACCCTCGGAAGAGAGTATGCCGACCGCCTCTCGGAATGGAATGGATGCAGCTTTAGGATAGTGGGATACTGCATGGGAGGTTTGATCGCAACAGAGATTGCAAGAAACCTGATGGAGCAGGGAGAAACCGTTGCCGATCTCTTTGTCATCAGCTCATATGGGTTCCCGTTCAAAATCACCGAAGACGTAATGATTGAGTATGCTTTTGCTCGCGTACTTAATGCCCCAACTGAAGACCTCGGGTATCCGAAAGACGACGAAGCCTTCGCCAACGCAATCGCTGATGCCCAGATCCGACACCCCGGAGTATTGGATCTTCTCGATGGTGAAGGCCCTGTTGTCGAAAAACTGAAGAAGATTGCCTCCCTAGATTCGAACGAGCGCATGCGTAGGATACTTTCAACCGTGACCGCCGATAGCAACGTCGTAGAAAGATTGACCCAAATTTACAGGACGTTCAAACATAATTTGATTGCAGTAATGGAATACGAATCAAAGCCCTATCTTGGCCCTATCCACTTTTTGCGAGACAGTGGAAGAATGGGGCTATTCAAGAACATCGGTGGTGATGAAACGGTTTTCTGGAACAGCGTCGCCCTCATGGGGATAGACACCCAAGATATAGAAGGAGATCACTTTACCTGCATATCCGGAGAACACGCAAAAGATGTCGCAAAGAGAGTGGGGCTTCGATGATCGGAGTGCTTGGGTCGAGCGGGCATGTTGGATCACTGCTTGCCGACATGCTGAAAGCTAAGGGGTACGAGCTTCGCCTCGGTTCTCGCTCAGCCGGATTCATCGTCAACATGACAGACCCTAGTTCTTTGTCAAGATTTCTCGATGGATGCGATGCGGTGGTTAACTGCGCTGGCCCCGCGTATCTACTGAGCGAACCAGCAGCAAGAGCCGCCATAAGCTCAGGCGTTGCATACTTTGACGTTGCCGGCTGCGAAAACCTGTGCAAAACCCTAGCTGATGAATCGGCGGAAACACCGGTTGTATTTTCTGCAGGAATGGTGCCGGGGCTCTCGGGTCTTCTACTAAAGATGGCTATTTCCGCAAACAAAGGACAGGATATTGTTGGCTTTGCCGGGGGAGTCCAAGATATCTCCCCGGGTGCTGCGGCGGATCTAGTTTTGAGCATGTCCGATACGTCGGGATATGGCAACAATGGCTCCATGTGGCGTAGCGGCGCAGTCCGCGAACTTGACCACGATCCAACCCCCGCCCCCTCTTGCTTTCCCGAAGGGTCGTTTTGCAGAGCCTTTTTGTCAGAAGAGGCGAGAGTCATAGCCGAGAAGGAGGCACTTCCAAGACTTGAATGGTATAACGTATTTGTAGGTGATCTGTTTTGCAAGGCTCTTGTCGACGCGCAGTTGTCGAAAACCCAGAGCCTCGAAGAAGCAAGCGAGAAAATCAGCATAGCCGCATCCATCGATGCTATGGGTAGACAGGCATTTTATACGTTGGCTGCAACTTCTGGAGAAATGGCCTACATTGTTAAATCGGCCGACAGCTATGAGCTAACTGCAGCAGTGGCATGCTATGCCATAGAGAGTTTCCTTGCTGGGAGCATCCCCAATGGCGTATACAACTTGTCCGATCTGCTTGATCCAGAACTGGCGATATACGGAATTCTATCTTTGTCTAAGAGTGCTCGAATCGAAATTGTACCGTCAAAGTCTTTGTTTGAAGTCGAGGAAGGCGAGTTATGAAAGCCGTGGTTGTGGGGAGCACGTTCGGAAGCGTATATGCCGAGGGCATTAAGATAACCGACGATGTAGAGCTGGCTGGTATTGTAGGCAGGGGGAGCAAGAGAAGCGCCGCCTTGGCTGCATCATACGGAGTTCCTCTGTATCAAGGGGCTAATGCCGTTCCGGCAAACATAGATCTTGCTTGTGTCGTGGTAAGATCAGCCATGGTTGGAGGAGATGGAATTGAAATATCTCGCTCCTTTCTCGAGAAGGGCATTCACGTAATCCAAGAGCAGCCCATGCATAGCAGCGAGGTTCTTGATCTGACCAGATGCGCTGCAGAGCATGATTGCAAATTTATGCTTAACGGTTTCTATCCATATCTCGATTCGGTTAAGCGCTTCATTGATGCCGCAGCTTCCCTTCGCAAGGAACGCGAATTGCTAAGCATAGATGTGACTACATGCGTACAAGTAGCATACCCTTTTGTAGAGGTGGTTGGGAAAGTGGCCGGAAGCTTGCATCCTTTCAGATTGGAGAAGATAGCAGATACCGGCCCTTTTGACATCCTAGTCGGAGAAGTAGGAGGGATTCCTCTTACCGTTCGATTCCAAAACGAAATGGATTCCAGTGACCCAGACAATAATGCCATAGCCCTGATGCGGATGGACGTTTACTCGGATAAAGGCATTCTGTCCCTATGCGACGTTTACGGAGATGTTCTTTGGACTCCACGGTTTCATGTCGGAAAGGCAGCAGCCGACAGCTCGAACCTCTCAACCGTCGAAAGCGCAAGTATTAACGTTCTTCATAGGAGAGCAGAGACATATGATTCTATCCTCGCTGAACAGTGGCCGAAGGGGATTGCCAATATGCTCTCGGAGAGACTTGGGGAGCGCAACTCCCTTGCCACAACCCAATTCCAGATTTCCGCATGTCTAGCCTGGCAAGAGTTTACTTCGGCCTTAGGTGCCCCAAGCGAATTGAGGCAACGTCGTTAATGGAGGTCGAGCGAACAGTGTCATTTGGAAAGCTTCATTTAAAAGGAATTGTTGCTTCGGTAGGTTTGACCGCCGGGCTTCTCGTTTTGATACTTCCATTGCCGGAGTTGGAAAGCTCAGCACGTATTCAGCTTGCTCTCACTCTCGGTGCTTTATCGTTTTGGGCAAGCGGGGTGATGCCGGCTCCAATTACGGGCATGCTGTATATGGGGCTACTGCTCATCACGAACTCCTCTGATCCGCTAACAGTTTTTTCTGGCTGGACGAACGAAGGAGGAAGTCTATGGCTGGTGCTTTGCGCGTTTCTCATAGCTTCTGGAGTTGAAAAGTCTGGACTTGCTAGAAGAGCGGCTCTGAGTATTTGCGCATCCGGTCAAGTCAAAGGTTTTCAATCGCTCATTGCAGCGATAGCCGTCATAGAGCTGCTGTTCGCACTGATCATTCCAAGCGCCTTTGCAAGAACATTCGTCATATTGGCAGTTGCAAAAGAAGTGTGCAAAGAAAATAGCGTATCCGAGGCGAATGCCGCTGTAATCAATTTTGCATGTTTTGCGCTTGCGGTTCCCACGACACTTATCTTTTTGACTTCGGAACCAGTCCTCAATACACTCGTTGTTGAATATTCCGGATTAGAGTTGAGCTGGGTTGACTGGTTCAGCACTATAGGCATTCCCAACATCATCTATTTGTTTTTAGCGACAGTTCTGTTTATAGGAGTGTTTAAGCCGTCTGGAAAGGTTTTCATAGATGGGGCAAAAAACCGCGCTTCGTTAGAGGATCTTGGCAGATTGAGCTCCAAAGAAAAGAAGATGGCTTTGTGGCTTTCTCTGATGATCGCATTCTGGTCGCTTTACCCTTTCATGAGAATAGGTATAGCGTGGGGGACTATGCTTCTCACGTCGCTTATGTTCCTACCTCGAATCGGAGTACTTGACGCAAAAGCTTTTGCAGACGTTCCCGTGGGAACTCTCGTATTCCTCACCTGTGCGTTGTCGATCGGATCTGTAGGCGAAGCCACAGGCATGAGCCAGTGGATTGCCGATACGGCGCTTCCGGCTTCTTTGCCAAGCGATATTCTGTCAACCATCATTTTTATATCAGCAATATCATTGGCCATCCATACTTTGATAGGATCAGTGTTGGCCACCGCTGTCGTTATTTTTCCCATACTGATATTATTCGGTGATGTAGCGGAATTGGGCGTAAGCGATGCGGGCGCTGTTCTGATCGCATACCAAATGATTGCCAGTCAGTTTTTTCTTTCGATGCATCAGGCACCGATTGCCTCTGGCATGGAGCTTGCTGGGTACGGCGAAAAAACCGTGATGAAGCTTGGCGCTCCCATGACTTGTCTTGCGCTTGTTCAGCAGGTGCTCGTGACTGGTTGGCTTTTTCTTGCAGACGTTTTGTAGGCTCGTTCCTAGGAGGACAAGCGTGAACAATTGGATAGTCGATCTCAATCAGAAAGAGCAAGCGAGAGGAACAGCTTTGGTATTTGTGCCCCATGCGGGCGGAGGACCCAATGCATTCAGATCTGTCGCACGCGAGATTCGCAGGAAACTTCCTGTCTACGCTATTTGCTATCCAGGTCATGAAAATAGAATATCGGAGCCTCTCGTAGACGATTTCTCGTTTGTAGCAGAGGGAATTGCCAAAGCGGCGTCCGCATATTTTGAAGATCGGCCTTTTGCCTATTTCGGACACAGCATGGGAGCCTCCCTTGCCCACGAAGCAGCTCGAATCGCAGCGCTGGATAAATTGCATTGCCCTTCGCATCTGATAGTATCAAGCCGAGAAGCTCCTTCGAGCATCAGAGAGGCTCACGTCCACCTCTATGACGATGCTGAATTTAGGGAAGAATTGCTTCGCGTAGGCGGAGTATCTCCCGAGGTGCTCGAGATAGATGAACTCTGCGATATATTTTTGCCGATCATTCGGAATGACTACAAGCTGATAGAAGAGTACGTTCCTGCAGAAAATTATGAGATGGGCATCGACTGCCCTGTTACGGCTTTCTTAGGGAGGGACGATCCGGAAGCTCTGGAGAACGAAATGAAGGATTGGGCGAACGTTACGACAGGCCTCTTCAAGATAAGGCATTTCCAAGGAGGGCATTTTTACTTCATGGACGATGCTTCCCAAGTCGCCACTGCTCTAATCGAAACGCTGTATGATAGCAGACAATCCAACGTTTAAATCGCCGCACTAACCCTCGAAAGGCACGGCGATTTCCTCCTCGCAGGTGTAGCGCGCCACTCTTTCCGCATGGGTGACAACGACAAGCGCCAAGCCCTCGTCTCGTTTCAGCTGGTTCAACGTATCGAGGATGTCCTTTTGGGTGGTGGGGTCGAGAGCGGAAGTCGATTCGTCGCAAACAAGCACCTTGGGCTCATGGGCGAGAGCCCGGGCGATGGCAACGCGCTGGGCCTGTCCACCCGAAAGCGAGCGGGGGTACTGGCGTTTGATCTCGTCGGGCAAACGCACCAAGGCCAAAAGCTCCGAGACCCGCTCCCTCACCTCTTTCCTCGACCAGCGAGGATGCATCCGCCTGACAGCGCGAGAAAGCTGGGTGTCCACGCAAAGCGCAGGATTGAGGCTTGTCGCGGGATCCTGCGGCACCATCTGCACGGCGGCACGCTCGGTTTGCGACCGATCCTTGAACGAGCGTGCGAGAACATGCATATCCCCATCGCCCAAATCGAGCGTCACAGAACCTTTTTCCGCAGGGCGCTCTCCCGTGATGGCCCTGACAATCGTACTCTTACCCGACCCCGAAGGCCCGAAAAGGGAAAGCCCCCGACCATGATTGATCGAGAAAGTGGCATTCCTCGTTGCAACCTTGCCGTCGGGCGTCACGACATCGAAGCTTGATGCCGAAAACACAGGGACACCGGCGGATGGATCCATTTCATCACTGGGTCGCCGTTCAAGCCGCTGGGCGTCAACGAGCTTGCGGGCGTAATCGGTTTTAGGGTTGTTCATCAGCTCGGAATGCGAAACCGTTTCGAGAACGCGGCCCTCTTTGAGGACGGTGACAGATTCGGCGAACTTGCCGGCCACATCAAGGTCGTGGGTAATGGCGACGACGCTCATTCCCGATTCGGAGCAGATTCCCTTGATGGTGGCCACGACCTCATCGGCGGCGGCTCCGTCGAGGCCAGCAGTGGGCTCGTCGAGTATAAGCACGCGAGGTTTCGACGCGATGGCCTTGGCGATGGCCACACGTCGACGCTGCCCTCCGGAAAGCGAGCGCGGCCTCCGGTCGAGCAGCCCTTTGACACCCGAGAGGCCCACCCTGTCAAGCAAGCCAAGCGCGTCCTCGTCGTCCATCGGGACGGATTCTGACAGCAGCGTGCGCACCGTCATGTGAGGTGTGAGCGAGAGAGCGGGATCCTGCGACAGCCACGATACCGTTTCCGCCCGGTAGTGCCTCAGCGATAAGCTTTTGAGAGAAAGCACGTCCGCCCCGTCGACGAAGATTGTTCCGGCCTCGTGGACGAGGCCGCTGCGGATGCGTCCCATGAGCGCAAGGGCGAGCGTGGTTTTGCCCGACCCCGATTCCCCGACGAGGGCGCGGTTTTCTCCGGCCAAAATCTCTATCGACAGATCGTCGATAACGCGTTTGCCCCCGAGAGTTGCAATCGAAAGGCCCGCTATCTCGACAATCGCATCCACTCCGTTCGTCACAGATTGCTCCTTTTCCCTACTCGATCAAGCAGAAGATTGCCCGATATGGTGATGCAAGCAATCGCGATAGTGGGAGCAAGCGCAGCCCACGGATTCAAGCTGATGCCCGTGACACCTGTCTGTATCATGGTTCCCCAGTCGGAACCCGTTCCGAGGGGATCGAATCCGAGAAAAGCAGCCGTTGCAACGAGATAGACGGAGTTGATGAACCTCATGCCCACCGTGGTCGCCAAGGGAACCGCCAAGTTCGGAAGCACTTCGCGCACAGCCGTCTTCGCCGCCGAATCGCCGGAAAGACGCGCCGCCGCCACATAAGGCGATGCGGCCACGGGACGAACGAGCGAGCGCGTGTACCGGGCTATATAGGGTGCCGACACCGCCGTGGTCACCACGATCATCGTCCCCACTCCCGAACCAAGCCCGAACACAAGAACCATGACCACGAGTATCGAAGGAATGACCAACAGCAGATCGAGCAGGTACGACAACACGTCAGCAAACCTGCCCTTCGCACTCACGGCGAACCCGAGAGTCACGCCCACGGCAGCGGCGACGGCGGTGGAAACAGCGGCGACGACGATAAGGTGCGCGCCGCCATGCATGAGGCGCGCCAAAACATCGCGACCAAGCCCGTCGGTGCCCAAAGGATGCTCGACGCTCGAAGGCATGAACGCGGCCCCCACGGTACTTGTCCCGTCTGCCGGGGAAAGCGATCCGGCGAGCGCAAGAGCGAGAAAAGCGACGAAGAAGACGAGAAGCACAAGATCGGGCCAAGAGAGCAGCTTCTCGCTAACGCTATGCTTCGATCTCACGGGACCGCCTCCTTCCCAACCCGTCGGCAATCCAGAAAGCCGCAAGCGACACCGCTATGACAACCGCCGAGCAAGCCATGAGCAAATCGGGCTCGCGGTTGAGCACGGCGTTGACAAGGAGCGTGCCCAAACCAGGAAAGCTGAAAAGAGATTCGATGATGACCGTGCCACCGATAAGATACGGCACGACTGAAGCCGCCGACTGCGCAACGGGGGCGACGATTCCGGGCAAGAGGTTTTTGACGATCACCCTTCTTTCCGGCAGACCAGAAAGTCGGGCCGATTCGACATGAAGCGTTTGGTTCTCCCGCTCGACCACGGCGCGCACCGGACGCACAAGAGTGCAAGCCCCGATGAGGGATATGGCGACGATGGGGAGCACCATGATGATGGGCTTGTCGAACATCGAGCCACTCCCAACAGGAAGAAGCGATACGGCGGGAAACCACCCGAGCTGCGTCGCGAATACCAAGATGAGAAAGAATCCGACAACGAACTCGGGTGTTCCCACAACGGCAAGCGCAAGCGTACTCACAATCTTGTCTGCCGCCTTACCGCCATGAAGACCCGCGAAAATGCCACCAGCCGTGCCGACCACAATCACCAAAACAAGCGAGATCGCAAAAATTACTCCAGTTCGCGCAAGAGGGCCGACCATAGCGTCGGCTACGGGTAATCCCGACGCAAGAACGGTTCCAAAGTCGCCCTGCAGCGCATGAGTGCACCAGAGAACGAAACGATAGAGTACCGGCTTGTCGAGGCCGTATTGCTGCGTAAGTTCGGCCACGCGCTCGGGAGTCGCCTGTAATCCGAGACGCTGCGTGGCGGCATCGCCGGGCAGCGTCTCAAGGGCGAGGAACACGAGCAGGCATGTGAAGATCAGCGAAATCGCGAAGAGGAAAATACGGGAGAGTATCCGCAGTGCGCGGTGCTCTCCCGTGCGGTTGGCGTTCGGTGACATGCCCTTCGTCCGATTCGCTAAGCGGAGAGGGTTGCCTTGGCGAACAGGGGCACCGAGAGCGTGATGTCTATGCCGTCAAGGCCGTCCACCTGCCCGCTCAGATCGGCGCAGTATCCCCAAACGATATCGCCGCCCTCGGCCCAGAGACGCTCCTGTGCTTGGTTGAGGAGTTCCGCCCGATCGGCCTCATCCACTGCCGAGGTTGCTTGGGCCAAGAGGGAATCGTACTCGTCATCCTTCCACTGGCTGAAGTTGTACGGCGAGCTGCCACCGGTGTACATGACGGCCGAAGCGATATACGGGCGATTGATGAGATAGGTTGCGAAAATCTGCGCTCCATAGATGTTGCTCATGTCGGAGAACAGCGTTGTCGGATCGATCTTCTTCACCGACACCGTGATGCCCGCCTTCTCCAGCTGGGCTTTGAGCATCTCCGCAGAATCGTTGACGCCGGTGGTGGTTTCGGCGGTCGTGATCTCGAGCTCGGTCACGCCCTTTTCTTCGAGCACCTTCTTGGCGGTGTCGAAGTCGTAAGCACGCTGCTCGAGGGAATCATTGTAGCCCGGCATACCCTGGCCAAGCACATCATTGCCAACCTCACCCGCAGAGCGGAAGATGGTGTCGTTCATGGTCTGGCGGTCGACGATAAGCTTGAGGGCCTCGCGTACCTCAGGATCATCGAAAGGCGCGGCGGACGCGTTGAGGCAGAAGCGGAAAGAACTCGAATTCTCGATGCCGCCGTTCAAAACGTTGAAGCCGGACTGGCCTTCGAGCGTGGCCGCGTTCGTCGTCGAGATTTGGTGGGCGAAGTCGACCTCGCCGCTGGTGAGCGCCGTGTACCTCGTCTCGGGATCGGTGATGGGGACGATCTCAACCGTGTCGATGGCCGGAGCGCCTCCCCAGTAATCGGCGTTCTTCTCAAGCACGGCTCCAGTGTCGGGAGAGAAGGAAACGAGCTTGAAGGGCCCGCTGCCGATGTCGCCAGAGAAATCGTCGCCGGCGCTGCCCGCCGGGAACACGAAGGTGACGGCGGAAACGACCTCGTCCCAGAAGGTGGCTTGCGGCGAGAGAAGCTGGAGCGTGAACGTGCGCTCGTCCACAACCGAGCTGCCCTCCCAATCGACGTTCGCGTAGAACGACGAGTACATGGGCGAGGTGCCGGCGTACTGGAGGCTGTAGAGCGCATCTTCAGCCGTGACGGTCTCGCCGTCATGATACTTCACACCGTCCTTAAGGGTGACGGTCCAAGCGCTCGCATCCTCGTTGGGTTCGATGCTTTCGGCAAGCGAGTTCTCCACTACGCCGTTGCGCAGGAGGATAAGCGAGTCGTACACGTTGAGCGCAATCGCCAACGGAAGAAGCGTGCTGAAGGTGGCTGGATCCAACGTGTCCGTCGAGCTGCCCATCATGGCAACCCGCAACGTCTTGGGCGTCTCATCCGACTGAGAAGCGCCCTCGCCGGAATCACTGGTGCCCGATGAACAGCCAGCAAGCAGCGACCCCGTGCCCATGGCGATGGCGAAGCCTCCCATCAGCTTCACGCAGTCACGGCGAGAAAGAACCCCTTTCCCCAGCATTGTTTCATCTTGTGACATATCCGCTCCAATCATTTTTTCATATCATCCCGTACATCAGCATCTATTCCTTTAAATTTAGATAGACACTGTCCAATTAGAACAAGGACATTATAAGGATAAAAGGTTCCTTTGTCTAACTTTTTTGTTGGTGGCTTTCGATTGAAACCTGCACAACCGTTCTTTTAAAGCCGTGTTTTACAAACCAGTTTTAGTTTGATTAACAGAAAAACTGGTTTGATACCCGGCTCGGCAATATGTCGTAAGCGGGTAGTAGAGGAGTGTATTTGAAGCGACGAAGGGGGTCTCCTGATATCCTCAGAATCAAATCGGTCTCTCCAGCCCACTAGCTCCCTGCACGCGCTTTTTTGCTTGCAGGTGGCAAAGATTTTTTAGCCATGTGGTTAGAAAGGCACGCTTTGCAAATAGCTTGCGATTACGCCTCCTTCTTTTTCTGATGGAGACAGTGAAAAGCATGTATCCCGGGAGCAATTCGGTTTGAGAGCAAAACAACGCAGGCGCCAAAAGGAGGTTGGCTTGAGGGAGTTCGACCTTGAAGACTAAATCCCCCAGGGCTTATTACGCTGGCAGCGCCAACCGAGGTAGGTGCCCAGTCGTGAAGGAGGATGCCATTACTCAAAAAGTAACGGAGTGTTGCTATCGACTAAGAGACCGCCTCTTCAAGAAGACGATGGGGAAAGCTTATGGCACTCCAGCGTCAATCGAACACGATAGCAGCGGGTCAGAAAGAGAGACAGCACCATTTTCTCTGCTTTCTGCGGAGTACGTCTTGAAGCTCGGCATTTCAAAAAGCGAGTTCTGCAGACGTACTTTGCTGTCGGAGAAAACTTACGAGCGAATCAAATATGGTCAACTTGCAGATCGTCCTAAACCAGAAACAGTGATGCAATTTTGCGTAGGCCTTGGACTCTCTTTGGAAGAATCCGAGAATCTTTCCAATGCGGTGGGTTATTACCTTGGAGGGTGTAAGCTTCATGGGGCATACAGAGAGTTGCTGTCCATGAACGACAGCCTAACCATCTACGAGCGCAACGATGTTTTGCGTCATTTGGAGTTGCCTTTATTGGCAAGATGGATAGAGATTTCTTAGAAAGAGCGCGCCCCATACCCCATAATGAAAAGAATTACAACGCAGAAGGCGTGCATGCGCAATTTGACTTTGTGCTTGGGTCGGGCTAAGACGGTGAGGTAAAGGGCGCTTCTCCTGAGTATGGTATCGAGGTGACCCGAGATAGCGTGCGTGTGAGTGATCACATGCGCAAAGCGGATATGGCATTTCGTCTCAGGGACGAACGACCTTTGAGCTTGCGAGCATGGGAGTGCCCACCATAGTGATGGCTCAGAATGAGCGGGAGCAGCTGCACCGGTTCGCGCAGATGGACAACGGTTTTATCAACCTGGGTCTGGGATCCGAGGTTTCCGACGAAGATATTCTTTCAACGTTTGAGTGGCTTGCCGGAGCCGTATCTATCCGCAAGGAGATGCGCAAGCTCATGTTGGACAACGATCTCAAGTCTGGGATCAACAAGGTAAAGAGGATAATCCTAGGAGAGACGCTATGAGCAAGCTTGTGGACAGGATCAAAAGTGGCGAATTCACGCTCATCGCCGAGATAGGCGTGAACTACTATGATATTGCGGTGCAGCATGGTATCTCGAACATGGATGCGGCCAAGCTTATGTGTCGCGAGGCGGCCGATGCTGGCATCCACGCTGTGAAGTTCCAGACATATAAGGCCGAGATCTTGGCTGCTGCTGAGTCCCCCTCGTATTGGGACACGAGGGAGGAGCCCATCACCAGCCAACGCGAGTTATTCAAGGAGTTCGATTCTTTTGGGGAGACCGAGTATCGCGAGATTGCGGAGTACTGCGAAAAGATTGGCATTGACTTTTGCTCCATCGCCTTTGACTTTGCGAGTGCCGACTGTCTCGAGTCCATGATGGACGTTTACAAGGTATCTTCGAGCGATCTGACCAATCACCCCTTTATCGAGTACCAGGCGAAAAAGGGAAAGCAGATGATTGTGTCTGTGGGGGCTGCCGAGCTCGATGAGATGCGGGCGGCAGTAGAGGTCATCAGGCGCGTGAATGACCAGCCACTTGTGCTATGCCATTGTGTGTTGGAATATCCCACGCCCTACCCGGATGCAAAACTTGCGGCGCATCACCTCGCTTAGTAAGGAATTCCCTGATCTCATAATTGGATACTCCGACCATTGCAGGCCGGACATATGTGCAGACGTGATCAAAAGCGCTTATGTGTTGGGGACGCGTGTGGTCGAGAAACACTTTACATTGTATAAGACACTATCTGGCAATGATCATTATCATGCCATGGATCCAAATGATGCGAGGAAGATAATCGATGGTGTTGCATTCGTTGAGACACTTCTAGGAAGTCCCAAGCTTGGGTTCTCCGAAACTGAAGCAGCGACGAGGTTGAATGCAAGACGTTCGATCGTGTCGGCGGTGAATATTCCAGCCGGAGCCGTGATCACACGCGAGATGCTGACCTTCAAGCGGCCTGGCACTGGCATATCTCCGCAGGATATCGATAAAGCAATCGGTCGGATGGCGGGTGAAAATATCCCCGAGGATACGACGATTAATGAGAGTATGCTGAAATGAGCGCACTGTCTACTTCTTGCGTAGCTAACATTGTCAGGGCTTTTCCTGAATCGAAATCACTTACGAATTCTGCTGAAGAGCATGATGCGAGCACGATTAAAACGACCATAATCGCAATGGTGACGCTGCCGATGCAGGCTCCACGCACTCTCTCGCACTTTGTTTAGCCTGATATGAACTCCTACATGAACCTGAACGCAGCGCGAATAAGGAATCTCGCGAAGGCTCCCGTTGCCTTAATCAGTATCTTCATAGTCGAATCCTTCCATCCAGCTTTCTTCTTCGCTGATCTGGCTATTCCCAATGACCGCCTACGACCTTTGTCTCGTAATGCCCCTCTGCAGGATGATTGGTGGTGTTGTACCCGGAAACGGTTTGCCGCACTTCGCTGTGGTGACCGGAACCCTCGCCAGCCATCATGTGTGCCTTTGCGTGCGTTGACGTGCTGCCGGTGACGTCATGTCCGCAGACATTGCAGATCGAGACTTCCCTGGCGGAATAGATCGGCACTTGTTCCGTCCAAGCAGCTCGATCCTCAACCCAAACCTGTTGCGTATCCTCCACCCAGTGCTTAGAGGGTGCAGAGTCAGAGGGGCTTCCGCTGCTTGCCGAGGCAGGGGCGTTAGAGTCGCTGTCTGTCAGCCGTTGAATGTCCTGTCGAGGGACTTGGCTTTGGCCGGCCGCAGTTGACGCAGTCTCGGGGTTGGCGGAGGCTGCCTCGGAGCTTTCGACGTTCTTCTGCTCCAGCACATCTGCTTCGACTTCGCCATCGAGATTGACATCTGCAACAATTTCCTCCGCTATCTGTTCGCTGAGAACTGCATCCGTAAGCTCGATCCCGTCATCGCTTTCCGTCGAGCAGCTCACTGCAGCTAGCATGACTGCGATGAGCGCTGTCAGCACTATCGCGGCGAGAATGGCCGTTCTTTTCTTCTGGGTCGCGGTCATGGTCTTCATGTCTGTACTCCTAAATCTCCTCGTGGTCGGTTGCTTCGTAGAATTCGGATAACCAGCCCTCTTCGTCTTCTTCCGTGTTTGGCATGTTTGGCGCTATGCGCTCACGAAGCTCGTCAATGGCTCGTGTGCTGAAGCCGCACATCCGGGCGATGGTGTTCGCATCGGCGGCATGCTCGGGGAAGGCCGCACAGAGGGCATCGAAGAGCAGGACGACTCTTGTCGCTATGCTCTTTCCTGCAGACATGGGCAGCCAGAGCTCGCACATCTGCTCGAAGCGAACCATGTCGGCAAGCTCTCCCGCAATGCGCATGAGCGTGGTCTGTCCGTCGATTACGACCGACTCGACCCCTGGAAGCTCTCTCGCCTCGGCGAGCAGGAACTTCCATCCGCGTTTTCGCCTGGCTATCGGCGTCTCTCCTTCATCTGCCGCCTTAGCGTAAGCCTCGGCCACTTCGTATTGGTGGGCCGCGAGCCAAAGCCCGGTGTTTCCAAGCTCGTCCACGCGCACCTCGAAGTTTGTGAGCATGTTCGCTCCATCGAATGGCTCTGGCTTGGTGAAGGAGGCGGTATCGAACACATCGAGCCGGTTGCTCTCGTATCTCACCTGTATTCTCATCGTTCGTTCCTCTCCGTTGCCGTCCTCTGATGGCGTTCGATCCGTCGTGCTTGCTCTGTCTGCTCTTCGATGGAGTTGCGCTCGTGCTGCGCAGGGCGCGTATCGATGCGACTCTGGGCGGACTCAGCCCTTCGCGTCTCGATGCGTTCGGGTAGGAGGTTGCGCGTGGCCATGTAATCCCTTGCGAACTCGAGCTCGGCGATTCGCGCCTCTAATGCGTTGCGCTGCCTGCCCGCGCTCGTCTTAGTGCGCCTTTGAAGCACGGCTAGCCGTGCGTCGCAATCACGTAGTGTTGAGACGTTGTGGTAGGCGCATACGCGAAGCGCCCGTGATAGATCGCTCAAGTCTTCGAGGTCGTTCACGAGGATGGCGTTGCGGGCATTGCGAAGCAGCTCGCGTGATGACTTTGCATCGGGGTGGTACGACCCTGCCCGTGCGAGTTGGCGCTGTATGGTCTCCTTTGAGAACAGAAGTCCTAGCCTTTCGCCCGACACGCGCCTTGCGGGGGCATCCGACAAAGAGAAGACCCAGTCGTCGCGTCGGGCGTTGCGTGAGTTGCCCGCGATGTCCACGCCGAGCATCCTGAGCAACTGCGCGAACTCATCCACGTTTCGGGCGAGCGACTTGGCGACCGACACGCGGTTGCGGATGTCTGCCACCCAGGAGTAGGAGCCTGCCTCGGCAAGCTCCCGCTCGACCCTCCCGATGTGGACCTGCTGCATGGTCTTAGGGCGAGCTTCTCTCCCGCGCTCTTTGACGGCAAGCCGCTCCAATCCCTCGGCTGGCTCAGGCACTTCGTAGAAGAAGAGCAGCTCACGTTCTTTCGCCATCTTCTGAAGGCTGCGGTTGAGCTCTTTGGGGTCGTCGTGGTGCATGCGCTTACCGGTTTCAAGGTTCGTGTTGTTCACGACGATGTGCGCATGGGGGATGCGCGATGCGTTGTCATCGTGGTAGATGATCGCGACCTGGAAGTCGGCGAAGTGCTCTAGCGCCCATGCCTTCGCGAGCTCGCGCAGCGCTTCGAGGTCGATGCCATCCTCTGGGTCGGGCGATATGATGAAGTGCTTGTAGGTGCGTGCTCGCATGGCGCCGAAGGGCGTGTCGTTGCCGAATGCCCTTCTGGTCGCATCCATCTCGTCTGCCCAGCGGATATCCTTGTCCTCGTCGCCGTAGCCGTCGCGTTCGTCAACGGACAGGTTGAAGAAGTCCTTCGCCAGGGCGCGGTTTCTCTTTTCAAGGTATCTCTGTATGGCTTGGCAGTTCGTGTGGGCTGCTATCTGCTTCAGGTAGGGCATTCGGTCACCCGCCTATGAGAGTCAAGGTCTCAAGGCGCTCGAGCTCCTTGAGAAGGGCTGCGCGACCGCTTTCCGTGGCATCGAGCTTATCGTTCGCTCGCTCGATCTGCTCGGCGAAAAGCTCCTCGTCGATCTTGCCACGCCTCAAGTGAAGCGCGATCGTGTTCATGGCTCGCACTGCCTGGTTGTAGTGGCGGCCCCACCTCACGAGCTCGCTGTAGATCCGCCCGAAGGTCTTGGTGTCGAGCGATATGAGTTTCTCTCCTGTCGCGAGTCCGTCTCCGTCAACGGGAATCCGGATGAGGTGCCGGATGTAGTCCGATTGGTTGAGCTCGAAGCTCTCCGCGTGGCTGCGAAGCGCCTCGAAGTCGCTCTCGGTCAGGCGGCAGCTTATGAGCTTGGTCGTGTTCGGCATGGGTGTTACTCCTGGGTGTGGTCGGGTGCTTTACAGGGGCGCGGGGCATCCCCCGCAAGGCTTGGAGCTGGAGCTGTCGGGCTCGCCGAGAGCCAGCTTCGGGCCGTTGCTGCCCGAGGATGCTTTCGTCGCGTAGCGAGCCTGCGTCGGTAGACGGGTTCTCGGGCGCAAGTACCGTTTCTAATACGGCGTAAAACGCCGTATTACGAAATGGGATACTTGCTACTAAGCGTGTCTAAGGCGACTCGCGGTTTTCTTCGGGGCTTTGGATGCGGGTTTCGGAAGGTGGTCGCTTAGACAGCGTAGGATCGCAGATGCTCTCAGGTCCGGCTCTTGCGTCCCTTCAGGCGGGTTTTCCAGATAGCTCTTGAGCGATGCCAGCGCCATCCGAAGGCGGGTGTCGGTGTGCGGATGGACCGTCTCTCGGAGAAGCATTGCGAGTTCGCGCTCCCGCTCAAGCTCTTCGGCCTCCGCGCTGTCGGTTGCAAGGGCGTCCTCGACGTACTTCGAGACAGATGCCTTGCTCGTGGCATTTTCGGGAAGCCCATCGTAGAGCTCAACTTGCCACTCTTCGGAAAGTGCGGCGATCGTCTCGATGCTTGATGCTGAAAGGAGGCTTGCGTCCGCTTTCGCGCGCCAGGCGGGAATCAGTCTCGTTTCTACGAGTTCTGCCAGGGCCTCTTGGCGCTTGATGGTCTTTCCGCTCACCTTGCGGCCCGTCTGCTCCTGGAGTATGGCGGCCTTCACGTCCTCGGTGCGCACGCCCGTGAGCGTGTCGTCCTCGGCGCGCCTGCGCTCAACCTCGACTCCAAGCGCTCGCGTTGCTGCGGCGCGCTCGGTCAGCGTGAGGCTGCGCGTGAAGTAGTTGGCGGCATGGAGCAGCATGACCGACTCTTCGTCGGTGACGCTCTCGATCACGCGGCATGGCAGCTTCTCGAATGCGGGGTCGGTCGCGGCAAGGAGGGTGTATGCCGCTTTTCGCCTGTGGCCCGATACCATCTGGTAGGCTCCGCTTTCCAACTTGCGCACGAGCGGCAAGTCCGTGAGCCCCCGCTCTCGGATGGATTCTGCCAGCTTCGCGATGGCGGTTTCGTCCATCGAGTAGACGGAGTTTCCCGGGTGGTCTTCGATAGCGGCCAGGTCTATCTCGAATACGGGGTAGCTCTTGCGCGTGCGCGATGCATCATCCAAAAGCCCCGATATGGTGAATCCCTTCGCTATGTCTTTAGCCGAGGACATGGCGCACCTCCTCGGCAAGAGCGGCGTAATCACGCGCAGGGCGGCTCTTAGGCTTGAAGCTGACGACTGGCTTCCAGACCCACGTGCCCTCGCAGACCTTGGACGACGAATGGACCACGGTCTGGAACTGGTTCTCGGGGAAGTACCCGTCGAGCACCTCGGTTCCTATCTGGTCGTTGATGGTCTTCTGCCCTGGGACGCACGTGCGAAGGATCCTCCACTTCGGCATGGGGAGGCGCATGGCGGACGTGATGGAGCTCATGGCGTTCACGGAAAGGGCGGTGCCGCGCATCACGGACGAGTCCAGCTTCACGGGGATGATGACGAGCCCGTCATCTGCCGCTGCGATGTAGGCGTTGAAGGCGAGCCGCTTCATGACCGGAGAGCAGTCGATGATGGCGACGTCGAAGTCACCCGCCGCATCCTCGAGCGCGAACTTCAAGGTCTGCTCGTGGAGCAAAAGCTCGTTCTGGTCTATGAGGTCGATGATGGAGGGGATGACGTGTATTCCGCTCTCTTCGTCCGTGAACACGGAGTCCGCGACTGTCGCCTTCCCGTAGAGAAGCCCGATCGTCCCCCTGCCCGTCTCCTGCGCCTTGTCGTAGAGCCCGAAGAAGTCGGTGGCGGATGCCTGCGGGTCGAGGTCAACGAGCAGCACCCGCGAACCCTGAGACGCATACACGTGCGCTAGGTTCACTGCGGTCGTGGTCTTGCCCACGCCGCCCTTGTAGTTGCTGATGGCTATGGTTCTCATTGCGCATCCTTTGCTTGGGGCATGCTTGCCTGAAAGTGTGGAAGCGACTCGCATGCCGAATTTGTAATACATCTCCATTATACACCATAAGTTCACAATAATGTGAACTTCTCGGATTGAAATGAGCCTCCCCAGTTAGCCCAGGGAGGCTCCACGCCGTATGCGACCGGAAGGTCGCTATGCGGTCGCACAGGCCAATTCGGGTTCCAACGCGGGCTCGGGCTCGCACTCGGTCGGAGCGCATGAAGCGCAGCCCATTGCGTTTATGGTGTGCTTTATGAGGGCGCGGTCGGCACCCAGCACCAGAAGCGATATGTTGTCGAAGCGAATCGGGCGGTCGCGATAGCCCGTCCCCTCGCTTCTGAACCATTGTATGGCGGCCTTCTCGCGCCTCTCGCGCGTGCGCTCGGTTATGCTATCGCTCGGGAAGCCCTCGTTGGTATCGCGGCGTGCGTTCACGTCGATGAACACGAGCGCGTCTCCGTCCTCGGCTACGATGTCAATCTGCCCGCCGTCCTGGAGCTTGTAGGCTGTGCTTACGATATCGTATCCGCGATGTCCCACGAAGCGCTCTGCTGCTCGCAGTGCCCTGTCCTTCAGATTGCTCATTTTGCGACCTCCTCTTATCTTGCGTCCTCCTTTGGACGCGCCTTGCGATGCGCGAGGCGCACGGGTTCCCGCATTCGCGCAAGGGAGGAAGGCGAAGCCCGATTGCCTTGGAGGTCGGGCGTTCTTTTCGTCAAAGTTTCTTGAGGACTTGTATGTGGCTTCGCTCCCAAGAAAGTTTTAGGAAAAGATCGCGGCCCTTGCGCGGATGCGGGGTCCTGTGCGGCACTGTGCTTCCAAGGAGCGGAAAGAGAGGGATAGCCGATTCAGAGGTGTGAACGGGTAGATCGAGGGCGTTGCGGCCCGAGCAGACACCGTCTGTGAATGTAAATTTACGAAACTGTGAACAATGCGCGATAATAGGAACAGACAGAAAAAACGAGGCGAAAGGATGCGGTCGTGGGCACGGGCGAGCGGATACGCAAGGCAAGGAACACGGCGGGGATGACCCAGCAGCAGCTCGCCGATGCCATAGGCAAGACGAAGAGCGCCATCGCGAACTACGAGAAGGGTGACCGCACGCCTGACAAGGCAACGATCGCAGACATCGCAGCCGCGCTCGGGATCTTGCCGGAATCGCTCAAGAATCGCGAGCTCGAAACGGTCGCCGATGCGCTGGATGCGCTCCTCATGATGGAGGAGGCGGGCTTCGGCATAGAGCCTGTGGAGACGAAGAACGGCATCGTCATCGCCGTGGACCCGAACGCGCCGCATGCGCCGAAGATGGTCATGGCGTTGGAGAAGTGGAACGAGCAGCGCAAGGCCCTCAGGGGCGGCGACATGTCGCAGGTCGAGTACGCCCTCTGGCGCGGTGATTTCGGCGGGATAGACGAGGATGGGGCAGGTGAGAGACAGTGAACTTGGGACATGAGGACGAATACACTGAGTTCAAGAAGTCCACTTCCGAGCTGAAGGAAGGCATGGAGTCGATCGCCTCGATCCTGAACAAGCACGGCGAGGGCACGCTGTATTTCGGCGTAGGCCCCGATGGCGAAGTGCGCGGGCAGGACGTGTCGGAAACCACCCTGCGCAAGATCAGCCAGGCGATCGGCAATTCGATAGATCCGGCCATCTACCCGATAGTCGCCCACGAGAGGACGCTTGATGGCAAGGATTACGTGAAGGTGGCCTTTTCCGGCAACGACGGTCCCTATGCCTGCAACGGCAAGTTCCGCATACGAGTTGCCGACGAGGATGTGCTCATGTCTCCCCGCGAACTGCGGCTGAGCTTCAGAGATTCCGAGAGCAGGCTAAATCCCTGGGACAGCCGCGTCTCAACGAAGACGATTGAAGACGTTGACGAACCCACGCTCCAGCGTTTCGTCGAGCGCGGTCGCGAGAAGGGGCGCATCAGGTTCGAGTATGCAGGTGTGAAAGACGCGCTGAGCAGGCTTGGATTGATGGAGGGCGATCATCTGCTCAATGCCGGGGCGGCGCTCTTCTGCCCGTCTCCGATTGACGACCTCAAGATGGGGGTCTTCGCCTCGCATGCCAGGACCGAGATAATCGGCCTCCAGCATGAGAGCGGAACACTGTTTGAACTGGTTAGAAGCGCCGAGATGTTCGTCATCTCCAATACCCGCAGCCGCGTGGACACTTCTGGACCGGGGGCGAGCGATGTCTATCCCGAGATACCGACGAAGGCGCTGCATGAGGCTTTGATGAACGCCTATGCCCATCGCGATTGGGAGTACGGCGGCGCTGTCATGGTTGAGCTATTCAACGATGCGGTAGAGATCATAAGCCCCGGCTGGTTCATAGAGGGGCAAGACCCCGAAGCGCACCTGTCCGGAAAGGACGCCTCGTCCGTCTCTCGGAACAAGCTTCTCGCCCAGACGCTTTACAAATCTGGCGACATCGAGTCGCAAGGAACCGGCATCAAGCGCATCAAGGACGAGTGCGACGAAGCGGGCATCGAGGTGGAATACGTCGAGGTTCCCAGTGGGACAAAGCTCATCTTCCACCGGAATGACGCCTTCGGGCAAAGCCTGGTGATAGATACCTCGACAAATGTCGGGGCAAATGTCGAGGTAAATGTCGTAGCAAATGACGGGGTAAAGAGGCCCCTGTCGCTCACTACGCGTCAGAAGCAGGTGCTCGACATCATCATGCGCGACCCCTCGGTTACTGCATCCGGCATCGCCGAAGAATGTGGCATCACAGAGCGCTCTGCTCAGAGGAACATTCGGAAGCTGAGAGAGTCTGGGATGATTTCGAGAGAGGGATCTGATAAGACGGGCGTCTGGAGAGTTCATATTTAGCCGAACGATCCACTGGGACAAATTGTCCCAGTGGACATGAGGCCATCTCATACATAGCTCGCCACCATCTCCGAAGCCTGCGTCTCGTCGGTGCAGATGGGTAGGTACTCCGCGCATTCGAGCAGCATCGGGCAATCCTTGCAGGGATCGAACATCGAGTAGCGGGACATGTTGCCGTCAAACCCCCCGAAAGCCATCCAGGCATCGAAGGCGGTCTCGCCGAAGAGCGTGGGCTCGTAGGCGTAGCGCGGCAGGTAGTTCTCGTTGGAGTAGAGGATGCCGCCGTCTTCGACCCATCGCCCGAACGTGCGCACGCGCCCGTCCTTCGCCATGAGCAGGAAGCGCGACCCTTGCGTCGAGCTCTCGATCACGCGCACCGCATGCTTGTCGGAGAGGAAATCCGCGCACATCCTCTTCAGCGGAACGAGCACCGACCTCGCGAACGCCATGCTGTCGGAGGTGCTGTCGTCTGTTTCGAGGCCGGAGAGCGTGCCGTTGTGCATGAACCCGACATCTGCGCTGATGCGCGTCTGGCGCATGCGCTCGTAGCTGTCCTTCACGGCGAAGGGATGGCAGCACCCGGGCTTGACCGCGCCGTGCGTGGCGATGCGGAAGTGAAGCGCCATCGGAGTTGCGGCAACGTCGAGCTTTGACGTGACCTCGTCGAGCGCTCGGTCGAAGGCGTCCCATGACATGAACCCCTTCCGGATGCGCACGTTGCTGCCGTCCGCCCACATGATGCCTGCGCCATGTGGGTTGTTCTCCCAGCAGGTTCGAAGCGTATCCTTGCTGGGGAGGCTTTCGCCTTTCGGCTTGTAGACTATGATGCACATTTCTATTCTCCTTCCATGCAGATGAGCTCGCGCTCGATCAGGTAGTCGTGAAGTTCGGCGGTATCGGTCGGGCACATCTCCATGACCGCATCGCAAAGCTCGTACCAGCCAAGGCGATCCATCTGGTTTGGATTGGACGCCTTGACCAGGTGGCAAAGCCCGCTTACGAACTGGAGCGTCGCGAGTACCGTGTCGGCCTTGAGCGTGCCGCGAAATATCCGGAACTCGATGGTGTGCTCGTTGGTGATGTTCACCGCGTGGTAGCGGTCGCCCTTCGCGTACCGGCTCACCGACTTCGCCTTCTTCATCCAGCCGCCGTCTGATTTGGGCGCGTCGCAGCGCGGTGCCCAGCGGTTGATCTGCTCGCGCTTCCTGCGGGAGAAGTAGATGATGGGCTCGAAGAGCCGATCGACCGTCTCGATGAGCTTGAGCTCGGTGAGCTCTTGCGCCATCCCGGTCTTGCCGAAGAAGTCGCGGCTCACATGGACGTGCAGCCCGCAGGTCGAGGTGTCGTGGCTTCGCATCCCCTCTGCGAGCGCCGCCTCGCAGATGTCGCGCCACATCTTCTTGCCCGCGTCCGACATCATGTACTCGGGGCTCATGGGGTGCGTCACCAGCTCGCAGCCCTCGTCGAGGCTGCCGTCGTGCTTGAAGTAGAGGAAGTTGCGCCCGTACATCGAGCCTATGCGCGTCGCCGCTGCCTCCGCATTGCCCAGGTCCATCTCAAGCTCCACGCCCAGGTAGAGGCCGGTCGGCTCCGCATCGGGCGCGTCGCGGAATATCGGTGCGGGTTTGAAGTAGTAGGACTGGATGGACCGCCCATTGTCGTAGGAAGAGCAGGACCAGCAGTAGCGCCCGCTCTCGGTCTGGTGCGTGTCGCTCGTGCGGAACAGCTGCCCGCAGCAGTCGCATCGCGAGAAGCTCGGGAGGCACTCGTCGCAGATGGCGCGTCCGTTGTGCGCGGTCTCTGGCGGATGGAGCTCGGTCTCGTGGAGCTGGCCGCAGAAGCCGCATGTGTAGGCGAGCTCGTCGGCGCAGCTTCGGCAGAGGACGTGCGGCTCGGAGGTGGTGAGCATCTCCTCGGTGAGGTGGTAGCTGCCGCAATGATCGCATTGGGTGTATCTCGTCTCGGCGCAGCTCGGGCAGACGTCTCGGATCGGAGAGCTCGCGGGCTCGAAGATGGTCTCGCAATGCCTGCAGAAGCTCAGCAGAGCCTCACTCTGGGGAGGGTTGGCTCGCCTCGCTCTGGTTCTCGTGGCAGTTCTTGGCATTTGGATCGCCCCTTTCTTTTGCGTGCCTTGCACGCCCGGGAGCGCAGGTGACGTGCAGACGCGGCAAGGGAGGAAGCGAAACCCGGCAGGGCTGGAGTTTTTCTCCGGCCTTGTGCAGGATTTAGCGCCGAGAAAAAGTTTTCGCGGCCCTTGCGCGGATGCGCGTGCGCCTGCGAACATGCGGGTTGCTAGGTGCGCTGAAAGGGCGGTCAGGCAAGACAGAGCCTACGAAATGAAGGGCGGGAACGAATCCGCCCCAGAGCGTTCGCACAGTGCCCCTTCCCATGCATTGCGAGTCTTCCAGAGCCCGAGGCTTTCAGTCCGACCCGAGAAAATCCACAGTCTGTTCGATTGACGGATTCGCCCAACGGGGCCATCATTGGAAACCATGAAGACGAACAAATGTTCAAATACCGAGGAGGTGCCCCGTTGCGCGAGCGCGTCATAATGCATATCGACATGAACGCCTTCTACGCGTCTGTGGCCCAGCACCTCGACCCAAAGATAAGGAGCAAGCCGGTGGCCGTGGCCGGGGACCCGGAGCGCCGCAGCGGCATCATCCTCGCGAAGTCGCGGGAGGCGAAGGCTTGCGGGGTGAAGACCGCCGAGGCTATTTGGCAGGCCAGGCAGAAGTGCCCGGATCTCATCGTGGTGCCGCCCGACTACGCCGCGTACAAGAGGTACTCGACGCTCGCGCGCATGATCTACTACGAGTACACGAACCGGGTGGAGCCGTTCGGGCTCGACGAGTCCTGGATAGACGTGACGGGGTCGCTCTCGCTGTTCGGGGGCAGTCCCATGCTCATAGCCCGCGAGATCTCGGAGCGCGTGAAGGACGAGCTGGGGCTGACGGTGTCCGTCGGCGTCTCCTGGAACAAGGTGTTCGCGAAGCTCGGGAGCGACACCGACCCCGGCGACGGCATCATCGCGATCACGAGGGACAACTTCAAGGAAGTGGCATGGCCGATGCCGGCGTCCGAGATGGTATACGTCGGCCCCGCGACCGCCCGAAAGCTCCGGTCGGCGGGATACGAGACGATCGGGGAGCTGGCGCACGCCGGGGACTACTTCCTCGACAAGAGGTTCGGCAAGATAGGCAGGATGATGCGTTCGTTCGCGCGCGGAGACGACCCGAGCCCCGTGAGGGTTATGGATCCGGCCAAGGCTGACGTTGACTACGTGGTGAAGGGCATCGGAAACGGACTCACGGCACCGCGCGACCTCGTTTGCGAGGCCGACGTGAAGGCGCTCGTGTGGCTCCTGGCGGAGTCGGTCTCGCAACGCTTGAGGGAGTCGCATCTCAGGTGCAGGACCGTATCCATAGGGGTAAGACGCGCATCGGACCTGACCGGCTACACCAGGCAGACGACTTTGCGCGTGCCCACGTGCCTGACCTCGGACGTGGCGAACGTCGCCATGGGCCTCATCTGCGCCAACCAGCCGCTCGACGAGGAGCATGCCATCCGCGCTATCCACGTGAGGACCACGAACCTCTCCTCGATGCTGGAGCCTACGCAGCACGACATATTCGGCGACGTCGAGAAGATACGCAAGCTAGAGAGGCTCGACCTTGCGATAGACGAGCTGCGCCGCCGCTTCGGGAACAAGTGCGTGCACCGCGCCGTGGAGCTCACCGACGAGGCGATGTCCGGCCTGGACATCAAGCGCGACAACACCGTCCATCCCGTAGGGTTCTTGAGGTAGGTGGCGGCCATGGTCCAGGGAACAGGCGGAAGGGTGAAGCGCTACGTCTGCGTGACTGCCCGAATCGACGAGGACGGCAGGACGCGCCCCATGTCGGTTCAGTGGTGGAATGGGGAGACGTACCCGATCGATAAGGTGGTCTCAGTCTGCCGCCGCTCATCCAAGCGCGTGGGGGGCGACGGGGTCTGCTACACCGTTGTCATCAACGGTAAGGAGACCTTCCTCTACCACGAGGACCCGCGCTGGTTCGTGGAGGAGAAGGTCGTTGAAGGGCATATCTGCTGAAGCGAGGTCATGGTCATGTGTGGAAGATGCGTCGTATTCACCTTCGATGGTCTCCTTGAGATCATCAAGGAGATCGAGGTTGGAACGCCGTTCAACTTCGAGCCCGGCTGGCCCGCGCGCAGGCTCCAGGCATATCCCAAGTCCGCTGCGTCGCTGATCGTGCCAGAGTTCGATACGGCATTGGGCGTGACTTCGCTTCGCGAGGGAAGCCTCTCCGCACGAGACTTCACGTGGGGATTCGACGAGTCATGGAAGTCGGGCGTGGTCTTCAACACCCGCATCGAGAGCGCGATGAAGCCGACGTGGCGAGACTCCATGGAACATCGTCGCTGCATCATCCCGGTATCGGCATTCTATGAGACGCACAAGGACGAGACGGTCGTGTCACAGAGGACGGGCAAGCCCGTCAAGCGCCAGTACGAGTTCCGCGTTCCTGGGCAGGACGTCATATTGATCGGCGGGATATGGAGGGGCGAGAGCTTCTCGATGGTGACGACGGAGGCGAACGAGGTCATGGCACTGATCCATCACCGGATGCCGCTCGTCGTGAGACAAGAGGAGCTTCCTCTCTGGCTGGGGCCCGGCTACCAAGAGCTGGCAGACCGCTCGTCAATCAAGCTGGAAGTCGAGCCTGTCTAGAAGTTGCAGCTGGGACAAATTGTCTCAGCGATAGAAACAATTGCAGCGAAGCCGAGCTCGCTTGTTGCCTCGAAGGGCACATCGAAGACGAGATCGACGATGATGGCGCGTCGCGGCAGTCGTACGCCGCGTTTCTTCATTGCGGCTAGCAGCAGGGCCTTGATCTCGCTGGCAGCTCGGTCTGTCACGCCGCTTATGCGGAGGCGTGGCACTCCTGGCATCATCGTGGTCGTTGCCGATATGCATCGTGTGAGCCCGCCTTCGGTGATGACGCTAGCGATCGTCGTGCTGTCCATGGCAGGCTCCTCTCAGTTGGGGATGATCTCTATGGCGACCGACGGCTCGACATGCAGCGCGAGCGAGTCGTTCTCGTTGGCGGTGCTGAACTCGATGTCGTCCCACGACTCTCTGATTCGGCAGAACTCGTAAGGGATGCCGGCGTCTGCGATCTCGGAGAGAGCATCGGAGACGTTCGTCACGTCCGCGAGCATGCCGCCGTACCACTTGATCGAGTCCCAGCCGAACACCACGGAGCCATCCTGCTCCTCGAGGAACTCCGGCTCCCGCTTCGTGCCGACGAGCGGATAGGAGTCGCCCCCGGAGCTCAAGGCGTCCACGTGTGCGCATATTCGGTCGTAGCCCTCGCGGGTGGTCGCTATTCTGACTTCGCTTCTGTAACCCATCTTCGCGTCCTTTCTGTTGCTTGCCTTGCACGCCCGAAGTGCGCATGTGGCCACATGCGCACAAGGGGGGGAAGCGAAACCCGGAGGGGCTTGAGTTTTCAGGGTGGCGTCTCAGGTTCGCAGCGCCGTGAAAAGTTTTCGCGGCCCTTGGGCGCATGCCGGGGCACCTGCGATGATGCGGGCGGCATGGCACGCGAAAGGACGCAAGAGCAGAGGTCGGAGGCGGCATGCAAAGCGAGGGCGGGCCTTGAGACGCTCAGGCAGGGAGGCGTCGGGCTGCCCACACAGGATGCGCCACGGCCCCGATAGTGAGAAGCTCCATGCTGCGCTTTCCTTCGAGGGAGTCGCCCACGATGACGCGGCCTGCCATCCCCAGGAGCGACATCTGCACGTAGCACATGAGCGCCGTGTCCTGCGAGATGTCCTGCGCTTCGAACCAGGCTTCCGTCTGAGGGTTCATCCCCTGGTCGCGAAGGACGTTGAACGCGGCCACGAGCATCCCGCCCGAGCCAGCGCAGAGGTCGCATATCGAGACGTAGCCCCCTTTCTTGGCATGTGCGCTGTCGGCAAGCATCATCCGCGCGATCATCCTGGAGATGCCATAGGGCGTGAAGAACTGCGAGTGGGAGCTCATCGGAAGGCCGAGGGCGTTGTATACGTAGCCCATGGCATCGCGGTCGGAATCCGCCTCAAGCGCGTCGGTGAGAGCGGAGAGCATCTCGTCGAACTCGCCGGTGAGCCCATCATATCTTCTGAATTGCCTTTTAGCGTCCTCGATGAGCGAGCTGGGCGCGCAGCCAGCCGCCATGGCCATGGGTGCTGCAGTCATCGTGACGAAGGCGGACCAGATGTCGCGATCGCCCCTTCCTGTCGCTTTCAGGCGCGAAAAGGCCTCCGTGATCCGGCGCAGATTAGCGTCTTGCGGAGTGAAGGTGTTCTTTGAGCGGGGCATCGAAGCTCCTTTCATGACGATGACGATTTGGGAGAAGCGCCGCCAGCCATGTCGAGCCGGCGGCGCTCGGGGCGATCTACTTGCGAGGGACGATCCGGCACGTCTCGCCGTGCGGGTAGTTGTTCGTGTTCCACGAATAGTCGCCGTCGTGGTCGTAGCGCTGGACGTAAGCGACGCCCTTGCAGTCAGACCCGTTCACCATGCCGGTGCCGAAGCCCACGACCGGATACGCCTCGAACTTGTCGCCCACGCCGCGCATCCAGACCATGTCGCCGAGCTTCAGCCCAGACACGGGGATCTCGACGGAGTCCAGGTACGCTCCGAGGCGCTCCTCTTCGGGCATGCACTCGTCGAAGACCTTGAGCATCTCGTCGAAGCCGTATTCGGATTGCTCTCGGGATTCGGGGTAAGAGATCATGCCGACCGCGTTGAAGTCCTCGTCGTAGTCGGTCGTGAGCCGCTCGACGATTCTCCAGCCGTCGATGACGTAGATGCCGTTGTCGCCCGGATCCATCCGCCGGTCGGTCGTGTACGGGCCGATGCCGACGCCAAGCGTGCCGCCGAAGAAGTTGCCGAGCACCTGGCACAGCCGGGCCCAGCCGTACGAGTCGGAGCTGGGCGGGCGGAAGCCCTTCAGCTCGCAGTACTTGAGGAGCGGCTGGATCGTGTCGCGCCCTCCGTTCCAGTGCACGTATAGTCCGATCTTGCGGTCTACCGTTGTGATGACTGCTCGATTTCCCATGGTTTGCGACCTCCTATGTCTGCGGCGAGGCCTCATGCCTTCGCCTTTCGGGCGGAGAGGTGCCGGGGTTCTGGCCAAGGCGCAAGGGGGAAATGCGAAAACCCGGAGGGCCTAAGAGTTTTGCCGCTTGCAAAGATGATCGCATCGGGCAAAAGTTTTTCGCGGCCCTTGCACCGGGCAGGTTCTCGGCAACTCTTCTAGCCAGAAGGAGAAGGGGTCTTCGCCAGGACAGGTCGCGGGAGATGCGCAGGCGGCTATCAGTAGATTACTAGACACAAAAGCTGTAAAATATGTGTCTGAAAATCTAGGAGGACCAGTGACCGAATCTATAGCGGAGCATATCGAGGAGCTTGGAGGCGTGGCAACGTCCGCGCAGCTCAAGGAGGCTGGGTTTGCGCCCGGCGTGATCGAGTACGCCCTGAACAGCGGAAAGATCGACAGGCTCACACGCGGCGTCTACTGCTCGCTCGACATGTTCGACGACGAGTTCGCGGCCGTCACGATGCGCTGGCCGAAGTGCATTCTATCGCACGGCACGGCACTGTACCTGCTGGGGCTCTCAGACCGCGCGCCCGGCAACCTGAGCGTCAGTGTCCCTCGGGGATATAATCCGCAGGAGCTGAGGCGAACCTATCCGGACATGAGGATCCATCGCGAGAGCGAGGGGCTATACGGCCTTGGCAAGACGACGGTGAGAGACCCAATGGGGGTGACGGTTCCCGTCTACGATGCGGAGCGCTCCATAGCCGACATCATCAGGGAGAGGGCGAAGGGCACGGTCAACCCGCAGCTCGTGAGGGACGCCATGGTCGGCTATTTCAGGAAGGACGACCGCGACCTGCCCAGGCTCGCGAAGATGTGCGAGGCGGTTGGGGTTCGCGATGAGCTGCAGAAGTATCTGGAGGTGCTTGGATGAGCGCAATGAAAAGCGATGCCAGCCTCAGGGGAAAAGTCCGGCATCTCGCCAACGAGCACGATCTTAAACCGCAGGAAGTCCTTCAGATGTACCTTTTCGAGCATCTGCTCATGCGCCTTGCGAAAAGCTCCTATGCGGACAAGCTCGTGCTCAAGGGTGGCCTTCTCATCTCGTCCATGACTGGAATCTACCAACGGACGACGATGGACATGGATACGACCGTCGTGGGCATGGATATGGATGAGGAGACTGTTGCCAAAGCCTTGACAGAGATCTGCGACGTGAATGTGGGCGACGGCACGACCTATGCGTTCGAAAGGATAGAGCCGATTCGCGAGGATGACGAATACGCCAACTGGCGTGCGCACCTCCGAGCGAAATACGGTAGGATCGACGCGCCCGTCAAGGTCGATATAACCACCGGGGACGCCATATACCCTTCGCAGGTGAGGCATAAGTTCGAGCTCATGTTCGACGAGGGGACGCTCGACGTGCTCTCTTACCATCCTGCAACCGTTTTGGCTGAGAAGCTTGAAACCGTGCTGAGAAGAGGGGAAGCCAACACGCGCGGAAGGGACTTCTATGACCTGTACGCGATCCCGAAGTACTACTCCGAGGCCGTCGGCGAGGCCGACGTCAGGGAGGCGCTGCTACGCACCAGCGAGAAGCGCGGCTCGCGGCAAGCGATTGAGGATTGGCCTGCGACCATCGAGGCTCTTCGCTCGTCGAACATCATGCATCGCGTATGGGATTCGTACCTCTCGGACAACTTATACGCGAGAGGGGTCACGTTTGAAGACACGCTTGAATCCATCGAAGAGCTAATGCGTTCGGCAGGATTCTAGCCAACACGCGTCACCGGGGCAAAATGCCTCGGTGAGAAAGGCAAGGGCTACTGAGACAATTTGTCCCAGTAGCCCTTTCGCGCTAACTCGCTTTCTCCAAAACGGCGAGCATCGCCTTAAGCTCCTCAACGGAGAAGGGAATCGATTCCGGCGAGATGTTGTCTATTCTCTTTGGGTCGAAACCAGCCCTTTGCCCATTCATCTCTGCGCGGCGCTGCTCCACATCGCGCTGGAAGACGCTCAAGGTGTCATCAAATGCGCCCTCGATGTATTTGACAGCCTGCATCTTGGCCTCTGGATCAACATCGGCGTAGATGTCAAGCGTCATGGATGCGTTCGCGTGCCCTAGGTATGCTGACACCGTGCGCACGTCCGCCCCCTCGGCGATCATGAACGTGGCGAAGGTGTGACGCAAATCGTGCAAGGTGCACTCGAAGCCGTTCATCTTGCAAAACGCGGCGAAGTCTTTGCCGAGCTGCGTGGGGTTGTAGGGGTGGCTCTCGGTCTCAAGCGTCCCCAGGATGTAGGCATTGGTGATCTTGACTTTCATCTTGTCGCACATCCATTTCGCGTCGTCGCGCATGCCCTTCAGCATCTCATAGGTGTGAGCCGTAAGCGGAATGGAGCGCGTCTTGCCCGCCTTGGGCTCCTTCAGGTAGAAGCCGCCCTCGCCATTTCCGAGAGCATGGGAGACGGTGATGATCCTCTTGTCCGCATCGAAGTCGCTCCAGCGAAGGGCGCATGCCTCGGCGCGTCTCATGCCAGTCGTGAGGATTATCTCTATGGCGACTGCCATGGCGGCGGGTTGTGCGCGGCGGGCGAGGTCGAGCATGCGGCTTCTGTCCTCACGCGAGAGGGCGTTGATCTTTGACTTTACGCGTTTCGGAGGCTTGCAGAAGTTGCATGGGTTTTTTGTCAGAAGGTCCTGGGCTAGAGCGTAGTTCAGGGCTTGCTTCAGGAGCATGAAGCACTTTGAGATGCTCTTGGGCGAGTACCCGTCCTCAGACATCTTGGCCATCCAGGCATTGACTGTCGGTATGTTGAGATCTCGCAGCTCTATAGCACCGATATACTTGCACATCATCTTCGCGTCGCTCCGATAGCCGCGTATGGTGGATGCCTCGATGGTTTTCGACTGCACCTTGTAATCTAGGAACAGGTTAATGAACTGGAGAGTGGTCATGTCCGTAGACGCCGAGAAGCCCTTTAGCTCCAACTCCACTATTAGATCGCATCTTGCCTGCTCGGCCTGCTTTCTTGTCTTTCCCTCGACCGTGTGATAGGTGGGAACCTCGTCTCCCGTGAGAGGGTCGATATGGGTGAGCGTGACCTCCCATTTGTCCGTATTTCTGCGCCGTCTCAGGCTTTTCGGCTTGTACTGCATGTCATGTCCTTTCCCTGCGTTATCCACATTTCTGGGCGGAAAAATGTGACCACCAAATGACCACCTTAGTGACCACCAAATGACCACCAAATCGCGTCTAAAAAGCTGGAAAACATGACATTGCGTGAATATGCGTGAGAAAGTAAAATAGGCCTTGACCTGAGACTATAGTTGGCTGCGGGAACTGGGACTAAACCTGCAAATCGGGTTTGAATCGCTCATAACCCGGAGGTCGTTGGTTCAAATCCAGCCCCCGCGACCATTCATTCAACGCCGTTCTTCCGAACGGCGTTTTTTTGTTGATGCTGCGAGGAAGCAAGACAACCAATCTAGCATTTCGGCGCTTTCTTTCATGGACCAAAGTCTATTCAAACGCACCTCAAAGCTATCTTGATCATCTTGCTTCCTCTCGCTCTCTTTTCCAATCAAGAAATGCTTTTCTTTTGTTATGGGGCTGATGCAGAACCAGCGTTTCAAAACGCCAGCTAAATTAAGGAAACGATATGTACTTGTGGTATACTTGTTTTGCCGAACGAGAGGGGTGGGCATTATGGCACAGCTATCGCTTTATATGGATGACATCGCAATGGAAGAACTACGAGCAGATGCTGAAGCGGCTGGGAAGTCGATCTCTTCTTATGCGCGCGAGGTTCTTGAAAAACGTCACGAGGCCGAACGCGGCTGGGTGAATGGTTGGCCTCCAGGGTATTTCGAGAATTTGAAGCCCTTAAATTTTGAGGAACCTGTTGATCTGCCACCCGAGCCCATTGAGCCCCTCAATACTATTTAAGGATGCTTATGTATTTGCTAGATACGAATATCCTTATCGATATATCAAGACGCAAATTAAATGCTGCATATGAGCTGCTCCTAAATAGCGATGCAGGGCTTTTCAAAGTTCCGGCCGTGGTCAAAGCCGAACTACTTCTGGGTGCAGAAAAGAGTATGCAGCCTGAAGAAGAACGCCTAAAAGTGGAGTCTTTGCTCTTGCCTTTCGAGATCATCCCTTTTGACGAAACCTGCGCTGCACACTATGCGAAGATTCGTGCAGATCTTGAGCGCAAAGGGCTAACCATCGGCGGTAATGACTATCTGATCGCAGCAACAGCCCTTGCCCACGGCGCCGTTCTGGTCACCAACAACGTGGATGAGTTCAAACGTGTGCCTGGGCTTTCCCTTGAATGCTGGGAAGAGATCGATTTCTAGGCGGGCCTCATCGAGTGTATCAGCTGACAGATGAATAACGCTCGATTCCATCTCCGTTCTTGGCTTCGCCCTTCCAGCGATCAAGATGCGGGAGCAACGTTGCCATGAGTGAAACCGCTTCTTCGCGCGAGATACCCATCGCATCAGCTTCCATCTGGGCAGTGGCCTCGATGAACTCATCCATATCGACATCTTTTGCCGTGAAATCACCCTCTTGGTAACACCACTTGCAGTAGTGGTCGCTCGGTGACCCATCTGCTTCCGTGCCATGCAAAGCTTCATCAGGTATCGGCATCGAACAGCACTGACAGTAATACTCCGCTGGCATCTCAAAGAAGCGTTCGAGCGGGATCGAATAGGTAACGCAGATCAACTTCACCATGTCGATGCTCGGTGAAGTCTCGCCAGTCTCCCAGCGAGAGATCGCCTGTCTGGTCACGAACAGATCACGCGCCATCTGCTCTTGCGTCAGCCCTTTTTCGGTTCGGATCTGTGTGATCGTATCGCTCATGGCCATGATAGGTCCTTTCGTTGTAAATGCCTAACCCCATTATGAAGATACCGTTCGCGGGTTCAAGCAACACCTTGTTGCATCTTGGTTGCAACGTGCCTATTATTCATATCCGCAGAAGATACCGCTACCCAATTTGAACGAGAACAAAGAGGACGATGCCCGCAGTAGATTTGAAAGTATACGGAGCGATCTTGAGCGTTCGCCCAGCGCGACGATTCGACATCGCCTGCCTGCTGATGCGCATGTATTGCTACATGATGAACATCGGCACTGTTGCCATGCTTTCGCTGGCTGGGTATTCATTTCTCGAATCAGGCCTTGTCTCGTCAGTTATCGCCCTTGCGATCTTCCTGATCGGCCCGCGCCTGGGAAAGCTAGTCGACGAACGCGGCCAATCGCGCGTGGTGCCTTTTGCCACACTGGTCAGCCTAACGGGGCTGGTCGCGCTCCTGATCACGGTGCAATTCCATGGCCCCCTCTGGATCTTGTTCATCGCATCGGTCTTCGTCGGTTGCATCCCCAGCGCTCAAGCCCTCTCGCGTGCTCGCTGGGTCTATCTCTTGCGTATGGGAAAACTGGGCGAAAAGGCGCCGAACGTAACCACCATCTTTTCTTATGAAGGAATTTTGGACGACATCGGTTTCATGATCGCCCCCGCCCTTTCGATCTTCCTTGCTTCATCTTTTACCCCGATCGCAGGTCTTGCGGTAGGTGGCGTGAGCTTCTTGATCGGCGCAACGTTACTCACGCACGCAAAAGAGACCGAGCCTCACCCCGGATGGAGATCGGCCGCGGATACCGCTTCATCCGATGGTCCAACGCCCAACAGCTCAACGCCCGAAAAGGGCGAAGCACCTGCAAAAGAGAAGAAGAGCCTTTTCCGTACGTCGCGCATCGTGCGGGTGCTCTTCGTCTTGATGCTCCTGCTCGGCTCGTTCTTCGGAACCTTCGATACCACTTCGGTCGCATTCGCTGAGGAGCTGGGCGAACCGAACATCGCCAGTGGTGCACTGATGCTCTCGGCGCTCGTCTCGATCGCGATAGGCTTCCTGTTCGGTACCTTGCGCCTCGCAATCCCCCACTATAAACAAGTGCTGATCGCTGCTACCTGCATCGGCGTGGGTTATGGGTCGATGATGCTCATCAGCGATGCCGTGAGCCTGTATGTGGTTTCCTGTTTTGGTGCGCTGTTCTACGCACCTTTCCTGATCGTGATGAATGGCGCCTGCGAACGCTCTGTTCCCGGCAAGCGCCTGACCGAAGCTATCACCTGGCTTAACGCAGGCTGTACGTGCGGTCTCGCGATCGGCCCGACACTTGCGGGCATCATGATCGACCTGTGGGGTGCTCAGGCTGGATTCATCATGGGAGGCGTACTCGCTCTCGCGATTCCCGTCATTGCGCTCTTGC
>OGWX01000339.1_pt1 | contig 33930 bp, 28 predicted proteins | sample 1576151 | NCBI WGS metagenome assembly OGWX01 (sample SAMEA3541591, study PRJEB24748) | human gut metagenome | biome: human gut; feature: human-associated habitat; material: faeces | place: China | collected 2012
AAGGGGGCAGCAGGTCGGGGAACGGCTCCGACCAGTCGTTTTCGCAGTAGAAGCGCACTGCTGTGCAATATGCCTCGAACATCTGTTGGGCTATTTTGTCATCAAGCAATTCGGAAACGTAATCCCACGCCAAAAGCAACCCGTTTTTATGATCGTATATCTGATGATCCAGCAATACCTGCGGTGTTTCTGCTAGCATCTTCGACAAGGGACCGAAAATATCTTCCACTTTGTTGGAGATAAATTGGGTGCCGATATTGCTAGCGAATACAACAGGAGCTTTCTTGGGATCGTTTGGGCAACGGTGAGAAAGCTCTCTCAAAACCTCTACAGCTCCAAATGAAGAGTGCGCAACATCCTGCTGAAAGCGTCTTTGCATTTGAGAAGCTAGTTCAAGAAGGGAAATTGCGTTTGCGCAATCAGCCTCAAGAAGGATAAGAGAGGTGAAGTCGGATACGATCTTGTCAACATCTGGGTGAATTGGTTTTCTGTTGAACAGCGGAAGGTTGAGAAGAAATTTCTTGTCTTCGCTCCATCGAGAAAGAGACTTGGCATAAACAGCGGCGATGCCCATAGATTGGGTAACCCCGATTTGCCGTCCTTTCTCGGTGAAGTTTTCCCAAGACTTAGAATCAATTAAGTACTCCATACGAGTGAATTGAGATCTTTTGACGCTCTCCATAGGGGCTTTCAGTGGCAAAGAGGGGCCGCCTGGCATGTTGTCTATTCGATTCAGCCAGTATTCTCTATCCTCGTTTCGTGCGTCTTCTCCGATTCCGGTTCTTCTCGCATACTCCATGAAGCTTATCTCGATGGGGGTGAGATCCGTCCCGTCGTAGAGATGCGCTAGGTCCTCTAAGAGAACTTGGATGCTGAGCACATCAGCTGCAAGAAGATCGACGTTGATATGCATGATAGTGCGTTTCGGTGATACGACAGTAAGGCGTACATCTATGAGATCGTCTTGCTCGATGTCGAAACGTAGGTGACTTAATTCTTGGCGAATACCTTCAATCCTCGAGTCGGGATTGCCTGTTCTTTCCACTCCGTAGATGGTTAGTCCCTTCCAGGCTACTTTGTCTTCGATGCGGGCTGTTCCGTCATCAGAGAACCGGGCACGCAGCATGGGATGCCTTAGAATAAGAAGTTTCACTGCGCGTTCGAGTTTGGCCGCATCGAGAGATCCGCATTCGAATTCCATATAAGCGTGACAAGCGGTTCCCCCTAGCTCCTGTCCGTCTCGCCTTCCAACCATATAGGCATGTTGGACGGACGTGATCGGAAAGGGGTCGCCTTTGCTGTAATTTGCGGAACCGAGGAGAGGGCTGCCATTAGACGAGCTTCTCGCAGACCTCTCTCTTGCAAAATTTATCCAAGAAGCCATACAGGGATTCGAAACCAATTCTGAAAAGGTAACATTGCAGCCATTCTTTGTTAGCAACCCAGCTATTCTCATAATGTCAAGAGATCCTAGCCCCAAACTGATAAGATTATCCGAAGGGCTTAGTTCTTCTTTTGACAGTCCGAGCATTTCCTCAACAAGCCTTCCAACTAGCTCCACGCATACTTCAGACATGCCAACCGCCCTTTCAAGCATTAAGTTTTTGAATATAAGGCATACTAACATAAAGTTAGCTATAGTATACTTATAGCGAAAAGGTTGTTGTTTGCAAATATTGCGCGAATATCTTCTAAGGCTTCGGATGGCAGAAGGGGGTTTTATGAGAAGGGCAACCGACGTTGGTTTCACTCTTGTTGAACGTATTGCGCAATGGGAGCGTGAATATGGGGCAAATATTGCGGTTCGCGACAGAGAAACCACATATACTTACACTGAGCTATTTGATGCGGCAAGGCGATTCGCCTCTTGCCTTGCTTCGGAGGGGATAGAAGCTGGGGACAGGATCGTCCTTCAGCTTCCGAACAAAGCTGAATCTCTTATAATCTTGTTCGGGTCAGTAATGAGAGGATGCATCCCCGTACTTGCTTTGCCGACTCATCGCAAAGCGGAAATCTCTCATTTCTGCTCAAAGTCAAATGCATCCTGCCTAATTGTTCCGTGTTCTTCCCCGGCTTATGATTACGAGTCCTTAGCAAAAACCATCAAAAAGGACAATCCAAGGCTAAAATGTTTTGTCATCGGATCTTCCGATCAATATCGATCAGTTTCGGATATGCGCGGAGAGCTCTGGCAAGTCACAGCACCCCACTCCTCATCAATTTTGTTCCTGCTTCCGTCGGGTGGTACAACAGGACTTCCTAAACTTATTCCTCGCTCAAATTTCAGCTATGTGTACAATTTCGTGGAAGCGGCTTCCCGATCGCTTTTTTCCGAAAAAACAAAATACCTAGCAGCTTTGTCGATATGCCATAATTTGCCGCTCGCATGCCCTGGCGCACTTGGTGCGCTAGAAAAAGGAGGCACCGTCATTTTGGCGGAAAGCGTGAGTCCCGATGAAGTGTTTCCATTGATCTCTTCTGCAAAAGTGACGACAATAACAGCAGTTCCATCGGCGGTAAACCTCTGGATGGACGCACTCGACTGGTATCCTGTTGATCTTTCGAGCCTTGAGTCCATCCATGTAGGGGGTGCGCGATTTACCGCAAAAGATGCCAAGAGGCTTTCTGCCGCTTTCTCTTGCGCTGTCCAGCAATCATATGGCATGACTGAAGGAATATTGACGCTGACAAGCCCTGAAGCGCCAGAGGAAATCGCCTTTACCACCCAAGGCTTCCCCCTTTCCGAAAACGATCGCCCTCTTATCATCGGACAAGATGGGCAGCCTTGCGCAGACGGCGAAGAAGGGGAATTGATATGGAAAGGACCGTATCTGATGAGTGGATATTACGAAGATGAATATTCTACTCTGCGCTCTTTTGATTCGGAAGGATTTTATCATACCGGGGATTTAGCGGTGAGGGACCCCTGCGGCAACTTCAAAATCACGGGACGTCTAAAAAACACAATAAACCGTGGCGGTGAGACTTTCTCGGCGGAAGACGTAGAGGCAAGTCTTAGAGAAATGCCTGGCATCGTAGACGTAGCCGTCTGCGGGATACCGGATCAAGCCCTTGGCGAAAAGACGTGTGCGTTTATCGTTTGCAGCGGCGATGCGCCCAACTTGGAATCCATAAGGGAGTTTTTAAACAACATAGGAATCGCCCCATTCAAGCATCCAGACAGAGTAGAGATTCGTGAGTTGTTGCCCCTGACCCCCATAGGAAAAATTGATTTAAATGCTCTTAAGACCTCGATACGCTAGTCAGCCCTTTAAAAAAATCTCTTCCAATCCGCTGAGAAGAGCATCGAGGAGGACTGAGAACTGATGATCAAAAAAACTTCTCCTCAGGCTTTCTTCTTCAGTCAGGAGTTTGACCGTTTTTGCCAAAGCGGCAATACCGGGATCGGACGCAGAAAGCGCACTCGCATACGAATCCCCCACCTCTTTGCGCACATCGTCCATTTTGTCCCTGTCATCCTCGGTAGCAACGAACGCGCAGGTTTGGCTGAGCAGGATGGTGTATACAAAGGCGGCTTGGTCGCCGAATCCGGCGTCGCTGAGCACTTCGATGCCTCGGTTGATGATGCGTTCGGATTCTCCGAGGCCCGGACCGACAGCGGCGAGTCTTCGGGCGACGCCGGGATAGCCCCTCAAAGTGGAGCGCAATCCTTCGAGCAGCGCCTTGAACCACGGTTTCCAATCGCCGTGGTATTCGGGAAGGTCGATCTCAGCGTTGACGCGGTCGATGACGAGGTGGACGACGTCCTCTCTTCGGCCGACGTAGTAGTTGATGATGCTCGGATGCGCTTCGATCGATTTGGCCAGCTGGCGGATGGACCAGCCGTCGATGCCGGATTCTTTGGTCAGCACAAGGGCGGCGTCGCAGATGGAACTCGCATCGATTGCTGGAAGATCGGTCGTTCGCCGTGTTGCGCCCATGTTCGGTGCCTTTCTGTTTGAGGATTACGACAGGATACCATGTTTGCGCAATGCTCTAAAAGTCTTCACCCTGCGAAGTTCGATGCGGGTTGCAATAGATAATTTGACAGTGCCCAACAAATGAAACAGGAGAAGGAATGACGGAACGGGATTCTGTGCACGAGAAGAGGGGCAAGCGCCCCCATCCGCTGTTCAGGTTGCTTGACTTCGCAGGGCCTTACAAAGTCCTCACCGTGGTGGGCTGCGCCTTGGCTGGTCTGCATTCGCTGCTTGCCGTGATGCCCCTTGTGTGCGTCTGGTTTATCATGTCGCAGTTTGTCGCAGTGGCTCCTCAATGGAGCGAAGCGAGTGGCGCGGCTTTTTACGCATGGCTGGCAGTCGGATTCGCGGTGGCCGGAGTGGTGGTGTACTTCGCGGCGTTGATGTGTACTCATATCGCGGCGTTCCGAACCGGCAACAACATGAGGAAGGCCGCGACCCACCACCTCTCCAAGGTTCCTCTTGGCTACTACGACGCGCATTCGACCGGCGAACTAAGGAGGGTGATTGACGGCTGCGCTGGCCAGACCGAGTCCGTGCTCGCCCATAAGTTCCCTGATTTCGTGGGAGCCCTCGTCACCCCCGTTGTGTTTATCGTCGTGATGTTCATCTTCGACTGGGCCATGGGTTTGGCGTGCCTGGTTCCCATTGCGGTGTCCTTCGCGTGCATTTGGAGGATGATGGGAGGGGGAGGCAGCGACGAGAACTCAAGCTACCTGACTTTCGTGTCGAACTACCAGCAGGCATTGAACCGAATGAACGCCGCTGCGACCGAATATGTTCGAGGCATGCCCGTCGTCAAAGTGTTCCAGCAAACGGTCGATTCGTTCAACGCATTCAAGGAGGCCATCCTGCAGTACCGGGATATGGCCCATGGCTATTCGAAGTTGTGCGAAAAACCGCAGGTCGTGCAGATCGTGGCGATCAACTCGACCTTTGCTGTGCTGGTTCCCGCCAGCATCCTGCTTGCGGGGGCGGCAGGGGACTTCGCGTCGTTCTTCACGGACTTCCTCTTCTACGTGGTGTTCAGCGCGGTGACGACATCGATGATGACCAAGATACTGTACGCCTCTGAAGCTGCGGCGATGGCCCAAGATGCCGTAATGCGAATCGAGGAGATCCTATCCACGCCGGAGATGCCTTGTTGTTCTGCGAAAGGCGGGAGGGCGAGCGGGACGCACGATATCGTTTTTGAAGGGGTGTCTTTCACGTATCCGGGTGCTGACGCACCTGCCGTCAAGAACGTGAGCTTTGCGATTCGCGAAGGAGAAACGATGGCGCTCGTCGGGCCGTCGGGAGGAGGCAAGAGTACCATTGCAAGCCTTGTTCCGAGGTTCTGGGACGTCGATGAAGGACGGGTGCTTGTCGGCGGTGTTGATGTGCGGGATGTTCCCCGTTCGGAACTGATGGATTCCGTTTCCTTCGTCTTCCAAAACACACGGCTTTTCAAGCGCAGCCTCATTGACAACATCAGATTCGCGCGCCCGTCGGCTACGCGCGCGGAGGTGGAGGCGGCCGCGCACGCGGCGCAATGCGACGACATCATCGCGAAGCTGCCCGAGGGCTTGGACACGGTGGTCGGCGCGAAGGGCGTCTATCTGTCGGGCGGCGAATGCCAGCGTATCGCGCTTGCCCGGGCCATTCTGAAAGATGCGCCTATCGTGGTCTTGGACGAGGCCACAGCGTTCGCCGATCCGGAAAACGAAGCCCTTATCCAACGTGCGCTCGCGCGTCTTACGCACGGCAAGACCGTTCTCATGATTGCGCACCGGCTATCGACCGTGGTGGGCGCGGACAGGATCTGCGTCGTGGAGAACGGGGCCATCTCGGAATCGGGAACCCACGGGGATCTTGTCGAAAGCAAGGGAGTGTATCGCCGGATGTGGGACGACTATAAAAAATCAGTCTCTTGGAGAATCGGAGGGGGTGCCAACGATGCTGCGTGAGAAGTTCGCTTTGACCGAGCGGGGTGTTTTCGAGTTCAAGAGAGGCGCGTTCTTCTGCGCTCTCGCCAACCTCGTCATGATGGCGCCCATTGGCGTGCTGTGCATGGCGACCAACGACTACCTGGATCATCTGCTCGACCCCTCGAAGCCCCTCCCTGCTCTTGGTGGCTATCTTGCAGCCATCGTCGTCATACTCCTGCTCATGCTGCTGACCCAATGGCTCGAATACCATTTCACCTACAATGTCGTGTACGGCGAGAGTGCCAGAAAGCGGATCGAGCTTGCCGAGGTGCTGCGCAGATTGCCCCTTTCCTTTTTCGGAAGGCGCGACCTCTCGGACCTCACCACCACCATCATGAAGGACTGCGCCGATCAGGAGCGCATGTTCTCCCATATCATGCCCCTTTTGTTCGGAACCGGCGTGTCGACCATCTTGATCTCGATCATGCTTCTGCTCTTCAACTGGAAGATGGCCATCGCCGCCCTCTGGGTTCTTCCCATCGCCTTGCTCATCATCGCCTTCTCTCGGAAGAGCCAAGATGCGAAGGGGCAGTTTCTCATTGACCGCCAGCTTGACGTTGCGGACGGCTTGCAGGAGTACCTCGAATGCGCCCAAGAGATCACGGCGGCGAACCAATCGGAAACGTATCTCGAGCAACTGGATCAGAAGATCGATCGCGCGGAGAAGGCCCAGATCGTCTCGGAGCTTTCGAGCGCTGTTCCCGTGTCGGCCGCGCAAGCGTTCCTCAAGCTCGGAATAGCTTCGACCGTCCTCGTCGGAGCCCTGCTTTTGGCATCGGGGGAACTAGAGTTCATGGTGTACTTCTGCTTCCTTCTTGTGGTGACGAGATTCTACGATCCGATCAACACCGTGCTTGAAGTTGTGACGGAGCTTCTCAATCTCAAGCTCGGAATCAAGCGCATGCACTCCATCGAGCACGAGCGGCCTCAAACCGGGTCGATGGAATTCGAGCCGGCGAATCACGACATTTCTTTCGACAACGTGACTTTTTCGTACGAAGGAGGCGAGAAGGTTCTCTCGAACGTCTCATTTGTTGCGAAGGAGGGCGAGGTGACCGCCTTGGTCGGTCCGAGCGGGGGCGGCAAGTCCACCGCGGCCAAGCTGGCTGCCCGTTTCTGGGATGCCGACGATGGCGTTGTGAGCATCGGAGGCGTGGACGTTTCGACCGTCGATCCCGAGGCCCTTCTCGTCGATTTCGCCCAAGTGTTCCAGGATGTGGTTCTGTTCGACGACACGATCATGCAGAACATCCGACTCGGTAGGCCAGATGCCACGGATGAGGAGGTGTTTGCGGCGGCTCGGGCGGCGAACTGCGATGATTTTGTCTCCCGCATGCCGAAGGGCTATGAAACGAGGATAGGCGAGAACGGCGCGTTTTTGTCCGGAGGCGAGCGCCAGCGCATATCGATTGCCCGGGCGATCCTCAAAAATGCCCCCATTGTTCTTCTGGATGAGGCGACCGCTTCACTTGACGTTGAAAACGAGACGAAGGTGCAGGAGGCGCTATCGTGTCTCCTTGAACGCAAAACCGTGCTGGTCATCGCGCACCGGATGAGAACCGTGATGAGCGCTGACAAAATCGTGGTGCTGGATGGAGGCCGTGTTGCCGAGCAAGGAAAGCCGTCGAAGCTCATGGAGCGCGAAGACAGCCTGTTCAAGAAAATGGTGGAGCTTCAGTCATCGACGGGTCGGATTTTGAATTAAATGAGGTGGAACTGATGACTTTGAGTGAGTCAAGGGAAGACTATCTAGAAAACCTGCTTATTCTCGAAACTCGTTCTGGTGGTTTTGTAAGGCAAGTGGATATGGCCAGTAGAATGGGTTTTTCCAAGGCGAGCATATCAAAAGCTATGTCCTCATTGAGCGCGGAAGGATATGTTGAATTTAGGCCTCGAGGTTTAGCTCGCCTTTCAAATGGGGGACGCAAAATCGCTGAAAGAGTTTACGACCGCCATTGCTTCTTCTTCAAGGTTCTTACTAACCTTGGCATTCCGACTGAAATTACATACTGCACTTGAGATCATAGAGGACGTAAAGGAGCCCATATATAGTTCTACTCGGACATTGGCACGGGCGGTACTATTTTCGATATAGAACAGGTACTCAAACGTCTTTTCCGATGTATGCACTTGAGCCGTCGAGCCGGAGAACGCAGCAATCTTTCGGGTGGTAGCGTCAGTACGCATCTATAGATGGATACCAGCGATGGGTTTATTCCCGATATCCTTGATCGGGGAATCTATGACATATCTGCGCGGTTTCCGACGAAGAGGCTATCAACGAGGCTCGCGCGCTTGCTCGTGAGGAGGATTTGCTTTGCGGCGTATCGAGCGGTACGAATGCGGTTGCCACACGTCGGCTTGCTCGGCAACTTGGTTAGGGTAAGATAGAGGCCATTTTGCTGTCCGATACGGGCGAACGACATTTCTCTACTGAATTTGCCTGAGGATTGACTAATACCAAACCAGACATAGAATCAGTCGATAACATAAGAAGGATACCATGCCCAAAAACCACAACATCAAAGACATCGAGCTGACCGACGGCCGCACGGCGATCGCGCTGACGCAGGGCGCCTCGTGAACTTATCGTGCGCAGAGGGACATCCAGCCTCGGTCATGGACATGAGCTTCGAGAACCAAGCGCTGACCATCGAGCGCCTATTCCAGCATAAGAGCGAACTGGAGAACAAGGCGTACGGCGTTCCAACTGCCATCGACGAGGACGTGACCCGCGTGAAGCCGAAACCCTCAGCAGCACCATCGGCGAACTCACCAAAGACCAGATCAAGTACACGAACTCCTGGAACTTCTAAAATGCACGCAAGGGCGTATAGTTCATGCAAGGGGTAGCGCTGTGATTAGCTTTCCTAGATTCAACTCTGGTTTTTTGGCCTCCTTACTACCGGAGGAAGTGTTTTCCTCGGAATATCTGGGACCATTTTACAGTTTTCCTCTTATTGGGGAAGAAAAGGAAGTCTCACGAAGTTTTTCCTCTAAACGCTTGAAAGAGTTTTCCGTTGGGCGCAAATGTGCTCGCAACGCTCTCTCGCATCTGGGCTTCAATGACCCTCCTATCCTCATCGGTACCAACCGAGAACCGATTTGGCCCAAAAACATATGCGGGAGCATTACGCATTGCAGAGGATATGCCGCTGCCGCAGTCACCTCAGATTACCGATTTCGAACTATCGGGATTGACGCCGAGCCGAATAACCCCATTGAATCAGAGATATACAGTTTGATAATGAGCAAGAAGGAGATAAAACAGATGGGTGAGCTTACCTGCATTCAGCCAAATATATCTTGGGATAGGCTGACTTTCAGCGCGAAAGAATCTGTCTACAAGGCATGGTTTCCAACGTATGGGAAGTGGCTCGATTTTACTGATTGCGAGGTCATGTTTTATCTGGATTCACATCGTCCCAACAACCAACCCAAAGAACTGGTTGTTGGGCGCTACCATGCCCAACTGCTTAAATCAAAAAGATCATATTCCTGCAACGGACAATGGGCATTTGTGCCATTTTTCAATCTCCTCATAACGACAACAGCAGGCTCTTTGACGGAATCTTGATTCGATACGTCACTCCGTAATATAACTGTCGACATTCGCAGTTTAGCGCAAGTCGCAGATTTCACCCTTAGATTAAAGTCGCGCTTTGTACTTCGTTCATCAGGACTATCGCTTGGCTCTTTGCATCATAATGTAATTCATTTCTTTCTTGTTAAAGCTTGTCGAAAAGGATATCGAGTTAAACTCCCGCTCGATATTCCGCTCCAGCTTCATGCCAAAGACCGAAAAGTAGCAGAATCGCTCCAACAACCTTTAAGACAAAATATTGGATATTTATGCATTGTGCTGCAGCATGACGCCCAAGAGGTTGTTGTGGCGTAAGCAAAATCTCCCGCAACAACCTTAAACACTTGCGAACCGATAGACCGAGCGAGAATCTTCCGTCAGTTTAGCGGTGACGATGCATTACCCATCCGTCTCGTAGAGCACCCCAAGATCGACAGTCTGCGGAGTGCCATTGTCGAACCAGACAGAATTTTGACTTTTCAAGTCGGAACGCTATGTGGTCAAATATGACATCATGCTCCGCCAGAGAGGAGGTGGCTGTATGCAAGACGTAAGGAATGTGCTCGGCAAGCTCGTCTGTCGGGCAGATAGAAAGCTGCGTCGCGTAGAAATAGTACGCTTAAGGAATCAGGGGCTCCGTTAGGCGAAAATATGACATGAAAAGCCCGTTATGTTCTCCTTGGTCTCGCGGGTGTCGAGCAGGGGCATGTCGAGCACCACTATCGCGCAGCCCATGCGCTTGGTGACGTTTCGCCACTCCTCTATGATCTCGTCGTAGTTGCGCCCCAGTCGGTCGATGCTCTTGACCACGAGAACGTCCCCGGGGCACATCGTCTTCATCAGCCGCTTGTACATCGGCCGATCGAAGTCCTTCCCGCTCGCCTTGTCGGCGTACACGTTCGACTTGTCTATCGGGAAGGCCGAGAGGGCGTCGAGTTGCCGATCGAGGTTCTGGCCTTTGGAGGATACGCGGGCGTATCCGTAAGTTATGCTTGGCATGAATGCCCCCCTTTCTCGTCTCATTGCAATTGCAATGAACCATGCTCAGTGCCGTAGAGGCGCCAGAATGCTCGCGCGTCTCATGCGTCACTGACGCATTTCCTATGAGGTGGATTGGGGTGCGGACGCGTACACGACGGTTCGCGAGTTGCTCGTCTGGTAGCTGCAGGTCGCGAAGGCCCAGAGCGCCTCGCCGGTGAGCGCATCTCCGCCCAGCACCAGATCGCTTTTGGCGATGGAGCCGTTCAGATAGGCGACTCTCTCCTCGTCGGTGCCGAAGCTCGTGCGCAGGGTCTCGCGGTTTGCGTTGACCACGTCGACCGCCTTGACCTCAAGCTCATGGAGCTCGTTGCCCGAGCGCGTGTACACGTAGATGACCTCGTGCTCCTTGGCGTAGTCGCGATCAGCGAACTTCGCGAAGTCGGCGAAGACGGTACCGTCGCTCATGTGGTGGCCGTAGACGACCGCGAAGGGGGAATCGACCGCGCACTCGCAGTCGATGAAGGGCGTGCCGTAAGCGCCCTGCCCCAGCGCATCCATGTAGAGATAGGCGTTGGGCGCATCCAGCGTTGCCTGCACGATCGGCTCGTCGATGGATGTCCCGGGGACTTCGACCCAGGCGACAACATCGGAAGGCAGGGATTCCCAGTCGATCGCGCGCTCCTGCCCGCCATCGGCATCGAAGCTCTCCGTCAGCTCGACGATGTCCGGCCTGTCCTCCTCAGGCGTCGTGAGGTAGGTCACGAGAGCCGCGAAAGCGACGCTCAGGAAAAGGACGCCCAACGCGCTCGCGATCCTCTTGAATGCTTTCATCCGCATGCCTCCTTCAATGAGGGAGCGGGCCCGTCCCCAGACCCGCTCCGTTAGATTCGCTAGCAGCCAGCCTTCGACTGGCTATTTCTTAGGACTCGTCTACGCTCGGTGTCACCTCCTCGTCATGCGAGTCGCTCTCCTTCGCCTTGTTTCGGGCGCGTCGGATGCAGGCATATCCCGCTCCCGCGCATCCGCACAAGACGATGACCACGATGCTCGCGACGACAGGGTCCACGTCAGCGATGCCGCCGGTCTTGGGATATCCCTTGCCAGGAGCCTCGGGTCCCGGTTCTTCCCCGGGAAAGGTGACCGTCTGGCCCTCGTCGTCTATGTCCTCGTGCACGGCGATGACGCTCTCGGTCTCGTCAGTGAGCTTCTCGAAGAAGACAACCGACTTGCCGGCAAGCTCCGTCGTGTCGAGGTTGACCGTGACGTCTATGGTTCCGTCGGGGGTCTCAGGCGTGAACGCCGTGGTGCCCACCTTCGGGAGCCCGTCGTCGCCCGTGAGCGCGTTGCCACTTGCCTTGCCCATGAGGGTTGTGAAGATGCGGTACTCCTTGCCGGGAGTAAGGCCCGTGTAGGCGACGGTGTCGACGAGGACGCCGTTCTCTGTGAGCGTGCCCTCGTTTGTGTTCGTGATGCCGTCGCGCGCCTGGGTGGCGATGTCCACGATGCTCACCGTCTGATCGACGTCGTCGATGTCGGCGTGCACCATGTACTCGACGCCTTCGTGCTCCATGGTCTCGAACGCGACGAGCGACTTGCCCGCGAGGCTCGCGCCCTTGAAGGCGAAGGTCACGTCCACCGTGCCGCAAGAATCCTCTGCTGTGAATGTGGCGGAAGTGGTGATCTCGCTGCCCTCGTCATCGAGGGCCGGAGCGCCCGTGGCCTTGTCCATGAGGGTGCCGGATGCCGTGTACTCGTCGCCCGGGATGAGGCCGGTGTATCGAATCGTATCCACGATGGCGAGGTCGTCTCGCGCCTGGCCCTCGTGGGTCGCGCTGTCGGCATCGGTCGCCGTGGTCTTCATGGTCTTGGGCATGTTCTCGAGCTCGAAGGCGTGGGTCTGCGCCATGGCTCCCGACTCGTCCCACTCGATCATGCCCTGGTCGTTCACCGCAAAATCAGTGATGCGGGCGTTGCCTTCCTCGTCGAGGTCGGTGATGGCGTAGCCTTGCACCGCCTCGAGCTCCTGGATGTGGTAGCTTCCGTGCTTGGCGTAGGCGAGCGATATCTTGCCCTCGTCATCGGTCACGAGCTCCTCGTCGAAGGTGCCCTCGTCGTTCCACACGTGGAACTTCGCCCCGGGCAGAACGGTCTCATGGTCGAGGGCGTCGAGTTTCAGGATCTCAGGGTTGGTCGGCAGGTCGGTCACGGCCTCTTCGTGGCCGTAGAGAGCAACGTCCTGCCCGGCGTAGTCGAGCACGACCGTCTTCTCTTCCGTATCGAGCGCGAAGCCGTCGGTGGCCTTGGCCTCGTAGACCGTGTAGGTGCCCAGGTAGAGCTCAGGGGTGGTCGCACGGCCGTTCTCGTCGGTGGTGATCGTCGCCACGATCTCGCCTTGCGTGGCTCGCACCGTGCCATCCGGGGTCTGGATGGTCTCTGCCGCCTTCACGATGTAGACGGACCCGTCGACGGGCTCACCGGTCCATCCGTCGGTTTTGGCGACGGTGATCGTCGCCTTCTGCGGCATGTTCGCGAACTCGATGGTGAGCGGGTCGTCCCATCCCTTGTACTCGGCACCGACGGCGAGCGTCTTGCCCTCGAGCTCCCTCACGTAGCCATACGGCGCTTCCACCTCGGCGAGCGTGTAGTCGCCCTGCTCGAGGAGCATCGGGAGCGTGAGCTCTCCGCGCTCGTTGGCCGTCCAGGTGTCCACGGTCTCCTCGACCGGGTAGTGGGAGGTGTAGGTGACGGGCTCGCCGCTTCCGTCGAGCAGCTTGAAGCTGCACGGCAGCGGGATGTGCTTGCCCGTCTCCGCATCGACCTTGACGATCTTGAGCGGCGTCTGCGGGATGCGGTCGTTCACGAGCTGGGGCGGCTCGTACTGGCCCTCTTCTGAGATCGAGGTCTTCCAGTCGCCCACCGCGAGCAGGTCCTTGCCCCACGTCGCCTTGAAGTCGTCCGCGACGTCATCGGGGATCACCTCGTGCACGCGGTAGGTTCCGTACGCGAGTGCGCCCGTCCAGCCGGACGGCTTGCTCCAGCCGTTGGCGTCGGCGTTCTCGTCCTTGGTGGTGGCCAGCCCGTTGGCGTCCACCGTGATGGTGCACACGCGGTCGCCGGGAGAGACGAGCTTGCCGGTCTCGGGCGAGAGCACGGGGTTCTCGGACTCGTTGTAGAGCTCGAACTTCACCCCTGGCACGAGCACGCGCTTCACCTCCTGGGGCATGTCGCCGCCCGTCTCGTCGTAGACGGTCACGGGCACTTCCTTGACGAGGCGGAAGTCGCCGCGCTTGACGGTGTCGGGCACCTGGGGAGAGTTGTAGGTGTAGACGCTCTCGCCGACGGCTCCGTCGGGTGTGATTCGGATGCAGAAGACCTCAGGCTCCCCGCCACGGCCGTCGTCGAGGTTGTAACCTTCGGGGGCGCGGGTCTCCTGGACGAGGATCGTGCCGAGCGGGATGGACGCATCGCCGTTGGTCTGGTGGAAGAGCTCGTCTCCCGAGTACTTGTACTCGTCAGCCAGGTACGCGAAGCCATCCGCGTCGGTCTCGAACACCCAGGTGCGCGCAGGCGCGCCCGATGCATCGGCGGCCTCGGCGCTCGCATAGTCCCCCGCATAGTAGCGAACGGTGAACAGGCCGCCTTCGAGCGTGGCGTCGCCTTGCGGCGCGGGCTCTCCGGTCTGCGAGTCGATCTTGCCGAGAAGCATGCCCACGGGGTCGGACTGGGCGATGTCGGACACGGTCTCTCCGTTGACGCGGGTGGTCTCGTCCGACACGACGGTGGTCTTGTAGACGGTCGGGTCCAGGGCATGGCCCAGGGCCTGCTTGGTCTCCTTCACCCAGTAGTCACCGGGATCGAGGTCCTCGAGCTTGCCGTAGCCCTCGCCGTCGGTGGTGATGGTCCCCGCCGCGTCCGTGAGGCCAGAGTTGCGGTACACGGTGTATTCCGCGCCTGCCAGGGAGTAGAGCGGGTTGCCCTCGCACATGCCCGAGTTGGCGCTGACCTTTTGCAAGTCGATGTGCCCGTAGGGGATGAACTTGAACGAGAGGATGAGCTGATTTCCGGCACCCGTGTGGAGCATGAACGCCTGGAAGTTGTCCGGCACCTCGCCTTGGCGGGCGCAGATCAGGCGTCCCGTGGCATTCGGGTTGCACTCGTGGCCATCCGCGCCGAAGCCGATCACGTTCTGACGGCACCACGACTTGAACGACTCGTTGCAGCCGAAGAGGGCGTAGCTACCGTCAGACGAGAACGTGTCGGAGAGCAGAATGTGAGCGAGCGCGGCATAGCGCGCGTCGGTCATGGCGCTTCCGTCATACCAGGTGCTCGGCCAGAGGCTCCGGTCGAACCCCGGGCTTCCGTAGCTGAACCAGAGGTCCGCTATGGTCTCGGCGTTGCGCCCCGAGGGTGCGCTTATTGTGTTCTTGGTGTAGCTGCCAGCAGGAGGCGTGTTCGCTGAAGGGTTGCCACAGTAGGCGATTTCCCCGTCGGCGTACATCCAGGTGGTGTTATAGCCCGCGTAGTCGATGCGACCTCCGATCTCCAGCACCGCGCTTTCTGCCGCGTAGGCACTCGGCGCCGCCTGCGAGAACGTCATGAGCACGCCCGAAAGCGCGATAAGCGCTGCGAGAATGATGCGCAGGGTCCTTTCCCGCGCATCCGTGTTTGTCGTAGCTTTATCCATCTCGCACCGCCTTAGCGAGCCTTCTCGTCAAAAGGGATGTCTTCGCTCGCAATCGCCGCGGAGCCCTCCTTGGCGGCCCGCGCCCGCTCAGAGAGCGATTGCTCGTCGCGACCCTTCTCCGCCTTTTCCTGTTCGCCCTTCTCGGGCTCGTCCTTGGAGGCCTTGTAGCGCTCGTATGACTCCGCGAGCGCGGTCTTGATCTGGGCGGGCATCACCTTCACGGTGTCCTTTACGTTTCGACCGTTCTCGTCGGTCATGCGATTGCCCTCTGCGTCCATGACGGACTTCTGCAGCCAGACCTCACGGTCGGTCAGAAGCGGGATGTCGCGGTAGTTCTCGCCTCGGTACTTCGATTCGTTCACGAAGCGTGGGCTGAACTGATAGCCCGAGACGTCCTTGTCTCCGATGACGGTGTCGTTTGGAAGGGTCACGGAATTGAACGTCTTCATCTCGCTGGTCTTCCTGTCCACGTACTCTATGTTCTCGCGGACGAAGTTCTTGTGCAGGGTGATATAGGTGTTCTTCTTCTCGGGAGTCTCGGCGACCTTGGTATCGTTTTTATTAGGCATGGTATGAGTCCTTTGCTCTTGGTCTGCGGTGTGTTCGTGGAAGCCCGCAGAATGGGTTTTCAGAAGAGGAGTTGCGGGGATGATGCATCCCCTAGGGTCTCTTGCCTCTCACGCCTGTGTGTTCTCGGATGTTCATCTCTTAGAACCCGCTTATGATGTCGCGTGCCCAGGTGCCGCTCTTCACGAGCGAGAGGATGAGCAGTATGCACATGGCCAGGTATTGGAGCGCGTAGCTGAGCCCTCCGACGACGCCGTCGATGGGCGTTCCCGTCCCCGGGCTTGCGGCGACGAGGGATCCCAAGATGATCGGGAATGCGATGAGCAGGATTAAGATGATGAGCCCTGCCAGGCATACTGCCGTGAAGTTCTTCAGGTACCCGATGCCGATCTGGCGCGTGTCGTCGAGCGCCATGAGGGACATCGGAATTGGCGCGAATGCCGCCATGACGTAGAGCTGGAGCGCTCGGGCCCAACAGACGACGAGCGCGACAATGTAGGCGATGAGCACCACGAGCCAGCTGATGAGGGAGACCACGAGCATTGCCACGAGCGCAGGTATGTCGTCGTCAGCCGTCACGATGGACGCACCCGTGAGGTCTATCGCGCCTCCTGTGCCGAACATGCCGATGACGCGGTCAATCGCAAGCCCCACGACCGCGTAGATCGCCTTCATCAGCTCGAAGCTGTTCTGTATGAGGAAGAGGAACACCGCGAAGAAGACGAGCAGGAACACGACCTCTTTCACACCTGGAAGAGACTGCGTGCCGTCCATGTGCTGGGAGATCTGGATGAGCTTGATCGTGAATACGAGCGAGAGCACCCCGCACCCGATGGGAAGGATGGCCACTTGCCAGACCGAATAGGCGATGTCGTACATCGACACGCCGCCTGCGGCACCGAGCATATGCTCGAAATCCGCGCCCAAGACGCCCGAGTAGCCGATCGACTTCAAGACATCCACCTGCGCGCCGAATATCCAGTTGCAACAGTCGCGCAGGATCCCGCAAAGCCATTCGTTGATGTCGTCGGCGATGGATGCGTAAGCGCTCTGACGGGGGATGAGCGTACACGCCAGCAGGACCAAGGTCGCGGTCATCGCCAATGCGAAGCGCCTGTCTCGCATGACCCCTTGCGCGAAGTCAATCAGCCTCGTCATAGCGCACCGAGCTTTCCGCTTGCGTCCATCTGCACCGTGACGATGCTCGACGCCGCGTCATCGAGGGTGAAGTTGGTGAGATAGGACATCTGGCCGAAGTCTATCCAGACCTCCTTGCTCCAGGTGGCACACGTCGCGCTCGGGGCCTTCGTGCGGGCGTATTCGAGGAGCACATTCGCGAAGTCGTCCTCGCTCTTCCCGAACGTGGAGTAGAGCCGCTCGTCTGCTTCTGCGACCGTGATCGCCGTGGCGTGCACCTCTTCGAGCACGTAGGCGCATGAGAGCTTATCGCACGTGAGCGTTCGCCTGCCCTCGCTGCTCATCTGGACGACGGCAACGGTCAGCTCCTCGTCGCCGGTCATGCTGTCGGACACCGCGAGGGTGGCTGTGACCCCGTCGTTATGCGCCTGTTCGCTCTCGACCGAGTAGTAGAGAATCGACTGCCCGGCCTCTCCGCTCTCGATGAGCGCGCCTTCGATGATGCTCAATGCGGATTTGCCATCCTCCGATATCCATGTCGTGTTTTTGAGGTCCGTAAATCCGCCCTGAGCATCGGCTTCCCCAAACGAGGCGGCAGAAGGTTCTTCGTGTGCCTCCTCACCCGAGCTTTCCACTTGCCCCTGTCCTTGCGTGTTCTCCTTGCTTGGCTCTGGCGTTGCCAGAGAGCAGCGCACGGCACCTGATGCGATGATGAGCACGACCGCGCCTAGCGCGAGTGCGAGCATTACCTTGTTCTTCCGTTTCATGGCTTTTCCTTTCTAGATCGCCCTGTAGGTGAGCGCATATGAGAAGTGGCTGATGCCGCTCGCCCTTCTGCACACGTCGCCCGAATGAGGCTCGTGGATGTATTGGTCGCCGCCCGCATAAACGGCAACGTGTCCGGGCCTGTAGAGGATGTCGCCGGGCTTCGCTTGGGATAGAGGGACATGCCGGAGTTGGCTCGCCTGGGTTTCGGTGTTGTGCCCGATCGATATGCCCGCCTGCGCATAGCAGTACTGCGTGAGCCCCGAGCAGTCGAGCGCAACGCCCGGGGTCGAGCCTCCCCACACATAGGGCACGCCAAGCTGGCTCTCTGCGGCGGCGATGATCCTTTGCGCCTTGCCGTCCATGTCCTTCCAGTCGGCAACGCTCATCGAATCGAAGCGGCGGAGATCGTAGGTGTCCATGATCGACTTCAGGGTCTCGACGTAGGTGGGCGATGTCGCCCAGCCCCCTTCTTTCAAGCCTTCGGCCATCTTGTCTGAGTCGTGAGCGGCGATAGCTTGCTGGATAGAGGGGTTGTTCGCGAAGTGCGGCTGCCTCAGAAAGACGCGGCTCCTGAACTTGATGCAGTCCACGTCGGATTTGAACACCGTGAAGTACGCGGTGATGACGACATGAGCGCCATCGTAGACCTCGCCAGTCCGCCAAGAGGATTTCCCCGCCACCTCAGGGCATGCTGCGAAAGACGACGCCCACTTGATGCCGAACAGGTTCTTGTCGCGGGTGGCGAGCTGGCTCATATGGTCGCCCTGGCCCGACTCGCAGATGATCTGCGCCAAGGTGCAGCCAGCTGGATGCCCGTAGGTCTCCTGGCATTCGAGCGCCGCCTCCACCATCTCGTAGGTGATATACGGCGGCAGCCCCTCCATCGCCTGCTTGTTCGCCTCGTTCTCCCAGAACCCGAAAAGGGCGCTCACGATGTTCGAGACCACGAGCACGCCCAGGACGAACGCGATGACGCCTGCGACGATGCCCGCGATCGGAGCCAGCGCAGACGATGCGACTGCGCCGAGCGTCTTCGTGGTTGCCGCCCTTTCCGCCACTGCCGCACTTGCCGATGCGACCTGTGCCGTCCTGCCAGCGCTCGCGGTGACGCCCAGCGCGCCTTTGTCCGACGCCGTCCTGGACGTTGCCGCCTTCGGCGCACCCGCAGCGCCGCGAGACTTCTTGGCGCTGCGGGCGGTAGCTCGCGCGGTTTTGCCTTTCGCCTCCTTGGCGCGCCCTGCGCTCAAGGACACGCGCTTCGCGACAGCCGCCTTGTCGTATGCGCCCCCGACGCCCTCGAACTCGGGCGTGTCGTCTGTCTCGTGGATTGCGCCGGACGCGATCGCGCTCATCGGTGAGAGCGTTCGCTTGGAAGGCTGCTCGGCTTGCTTCGCGGGCAGGCCCTTGGCTTCAGAAAGCAGGTGGGCTGCGTGCGCCTTTCCCTTCGAGCCCGCTTTTGCCGAGGCCCTTGCACCACTGGGACAATTTGTCCCAGCGGACTTGGCCTTCGCATTGCGCGGGGCCTTGGTTGACGCCGCGCTCTTGCGCTCGCTAGCCGCACTTTCGTGCTCGGAAAGCGTCGAGAGCGATTGGCTCGCAGAGTCCTTGACGGACCCTGTGGTGAGCGCGGTCGCCTTCTCCTTGCCGACGACCGAGCGCATGGTCCCGCCACCGCTTTGGCTGTAGGCAGGCTCGGTCACTTGCGCCTCCGACGACGCCTGTTGGATGCGTTTCCAGATGCCGCGCCGCCCGCCTTCGAGTTGCGCTCGAACGCCTCTTTGCGTTTGAGCTCTGCGATCTCTGCTGCCTTGGTGTTCAAGATGTCGTAGATGATGCCCTTCGGGAAGTCGTCCCGTATCGGCACGCGCACGCCGCCTGCGACGAGCATGCCCTCTCCCGCCTTGATGGAGTCGTCGATAAAGCCCTCTTCTGTGTCCGACAGCGCCAGCAGGTCCGCCCAGCTCTTCCGGTCGAGCGCGGATTGCTTGTGCAGCAGGCAGAAGTCGGAGTTCAGGACCATGTTGCGAGCCGACTCATGCGCGAGCATGTAGGTCGAGTTCTGGGTGATTCCCGTGGCTATCAGGTTGAACTTGCGGCCTTCCGCCCAGAACTTGGCGAAGTAGTCGATGATGGCGGGGTGTCCGAAAAGGGACTGCACCTCGTCAATGTAGAGCCAGGTGGTGACTCCCAGCTCGAAGTTGTGGTACATGCGGTTTCGCACGGCTTCCAGGGCTGTGAGCATCCCGAAGACGCGCATGTTGGATGAGAGGTCGTGCAGGTCGATGTTCGTGATGCGGTTCTCGAAGGTGACGTTCGACCGCCTGTTGAAGAAAGACAGCGCCCCCTTCACGAAGCGCTCGTAGCGAAGCGCGATGTCGCGGGCCTCGCGCTCCGGCTGCTCGGTCAGCTTCTCGTAGAAGTCCGAGAGCGTCGGCACCTGAGTGCCGGTCGCAGCATACGCCCCTTCAACGCAGCGCGTGATGATGGACTTGTCCGCCTCGGGCAGCCCCTCTTGGCCCTCCGCCATCATCGCCGACGAGAGAGCGAGGAAGGCGTCTATCTTGAACGCCATCTGCGATGCCGATGCGCGTCCTTCCACGTCAGCCAAGTCGAACGGGTTCATGTGCGTGTTCGAATCGGGTGCGAAGCGGATGTTCACGCCGTCGGTGCTGTCGATGACGTTTCTGTATTCGCCGGCAGGGTCGAAAATGATGACCTCGTCGTCCGGGTAGGCCAGGATGGTATTCAGTATCTCGCGCTTCACCGAGAACGACTTGCCGCTGCCCGGCTTGCCGCAGACGAAGCCCATGGGGCTTGCCAGGAGCTTGCGGTTGCACATGACAAGGTTACCGGATTGCTTGGACTGACCGTAGTAGCCGCCTCCCTTCTGGTTGAGCTCTTGGCTCGCGAAGGGCATCTGCATGGCGATCTGCCCTGTCGTCAGATGGCGTGACACGCAGACGTGGTTCCGCGCCAGCGGTAGCATCGAGTTCAGCGCTTCCTTCTGACGGTACTCGAGCGGCACGATGCCGAGCGAGTTGCCTTGCGCGATGGATGTGATCTGCTCGACCTGTCGGTCTAACTCGTCGAGCGTGTCGGCGTAGGTGTAGACGAGCCCCGTGTACACGAACAGCCTCTCGTTCTTGTTGCGGAGGAAGTCGAGCAGCTCTTCTGCCTCCTCTTTGGAATAGCGCAGCTCCGGTGGCAGGATGGAGTAGTCGTACCCCTTCTTCACGGCAGCCATCTGCTCGTCGATGATCTCCTTGTCCATCCAGTCGAGTTGGCGCTTCACCATCGCGAGCGCATCGGATTGAGCGATGGGCTGGAGATGCAGCGAGACGACGAGCGGTATGGGCAGATCGATGATGGACGCGAGGTAGGAGTCCTCGAGCATCGACCCGAAGTCGCGTATGGCGAGGACTTGGCCGTAGACGCCGTCGGAGCAGAACGCATCGCAGCGCCCCTCGGGCGCGAAGTCGAGCACGTTCGGCGCGATGAGGTCCTTCGTTCGAAGACCTCGGTACTGGGACATTTTGTCCCAGCTGAACTCGAACCGCTTGCTCGGCCTTATGATCGAGTCGATGACCCGCAGGCGCTCCGTGCCGTCAAGCACAGAAGAGTTGCACCTGATGCGCGACAACGTGGTGGATGCGTCCGCGCGAATGCGGGCGAGCTTCGGCACCGCCTCGTCAACGTCGTCGGCTCCCACCATGTAGGTGATGTAGCGATGCCGCTCGAGGTTCGAGACGCCCTCGCGCATCTTGTCGTTCAGGATGCGGTTGTATTCGTCCACGATCGGGCGCGTCTTATCCGACGAGTGCTCGAAGAATCGCTTATTGCCGATCTCGTCATGCGGAATGGGGGTATTGGCGATGGTGAGCTCGACGGAGGTGTCCGCCCCGAAGTAGTTGTAGAGGCCCGAGAGCACCGTGAAGATGTTCTCTTGGGTCTCCTTTCGGGCAGACTGGTAGCTCACGTCCGAGAACTCGATAGTCTGGCTGAAAAGGCCCTCTTCCACCTGCGCGATGCCGTCCGTGTAGATCGCATCGTATCCGATGTACGAGGCGACGTCCTTCGACGCGCGCCGCTCCTTGGTGGCCTTCCGCCTCTTCTCCTCAGCTTGCTTCGCCTCGTTGCTCTTGACCTTGCGGTTGCCAAGGACAAGAGCGGCGAGGCTGCTCTTCTTGGGCGATCCCTTCTGGCCGGGCTTGGCGCTACGCGGCTTGCTTGCTTGGCTCATGCCTCTCCGCCCCCTTTCGTCTTGCCTTCCTCTTCGATTTGCGGCTCGGCTTGCCCGGGATCGGGCCCGCTTGGATCGGCTCGCCAGCCTGCTGCGGAGATGCGTACAGCAATCGCGTCGAACCGAAGTGGTGGTCTAGGAGATACGGCAGGAACTCTTCGAGCTTCATGCCGAACGGACGCCAAAACCCTGCGAGCCAAAACGGAAGCGCCGCCGCCATCACAGGAAGCGTGGCGCTTCCCACCTCTATGTGGAACACGAAGTAGACGATGCACGCGGAAGCTATCGCGCAGGCGAAACCACCTGCCACGCAAACGAGCGTGCGCAGGCTCATCTTGCCCACGATCTTCTCCTGGTACTCGCCGATGTCTTTTTGTATGGGTATCTGCAACGACACGGCATGCCTCCCTTATGACGGAAGCCATGATGTGTCGAGCATCCCGAAGTAGACCGCGGCTGCGATGATGATGGCACCGCCCGCGATGGTCGATATTGCGGATGCTATCTGCGATCCGCCCTGCTGCTCTCGGATGGCAAGTCCCAGGCTCACAGCTCCCCATACGACGAGGAAGCCTCCCAGGAACGTCACGCAACCCGAGACCAACGAGATGATCTGGTTGAGCATTGTTGTATGTCCTTTGCTTTGTCGGCGATGCTCAGAGCCCTAAAAGTGGAAGCAGGCGGGCGGGCACCACGATGTTAGAATTAGCGGAGGGCATTGCGCCCTTTGCTTGGAGGCGGCGGTCGGAGGGCAGAACGTGGAAGCTCTGCCCTCCTGGAGCGCTTAGCGCGACCGTCGCCCCGTCATCTTCTACCTCTCATGACCCGCCTCCTTCGGACTCGCGGATCCTGTATTTGTGGAAGTCGAAGGGCTTGTCGTATTTTGCACCTGCATGTGCTGGGTCGATGCTTTGGTATCGGGGATGCGCATCGAGCGCGTACTTGCGGTCGCGCATCGGGTACGTTCCCGCTATCATCACAATGGCCTCGTCTCGCGGGAGCCGCCCGACCTCGGACGGTTGTATGAGATCGCGCTCTCCCTTGGCATAGTTCTTCGTGGTGGATGAGTTCGAGCCACGCGAGTCGTTCACCGACAGCGTCGAGAGCGTCTGCTTGCCGATGGCTTCGGATATCTCTCGGTTGGTCTCGGTCGATTTGCCGCCCAAGAAGAGGAGGGTGTCGCAGCAATCGGTGATCGTCTGCGCCGAGTCATCGTATGTGGCCTTCAGCTGGGAGAGTGATTGCAGGATGATCGAGCAGGAGATGTTGCGGCTGCGAACGACCGCGATGGTGCGCTCGAAGTCGGGGACCATTCCGATGTTGGCGAACTCGTCCAGGATGAAATGCACGGGAGTGGGGAGGCTTCCGCCAAATCGCAGAAGGGCTGTGTTGCAAAGTACGTCCATCGTCTGCCACATGAGCATCGCGAAGATGAAGTCGAACGTGGAGTTGGTGTCCGACATGCTCGCGAAGATGACCGTGCGCATGCCCTCGTCGCCCAAGCGATCAAGCTCCATCTCATCGTAGGAGAGCAGCTCCTTCACCTCGGCGATCGACATGGGCTTTAGGCGCACGTTGCAGCTGATGATGATGGATTTGAGCGTCTTTCCGGCTGCGGTCTTGAATGCCTTGTAGTTCGAGAGCGCGAAGTCGCTCTCGGGCGAGGTGGCTTCTCCTATCTCCATCCAGGTGTATGCACCCCTGCCATTCGCGAAATCGCGGCTCTCGCTATCGAATACCGCCCCTTCACCCGAAGGTATGATGCGCCTACCCGTCTCAAGCTCGTCGAAGAGCAGGTCGAGCGGGCTCTTGTATCGCTCGTCGTCCTCATGCGCTTCGGCAAGTCCCAAGAGCATCAGAAAGCCGGGGATGTTGCGGTCGCGCTCAGGGCAGTGGTAGATCAGATAGGCTACGAGCGCGGTGTAGAGGAGTCGCTCCGCGTTCTCCCAGAAAGGGTCTTGGGCCTGACCCTTGTCCCCTGTGGTGTTCTTGATGAGGCACTCCACGAAGGTGAGGATGTCCGCTTCGCTCTTGATGTATGCAAGCGGGTTGTAATGGTTGGAGCGCGAGAAATCTATGGTGTCGAAGGTGCGTATCCTGTATCCCGCCTCTACGAAGAGGTGCCCCATGTCTCCTAGAAGCGTGCCCTTCGGGTCGGTCACGAAGTAGCTCGCATTAAGCTGCATGAGGTTCGGCTTCACGAAATAGCGCGTCTTGCCAGAGCCCGAGCCACCCACCACGAGCACGTTCCTGTTGCGATCGGTCTTCAGGTCGAAGCGCTTCTTCGACATAGCTAGCGCACAGTTGCGGGTGAGGATGATGTTGTTGTCTGGATTAGTTGTGTCGGCGAAGCTCCTCGCTTCGCGCTTCGTAGCCCAGCGGGAGCTTCCGTGCTCCTCTCCCGCGCGATGCTCACCTGCGCCGACGAGGTAGCGAGCATAGGCGATCCAGATCGCGCACACAAGGCAAAAGCCTACGCAGAGCGCCATGGGCTCTAAGGTGATGCCGCCACCTCCTGCGATGTAGGAAGGGATCGTGAACACGGCATCGCTGAGATGCGACACGGCTTCGCCCTCCATCGAAAGCAGGTTCGAGACGTAGACGTCTCCCAGGAAAAAAGCTATCGGAGTGGCGACAGCTGCGGCGATGAGGGCTGCGCTCATTTCGAACGAACCTCGGAAAGCTCGATGTCTCGATCGGGCGAGCGAGCCTCATCGAGCGCCTTGGATGCCGCGCGCGCTGCGGCGGCACGTTCCTCCAAAGGCTCTGCTTTCTGGATGTCCTTGCGGGTGAGCCCCCGCTCCTCGAGCGCCTTGTCCACCGCGCGGTCGGTCTGCTCCTCGAGGTCCTCGAATGCGTGCGAAACATCGGGTGCATCAGCCACTCGGAACAGCAGGAAGTCGCGACCTTCTTGGTCGGTGAAGAAGTCATGCTCGATCTTCTGCTCGGCAAGCTTTGAATCGATTGCCTCCTTGATGGTCTCGTATTCCGGCAGGGCCTCGAACTCCGCCATGCGAAGCTTCGCCCACTGTGCTTGCTCTTCGCCCTCTTCGATGCCTTCGGCAGCGCGACTCACCTCGCCACGTGCGTTCTTGAACGCGCCCTTGAGACGCTCCGCACTTGTCAATAGCGCCGCTTCGCTCGCGTCCTGTCCGATCCGAAGCATCCAGTCGAACAGCTTCTCTCCCGACTCATCGCCAAAATCGCTCGGCATAACCCATCACTCCTAGGAAACGGGTCGAAAGACCCGCATAGACACGACATGAAAAAGCCCACTGGCGAGCGTTTCGCTACCAGTGGGTCTATCTCTCTCGTCTGTATCTGCTCTGGAGCGAGGGGCTGCCAAGCAACGCGGCGGTGTCGAACGGATCGGCATCCTCCAGCGATTTGATGGCGCACCCGAATCGCGCTTGGCTTTCCATGATGCGAGACAGCGAATAGCTCTCGAAGGGTTGCCAGAAGTTCTCTCCCGACTCCTCGTCGAACATGCGCCTGAGAACGAGCCATTCGTCTCCGAGGTTCACCTGCTGCACGAAGGCAAGGCGACCGAACACGATGCCCTCTCGGATTCTGTGGGAGTCCGAGCGGAAATACTCGCGAAGGCTCTCAAGGCTATCCGAGTTGAAGAAGGAAAACTGTTCGCTTAAGGATGTGTTAGGGTCTGTCGGTTGAATGCCGCGAATGAGCCAGCGGTTCTGAAGACATGCCAGCGCAAGGCTTGAAGCCTCGTCAGCGGCTAGTTCCTCGATGCCAGCTATGCCCAACGTCTCTTTCACCGATTGATGCCTTCCGTGTCCTTCGATGCCATCTTCTGCTCGTATTCCCGCCATAGTTCGGGTCCGAACACCTCTGACAAGGGGATCTCAAGCACCACGACCAGGCGTATGAGCTCATCGGCGAATATCGCTCGTTTGCCACTCAAGATAAGGCTGAGCTGAGACGGGCCTATGCCCGTCCATTTAGATATCGCCTTTTGCATGAGACCGCTTTCGCGGTAGTTCCGGGTCACGGCGTTTCTGATGCATGCAAGGAGAGTGTTGGTCCTGTCTATTCTTGCATCTTCATCGTTGTCCATACCTGCTCCTTATAGTGAGAGGAAATGGCCAACGCCTAGATCCCTTGCAGTAGGTTCGCGTCCGAGGCTAGCAGTCGCGTCTCTGTGATAGAAGTCGTTTTCAGGAAGTCGAAATCTCGCTTTAGGAATTCAAAAGATGGGTTTAGGTTATCTCAATTGCTCTGCCATATGCCTACGGAATCATTCGTGCCCGCATGAACTCAAAAGCCCCAGAAAGGCCATCTCCTTTTGCTTGATAGGTTTCGTGTGCATGTCCGCGTGTTCAGCTGAACGCGAGCGGCGGAGCACGGCTCCTATCTGTGACGGAGCAAATTTGGCCTTTCCTGAGAGATGTCTGCTTTTTTTGTTCACATCGCCTCGTATCTTCTTTATCTCGATCTGCTTACTTGTACATTTTCCTTCATCCCTTGCGCCTTGAAAATGCCGTGTCACATAAGGTCGCGTGATACGAAGTTCCAGCACTCCTTGGTGAAGCGATAGGTTGCAACGTGCCCGAAGTTCGACCTGTCGGGCATCCATCTGCCGTCAATGGAAAGGCGGGGAACGGGTTCTATAACGAGCTTCTCTTTGAGCTCTGCCATTCCGCGTGAGACCTGGGCAGGGGTGAGCGTTGTCTCAGAAGACATCTTCTCGCGAGATACTTTGCCGAAGGTGCCGTCTGGTTTAACGTAACGGCACAGCGATGTGATGACCGCAAACCCGTTCCTTCCAACCTTCACGCGAACCAGGAACTCGATGAGGCTCGTAGGGACGGTGGCGAATCTCCCAGCTCGGTATCTGATGGCATCTTGCTTCTGATCGCTTAGCCTTTGCGGATTCTGCATAGCGTAGCCTCACGCGCCTGCTGCTTGCGAATGTAATCCTCGCATGCCGCCGTGGAGGTACGCCTTGCATTCCTCACCTTGAACGATGCAAGCTCACCTGAATTGAACAATCGGTAGATCGTCGATTGCGATACGCAAAGAAGCACGGCGGCCTCCTTGGCGGTGATGGTTCTTGACTCACTTGCGTCGATGAATCTGCTGGCATCTCCCATGCCTCCTCCTTTTGTCTGTGCTGCCATGCTATGCAGGCGTAGCTTGCGACGCCAGAGGTTTTGGGGAATCTGAAATCTGACTTTAGGAAAGCGAAAGCTGGCTTTCGGTTGGCGTAAAGGCGGAGAGCGAGCTATTGCAACAAGAGAGCATCCTCATGTTGTGTTTTCTTTTTTTGGTTTTGTTTTGGGATTTTTAACGCTTCCGCTGGAGCGACATCAACAGGGCGAGTTGCTGTCGGCAGAGCGAGAGCATAGGTATCGCCACAGCGAAGCATTGCTATCAGCAGGGCGAAACCTTCTCTCAAAAGGTATCAGAAGAGCGATAGCAACGGTTGAAAACTCGCGCTGGTTTTCGCATGTCCGCATGATGTACAATTCGATTTAGGTGGTCAAATGGTGGTCACACAGGTGGTCATTTGGTGGTCACATGATTTTGCGTTTATTCACGGAGTGTGAGAAAGGACAACAAAAAAGCAGGTCAGATAACCATTATCGATTATCCAACCCGCTGTTGAAGTTGGTCGCGGGGGCTGGATTTGAACCAACGACCTCCGGGTTATGAGCCCGGCGAGCTACCAGACTGCTCCACCCCGCACTATATGTTCCGCTCGTTCTTAGTAAGCTATCTGGTATAGCTCGTGAACGAAAAGCGACAGTTAAATATAATAGCCGCCACAACGCTGAAGTGCAAGAAGTACTTCGATCGTAGCCATTTGCATGCGATGAGCGGCAAAATGCGCATCTAAATGGTCACGCCGACTTCTTGTTCCCCTAAAAAGTGAACTCCGCACAAAGAACTACACTACTTCGGTGATGTGTCCCAAGAAATCCTTCGTGCGATTATGCTGCGGGTGGTCGAACACTTCTTCTGGCGTGCCTTCTTCAACGATCACGCCGCCGTCCATGAAGATCACGCGATCTGCCACATCACGCGCAAAACCCATCTCGTGCGTTACCACGATCATGGTCATGCCTTCGCGTGCTAACTCTTTCATGACCGAAAGAACACCACGAACCAGTTCGGGGTCGAGGGCGCTGGTTGCTTCGTCGAAGAGCATGACATGCGGATCCATGGCAAGCGCACGCGCAATAGCTACGCGCTGCTGCTGACCGCCGGAAAGCTGGCTTGGCTTGTAGTCGACACGTTCGGCCAGTCCCACCTTCGTACAACTTTAGCTTCTGGATTTACAGCTTTAACTTTGTCTTCGATCGCTTTCTTCTCTGCTTCTTCTTCGGAACGCTTGAGCACCTTGCGCTGTGCCAACATCACGTTCTTCTTTGCCGTGAGATGTGGGAACAGATTGAAGCTCTGAAACACCATGCCCAGCTTGGAGCGCACCTGATTGATGTCAACCTTCGGGTCGGTGATCTCGGTGTCTTCGAAGAAGATCTTGCCCGAAGTAGGAGTCTCGAGCAGATTCACGCAACGCAAAAGGGTCGATTTGCCCGAGCCGGAAGGGCCGAGGATGACCACTACTTCGCCACGATGAACATTCACGTTAACGCCGCGCAAAACTTCGAGCTCGTCAAAGCTCTTCGTGAGATTTTCGATACGGACAACCACTTCATCGCTTACGACGTGGCTGTTCGCGCGCGTGGAGTTCTTGGCTGCGTGCGCAGGTTGTACAGGAACGGTGGTTTCTGGCTCGTTTGTCTTAGAATCAGCGATGTTGCTCATTGCTAATCCACCTTTCCGTTTTCCGTTGCTAGAGCGGTAGTGCCGCCAATCTCTGGGCTAGACACGGGATGCGGCATGAGGCTTCTTCCGCAACCGTCGAAAATGCTTTTATGGCTAGGCTTGTGGCCAGCTGCACCTTCGCTCGCAAGAAGATTTTCTGCATAACTGATGCGCTTCTCAACAGCCAAGTTGCCTTGCAGTTCAGGATCTTCTGGCAGTGGCGCTTTGTGCTTCTTGCGCTTATTCTTCTTGCCCGTGTTGCCTGCATCGCGATCGGCAAGATGCGCTTCGAGCTTGCCCACGATCTTAGCGAGCGGCAAGGTGATCACGAGATAGAAGCAGGCTGCAACGATATACGGCGTGATCGAACCAGTGGCTGCCACGATCGTCTTCGCGTACATGACCACTTCCATGACACCCACGGCAGCGAGCAGCGAGGTGTCCTTGTAAAGCAGGATGAATTCGCTGGTCATAGTAGGAATCACACGACGAACGGTTTGCGGGATGATCACGAAGAGCATCGTCTGTGCGCCATTCATGCCGAGCGAGCGCGAAGCTTCGAACTGGCCCTTAGGAATCGATTGAATGCCTGCGCGGAATATCTCGCACAAGTAAGCACTCGAGTTCATCGCCAAGACCACCACGCCAAGAGGGAAGGGAGGCACTTGGATGCCTGCAAGTGGAAGTCCGAAGAACGCGATATAGATCTGTAGGAACAGCGGCGTGCCACGAACGACGTTCACGTAGGTGGTTGCGAGACCGCGAAGAACGCGCAGCTTCGACATACGCATGAGCGCGAGCAATAGACCGAAAGGAATCGCGCAAGGGAACGCTACGAGCACGATCGCGAGGGCCATGAAAAATCCTTTGATAACCACCGGGAAGCTGGTTACCAGAACCGTTGGATCGAGGAAGAGGTGCAAGAACTTGTTGGAATTCCATGCTTGAACCCAGTCCTGTTCGCCTAAATAGGTGGAGAGCTCTTCGGCAGGGTCGATGCCCACGACGTTAATAGCTGGGATCTGCCCGATGTCCTTGTAGTCGCCATTCGCGAGTTCATAGGTGCCCGTAAGATCCATCGCGCCACCAGAAGCGGGGAACTTCACTTCGTAGACTTCAAAGCGGAAATATCCGCCGGCAGGAGCCGCTTCATCGAAGGTGGCAACGATCGAATCGCCCTGTATTTGAAAGTTTGCTGCAATGTTAGTGCGGGTCATAAGATCAGAGCCAGAGAGCATGGTGATACGCGCGTTCTTCGTTGAGAATGAAGTGCCTTCGGGCATCGTGAGCGTGATGCCCTTCACGCTTTCATCGGCGGCTGCTTGACCTTCCCAGGTAATGCGCGTTTCAGTGGCGCCCTTCACCTCGTTCGACCCATCAGCGTTAGGCCGCGCAGTGCATTTTGCGGTATCGAGCGCTTCAGCGCTTGCAGGCTGCGCGCAGAGACCCACGAAGAAAACCGAGCACGCCACAGCGATTGCGACGAACACGGATATGAAAGAGAGCATGCGTTTTTGCATGAGAAGTCCTTAAATAAAAAACCCTCCCCAACACGCGGCTGGGGAGGGTTCGTCTAAAAGATTAGAGCCACTTGGCGGTGAGTTCGTCGATCGTGCCGTTCTCCTTGAGCTTCTTGAGCGCTTCGTTCAGCGCCTTGGTGAGCTCGGGGTTGTCCTTGGAGACAACGATCGCATATTCTTCGCCGGTTGCGCTGGTTGCGACAACTTCAGCATCCTGATAGGCATCCTTGATCATCTTCTCGACAACAGCCTTGTTGGTGCAAACCGCGTTAGCCTGGCCGGACTGCATCGCTGCAAAGCAGTCGGTGGAGTTGCCGTAGGGCTGAATGGTGGCGTTCGGATAATTCTCCTGAGCATAGGTTTCACCGGTGGTGCCAGACTGAACTGCGATGATGATACCTTCCTGGTTCAGTGCTTCTGCGGCATTCTCTTCGGTGATATCTTCATCTTTCATAACTGCAACAGCCTGATCGTCGATGTAGAAAGCATCGGTGAAGTCGATCTGCTCTTCACGCTCAGGCGTAACGGTGAAACCGGACATGCCGATGTCAACCTGACCGCCGGAAACAACCGCAGGGATGATAGCGTCGAACTGGAGGTTCTTGTTCTCATATTCGAGAGCGAGCTCTTCAGCGATTGCCTTGCCCAGCTCAACTTCGAAGCCAACCACTTCGTCACCTTCGAGATTTTCGAATGGTGGATAGTCGGGAGAAAGACCGACTACGAGTTTGCCGTCGTTGAGCAAGGTATAGTCTGCAGATTCAGCGTTGGTGTCTTTGGATTCGTTGTTCGAAGAGCAACCGAACAAGCCAATAGACGCGACCAGGGCGAAGAGCACAGCAACTACGCCAAGTTTCTTCATTGTTGCAGTCATAACGTTCCTTTCGTTCTTGAGACGTACTTAGTATATAGCTAAGTTGGTCCAAAACCGCGGATACGTTGCGGTTACGGCAGGGTTTTTTATAAGGAATGTGCGCGTGAGTGGGTTCTGGCAGAAAGCTGCGAACCAGGAATGCTGACTAGGAATGCTGACCCTCTTGGTAGGGGTAGGCTTCGATAAGCTCGGAGATGGTGACGAACTTATAACCCTGACTTTTCAGATAAGGCAGGGCTTCGCGAAGCGCTGCAACGGTCTGCGAGCGATCGCCACCGCCATCGTGCATGAGAATAACCTCACCTGGACCTGCGCTCTTAATGCGCGAAGCGATGGTGTCCACACCAGGTCGGCGCCAGTCTTCGGTGTCGATATTCCAACCGATCTCGCCTTGGACCATGCTTCTGAGATCGTTCGCCACGCTATCGTTGAAGTTGCCGCCAGGTGCGCGGAAGTAGACGCTTGCATCTTTATTCGTGACATTCTTAATGGCGTCCATGCCTTTTTGCACTTCTTCTTGGCGTTCCGCTGTGCTCATGAGATTAAGTGAAACGCCCTTGCCCGATCCTGCTGCATGGTCCCACGTGTGGGTTGCGATCTCGTGCCCTTCATTGGCCATGCGTGCGATCTGATCGGAGTGCGAAGAGATCTGTTCGCCGATGGTGTAGAACGTTGCTTTTGCTCCGTTCTCCTTCAGGATATCGAGGATCTGCTCGGTCGAACCATCCCAAGGTCCATCGTCGAAAGTGAGCGCGATGACTTTTTCACCGTTGGAGTTGGCGTTGTAGTACACCAGACGATTATCGATCTTTTCCTTGGTGACTTGCTCGATGGTCTTACCTGACTCAGAACCCGTGCGGTTTACTGTTTCGCCATCCTGGCCAGCTAGGAAAACGTGGAGCGCGCCATACTGACCAGCTTTTGAATAGCCCGCTGGAATAACCGTTGGCGCCGAATCGGTATAGCTCTCCATCACATCGGTGCCGTTCGAGACAACCACTTGATCGCCTTCGTTGATGTGCGTTTTCAGATCGCTAACGGGTTGCTCGTTGATGACAGCCGTGCAACGGGTGCCGTCGCCTTCACGAAGTGTCGACTCATCGACCGCAACGAAGTTCCCTGGTGTGACCTGCACAATGTTGTTATCGAGCAACCCTTCGATCGAGCGCTCGCTTCCTTCAAGCGTCATCTTCTCGCCATTGACCGTAGCTGTTACGGGGCCCGCAAAGGCGATTTGCTGGTAACCGAAGAAGCCACCTACACCCAGTGCGACTACGATCGCAACGGCAGCGATCGCTCGTGGCAAAGTTCTAGTGCGCTTGCGCGCATGCTTCGAAGTGGCAGTAAGTCGTTTGAAATTTGAGGGCGAAGCTGCTTGTGCGTTGGATGCTTTGTAGCGCCCGCTCGCGGCAGTGTAGTCCTGGTAGTCGTAGGGCTGTTGCGTTTCTTGCGTGTGCTCGATCGCGGCAAAGCTTGCCGAATGCCCAGCGTACGATCTTGGTTGAGCGCTGGTTGCATCGACCGCCCTCAAGCGTGCAGATTGTCCAGCTGGCAGCTCAGAAGGATCACTTAATGGTGGAACAGCGCGGAATCTTGCTGATTGGTTCGCGTGGGGGGTGGGATGTTCGGAAGGGATCCCCTGAACAGCGCGTTGCGAGCCAGTAAGAGAGGAGTTCGTTCGCTGGTTGTGCGCATGAGCATGCGGGAGCGAGCTATCAGTATGTGTTCCGCGCACTGGATAGGTTTCGCCCGTGTAGAGCGGGTTGCCTACGCTATGCGTGCGCACGCTCGTGTCCTCAAAAGACAGTTCTTCGACACCAAAGTTTGGTGCTTCCTGTCTTGGTCGAGCTTGCTGCTGCATTGCTCTAGCCGCAGGAGACTTCGGATGTGGAGCACCAACGGCATCGATAGTAGGGAGCGATGTTTGAGAGAGGTGAGGATTGCGATTGTGATTGAAGGACTGTGCGTCTTTCACCATGCGAATGCCGTTAGTTGATGAGAGCTCATCGCTCTGAACGGTTTCACGATTGACTGTACGACGCTGTGGCTTGCGACGCTGTGGGCGAGCGTGATCGTGTTGGTGATGCGCTGGTCGATAATCGTGAGACATGGTTGGCTTCTCGTGATCCCCTCATTGCTCTTCGGACCGTTTTCGTGCTTGCAAAGAACAAGCGCGCCCATAAGGAAATGAACGCGCTTTATTCTACTCGCATTTTGTAGGGATTGTACGGAAAACTCGCGCTTTTGTTGTGTAATTATTCCATAAGCGCTGTGACCGCTTGAGCATAGGCGATCGGGTCATCGACCGGCATGTTCTCAACGATGAGTGCTTGATTGTAGAGGATGGTCGAATACTGCGCGATCTTCTCGGTATCGCCGGCTTCCTGAGCCTGTTTCAAAACGTCGAAGATCCTGTGTTGAGGATTGATCTCGAGCACGCGGTCGGCTTTGATACGTTCGCCATCGGGACCCATCGCCATCATGCGTTCCATCTCAAGTGAGATCGGTCCTTCGGTGGTAACGGCGGCTGGCGTGTCGGAAAGGCGCGTGGAAACTGCTACGCGGGTGACGGCACCATCTAACGCCTCTTTCATGGCATTGAATAGGCCTTCGTTTTCTTTCGTGATAGCTTCAGCGGCTTCTTTCTCGTCTTCGGTCTCGAGGTCGAGATCGCCACCAGCGACATTCTTCAGCGGACGCTCGTCGAAGCTGTTCATGGACATCATGCAGAATTCGTCGACATCCTGAGTGCACAGCAGCACGTCATAGCCTTTTGCCATTACGGTCTTCACGATGGGCATCTTGGCCAAGCGGTCGACCGATTCGCCTACCGCGTAGTA
>OGWX01000349.1_pt1 | contig 33570 bp, 27 predicted proteins | sample 1576151 | NCBI WGS metagenome assembly OGWX01 (sample SAMEA3541591, study PRJEB24748) | human gut metagenome | biome: human gut; feature: human-associated habitat; material: faeces | place: China | collected 2012
TTACAGTCTTGGGTATGTGCGTGGAAAGCATGATTCCAAGACACAAAAATAACCGCCCATCGTCCTGAGAAAACATGAGCGGTTATTTTTAATAACCAAATAATATCAGGCGAACCGTCATCGGTAGCACCTTTTCTATTTATTATACTAGCATCTTTACACTTTTATGTCAATTTTCTTTACAAGATTTCTTTCGCCCTATGGCATGCAACGGAATGTCCTTTGGAAATCTCCTGGAGTTTCGGGACACCGTTTTTACAGGCTTCTGTCGCATATGGACAACGAGTCACAAAACGGCAGCCCTCCGGGATATTCATCGGACTTGGCAGCTCGCCTTTGAGCTGGATTCTTTTATGTTCTCTTGCTTTTAACGGATCCACGATCGGAATTGCGGAAAGCAGTGCCTTTGTGTACGGATGCATCGGATTGGTATAAAGTTCATTGCTCTCTGCCACCTCAACCAATGTTCCAAGATACATAACTCCGATTCGGGTACTGATGTAACGTACCATTGAAAGGTCATGTGCTGCAAAAAGATACGTCAGACCGAATTCGTTTTGCAGATCTTCCAGCATATTGACGACCTGTGCCTGGATCGATACATCAAGTGCTGCGATCGGCTCATCACATACAATGAATTCCGGATTAACTGAAAGTGCTCTTGCGATTCCGATTCTCTGTCTTTGTCCACCGGAAAATTCATACGGGAATTTATCCATATCTGCTTTTGACATTCCAACTTTATTTAATAAATATTCAATTCTTTCTTCTGCCTCTTTCTCTTCCATTCCGGCTTTTTTAAGAGGTTCATTGATAATTTCGCGAACATTCCAGAATGGATTTAAAGCAGAATACGGATCCTGGAAAATGATCTGCACTTCATCCTTCATCCACTGCAGATTCTTCGCTTTTTCATTTGTAATATCTTTTCCTTTATAGGTTACTTTTCCATCTGTGATATCATACATACGGATCAGGGTACGTTCCAGTGTTGATTTTCCACAGCCTGATTCTCCAACCAGACCAAAAGTTTCACCTTTATTGATTTCAAGGCTTACACCGTCTACCGCTTTTACATACTGCTTACCGCCCATAAATTTATGAACCGGGAAATACTTCTTCAAATCCGTTGCAGATATTAATATTTCTTTATTCATCTATCTCCCCACCTTACTCATTTAAAAAGCACATTGCTCTGTGTGTTTCTGTAAATTCGGTATACTCTGGTTTCTCATTTTTACATCTTTCAGTTGCATACTCACAGCGTTCCGCGAACGGACATCCTTTCGGAGGATCGATCAGTGACGGCGGAAGTCCCGGAATAGACTGTAAACGCTCGCCTTCTTTCAGATCCAGTGAAGGAATTGCTTTCAGAAGTGCCTTTGTATATGGATGCTTTGGTTCATAAAATACTTCTTCAACCGTACCGCTCTCCATCACCAGACCACCATACATAATGATAACCTTACTGCAGACAGTTGCTACTACACCCATATCATGTGTGATCAGCATGATCGAAGTATGGAATTCATCCTTCAGTTCATGTAAAAGATCCAGAATCTGCGCCTGAATCGTAACATCAAGTGCTGTCGTCGGTTCGTCTGCGATCAGCAGCTCCGGTTCGCAGGCAAGTGCCATCGCGATCAGAACTCTCTGGCGCATACCGCCCGAAAATTCATGTGGATACTGTCCGAGTCTGACTTCCGGATTCGGGATACCTACTTTCTTCAGCATTTCTAATGCTTTTTCTTTCGCTTCATTCTTAGAACATTTTTTCTGCCGGATAATAACTTCCTCGATCTGGCTTCCGATTTTCTTCAGTGGATTCAGTGCGGTCATCGGATCCTGGAAAATCATGGTCATCTCTTTTCCACGGACCTTTCTGCATTCTTCATCCGACAGATCTTTTAATTCTCTTTCATTTAAAAAGATAGACTCAGCAGTTCTTTCTGCGTTGTCTGGCAGAATCCCCATAACTGCTTTCATGGTTACAGATTTTCCACTTCCGGATTCTCCAACCAGACCTACGATTTCACCCTGATCTACGCTGAAGCTGACTCCTCTTACAGCCTTTACTTCCTGTCCATGACTTTTAAAAGAAACATTCATATTTTTTACATTTAATACATTCTTCTTACTCATCTTTATCACCTGCTGTAATTCTCGGTTCTACAAACACACGAAGTACATCCCCTAATTTATTGAAAGAATACACGGTCAGAATGATCAGAATGCCCGGCAGAACTGCCATATAAGGTGCCTTCTGAAGATACTGCTGTGAGCTCTGGAGCAGACTTCCCCAGCTGGACATCGGTGCCGCAACACCAAGTCCCAGGAAGCTAAGTGAACTTTCTACCATGATCGCACTTGCTATCTGCGCTGTTGCTGCTGTGATGATCGTTGGAAATACGGTCGGAAATACGTGTGACATGATAACCTTTCCAGAAGGAATTCCGATAAAATCTGCGTACTGCACATACTCCCTCTCTTTTGCAGAAAGCACTTCCGAACGCACCAGTCTGGCAATTTCCATCCAGCTGAACAGACCAATTACAATAATAATAGATACAAGACCTTTCTTAAATAACAGTCCGACAACGGTTACCATAATGATCCATGGAATAGAACTGAACACATCAACAATACGCATCAGAATATTATCCACAATTCCGCCAAAATAGCCCGCTACCATACCAACGGTTACACCAATTACAATCGAAGTCAGCATCGCCAGTACCCCAACAACCAGTGATACACGTCCACCGTATAATACACGGATAAAATAATCCCGTCCCAGCTCATCTGTTCCAAACCAGTGTGCAGATGACGGTGACTGCAGTTTATGCGCTACGTCAAGAGCATCCGGATCTACACTGCTGAATACAACAAAAACACTGACTAAAATAATTGCAATCAAATATACCGCCGCAAAAATAGCCAGCTTATTATGTTTAAACTCATATTTTACATTCTCAAGTCTTCTGTTCTTCTTTTTCATCTTTACCCCCCTCTATTTCATTGACTTAATTCGAGGATCTGTCACACAATATAAAATATCCGATAACAGATTTCCGAGAATAACAAGGGTTCCTGAAAGCACAAGAATACTCATAACGATCGGATAATCCATTGCCTGTACTGCACTTACAAAATAAGGTCCGATACCCGGCCATGAGAAGATCGTCTCTGTAATAACCGCTCCGGTTACAAGCATCGGAAGCGCCATACCAAGTTTGGTAATCAGCGGAAGAAGGACATTCTTGCTGACATGCTTGAACAAAATTTCTGCTTTGCTTGCGCCAAATGACTTCTGCACAATTACATAATCTTCTTTCAGCTGCCCAATTGTAGAGCCACGCACATATCTGGTCAGATCAGGGATAAATCCAACAGTAAGAACTACATACGGCATAATAAAATGCTGCAGAAAATCCAGAATAGAATCTTCTTTTCCAATCGTATGCATTCCCATCAGAGGGAACAGCTCTAACTTATAACCAAAGAAAAACATGATGATCATCGCAAACCAGAAAGTTGGTGTCGCAATTCCGATGGAACAGATTCCATCGATCAGCTTACCCTGCCACTGATTCTTATGACTTCCGGCAACCAGTCCTAATACGATTGCCAGTAAAAAAGCTGTCAGATATGACGGCAACACCAGTTTGATCGTAGACGGAATTCTGCTCTTAAGATCATAAGAAATGCTTGTTCTGGATCTCAGTGAATAACCAAATTCACCCCGGCAGATATTCCCAAGCCATCTTCCATACTGAACAATTACAGGATCATTTAGTCCATACGCTTCTCGCTTTGCCTCTATCTCCTGTTTTGTCATATCCGGTGTCGTAATTGAATCAATTGCATCATACGGCGCAAGATTGATCAGCATAAAGCAGATAAATGTAATGATAAGCAGTAATGGAATTGCCTGTAAAATACGTTTTACAATATATTTCATTCCTCTTCCTCCAAATATAGTTTCTGCTAAAAAAGGGAGGAGGCTTATTAACCCTCCTCCCCGTCATCCATTATTTTAAAGTTAATTTTGATACATCTCCGAATGTATAAATCGGTACGAACTGTGCATCATCAAGTCCTCCAACACGAGCAGTTGTAACAACTGTCTTCATACTTGTACCCATTGGATACTGAAGTGCTTCTTCCGATACCAAAACCTGAAGTTCGCTATACAGCTCTTTTCTCTTAGAATCATCAAGAGTTGTAGCTGCTTCATTGAATTTTGCATCAATGTCTGCATTGTGGAAGTTCATCATATCATCTTTTGTTGAATCAAACAGCGGTGCAAATGTATCCGGGTCGATACCCATTACGTATGCTCCAAGGAACATATCATAATCTGTAGATTCCGGATCATAAGCTGCACTCATGTATGCGGCCTGGTTCACACCACACAACTCAACATCAATACCAACTGCTTTTAATTCAGCCTGGATTGTAAGTGCTTCATTTTTCTGTTCTGTGCTTTCCTCAACATAGCAGAGTTTTAAGGATTTTGCACCATTTGCAGTCAGCTTCTTAGCTTTATCTATATCCTGATCCCACTTTTCAACTCCGTCTTCTGTGTAGTAGCTGCTTGAGTACGGAAGGAACGTATATCCTAATTTGTAATAATCTTCACTTGTAAATGCTGCAGTCATGATTTCATCACGATTAAGAGCTCTGAAGATTCCTTCACGATAATCTTTGTCTTTCATACTCGGTGCAACAGAGTTCAGTCTCAGATAAGAAACACGACCTTCGCTGTATTTTGAAACGGTAAAGTTGTCATCACCTTCAAATGTGTCAACCTGATCAACAGTTACGCTCAGTGCATCTACTTCCTGTTTCTGAAGTGCAAGACCTGCTGTATCAGAATTTTCAATAATTCTATATACAACTGTATCAATATTTGCTTCTCCGTTTGCGTAGTTCGGATTCTTCACAAATTTAAGATGTTCACCTGTCTTATATTCTTCAAGCATATATGGACCAGATCCAACAACTTTATCTTCAAGCATATTCACGTCAAAGCTTCCTTTTCCTTCAAAGATATGCTTTGGAACAATAAATGTCTCTGCCGACAGAAGTTCTACTACAGAAGCACTTGGTTCTGCAAGTGTAAATGTTACTGTAGTATCATCTACTTTCTCAACTTTGATCGGTTCCCCACCTACATAAAGATTTTGCTTCATATCGTTAATAGAATTAAAAGTAAATACAATATCATCTGCTGTTAACGGTTCTCCATCGCTCCACTTTAATCCTTCTTTTAACTTCATCGTATAAACTTTACCATCTTCTGACGCATCCATGCTTTCTGCAAGAATCCAGTCGATTGTTCCATCCTGGTAAATATAGTACGCAGGTGAATAAACCATATGACATGTCATAAGTCCCCATCGGTCATCTGCAGTAATCGGATTCAGTGTATTACCTGTGTCCCCACCGATTGCAAATGTAAATGTATCACTTGCTGCTTTTGTTGATTCTGTTGCGCTCTTGTCAGCTTCTTTGCTGTCTGACTTTGATCCGCCGCATCCGGCAAGCATAGAAACTGCCATAGCTGCACAAAGTAAAGCGCTGAGTACTTTCTTCTTCATTGTAAACCTCCTAATAATATAACATTGTCGACATTCGACATGTTGCTGTTTTTTCTATTGTACTACTACTCTATTTATAAGTCCAATTGATAATTTCTATCCTGTATTACTAATAGGTATTCTCTATAATTTTATAGTATTTCAGAATCCGCTCAGTTTTTTTATAGTACATTTAAACAAGACGTGCAAAAAAACGAGGCTCTACATCAATCGTAAAACCTCGTTCCTGTTTTCTACTATTATTTCATTTTTAAATTATTCTCTACGACAACATCATCCGGTCATTCGCAAACTCGCCGCCGCTGACTTCTTCAAACTTCGCCAGCAGATCTGCAACCTTCAGATTCTTCTTCTCTTCTCCTGATACATCGTAGATAATTTTTCCTTCATGCATCATGATCAGGCGGTTGCCGTGCGCGATGGCATCTTTCATATTATGTGTTACCATCATTGCAGTAAGCTGATGCTCCTGAATGATCTTATCAGAGATGGCAAGTACCTTCGCTGCAGTTTTCGGGTCAAGTGCTGCAGTATGCTCGTCCAGAAGTAAAAGCTTTGGCTTTTTAAGAGACGCCATCAAAAGAGTGATCGCCTGTCGCTGTCCACCAGAAAGAAGTCCGACTTTACTGCTCAGACGGTCTTCCAGTCCAAGATCAAGTTCTTTCAGGGCTTCTTTATAGCGTTCCCGCTCTTTTTTCGTAATGCCCCATCCAAGACCTCTGCGCTCGCCACGTCTGGCTGCGATCGCCATATTTTCTTCAATCGACATAGTTGCCGCAGTTCCAGTCATCGGATCCTGGAAAACTCTTCCCAGATAAAGTGCTCTTTTATGCTCTGAAAGCTTTGTAATATCCACTCCGTCAATGATGATCTTTCCTTCGTCTACAGACCACACTCCTGCGATCGCATTCAGTGTGGTGGATTTTCCTGCACCATTTCCACCGATGATAGTCACGAAATCACCCGGATTGAGGTTCAGATTCACTCCGTTAAGTGCGACCTTTTCATTGATCGTTCCCGGATTAAAGGTTTTATGAATATTCTGGATTTCCAACATATATCCCATTATGCAGTCCTCCGTTTCTTTGTAAAATATTTACCCTTCATGTACGGAACTGCAAGGAAGCATGCAACCACTACCGCTGAGAACAGTTTCATATAATCAGAAGGCATCTTCAGCCACAATACCAGTGCGATTACAATATAGTAAATAATCGCTCCGATAAAGATTGCTCCAAGTGTAAATGCAAAGGCTGCTTTTCTGCCTGCACAGAATTTCCCAAAAATAACTTCGCTGATGATAACGGCTGCAAGTCCGATTACAATGGCACCACGTCCCATATTAACATCGGCTGCTCCCTGGTATTGTGCGTAAATCCCACCGGAAAGTCCCACAAGTCCGTTGGAGATCATAAGCGCCAGAACCTTTGTAAAGCCTGTATTGATTCCCTGTGCACTTGCCATCTGCGGATTACATCCGGTTGCACGGATCGATGCACCAAGCTCAGTTCCAAAGAACCAGTAAATAATTGCGATCAGGATAAGTGCTGCCACGATCAGTTTTACAAAAAACAGTTCACTTCCTTCGCCGGTCACATAACGAAGAGATGCAACCAATTTATACTGCATAACATTGACTGCCTGATTGGATTTTCCCATGATTCCGAGATTCACCGAGTAAAGTCCGATCTGCGTCAGAATACTGGACAGAATGCCCGGAATTCCAAAAAACGTATGTAAAATACCTGTCACAAATCCGGCTGCCATACCTGCCAGAAATGCGAAAAGAAGTGCCAGTGCCGGATTCATACCGCCGCGGATCAGCATAACTGCAACTGCTCCACCTGTAGCTAACGATCCGTCAACCGTCAGATCCGCAAAATCCAGAATGCGGAAGGTGATATAAACGCCAAGCGCCATAATTCCCCAGATGATCCCCTGCGCTACATTTCCCGGAAGTGCACGCACAAGAGACATCGGATCTAAAGCTGCTAAATACATTGTTCTTGCCTCTTTCTATACTGATTATTCCTCAATTGCTTCGTAATCGTCCGGAACAGTGATTCCGAGTTCGTCACAAATTGTTTTGTTATACATCTTTGTAACATTCGGTGCACTTTCAATATCCATGGTTGAGATATCTTTTCCATTTACAAGGATATCGTAAGCCATTTCACCTGCTCTGTATCCGATGTCATAGTAGCTGATAGAAAGAGTTGCAATACCACAGCCTTCACAGATTCCCTGTTCACCTGCGATTACCGGTACTTTTGCCGGAAGACAGATATTGTTGATAATCTCTGTGTTAGATGCCATTGTATTATCAGTTGGGATGTAAAGTGCGTCGCACTCATCTACTGCACTTGTCACTACAGACTGGATTTCATTAGAATCTGCTGCTGTGTATTCTTTATACTTGATTCCATCTTTTTCAAGTGCTTCCTCAAACTTCTTCGCCTGGTATGCTGAGTTCGGTTCTGCTGAACAGTAAAGGATACCTACTGTTTTTGCATCCGGAAGGAGCTCTTTAAGCATTGCTTCCTGTTCATCGATCGGTGCAAGGTCACAGGTTCCTGAAATGTTCATACCTGTTGATCCTGTCCAGTCAGAAATATCAAGAGCAGTTGCATAATCTGTAACAGATGTTCCAAGAATCGGGATCGTGCTTGTTGCAGCTGCTGCACACTGAAGAGCAGTTGTTGCATTTGCAAGGATCAAGTCATCATTGTCTGCCACAAAATTGTTTACGATGGTTGCGCAGTTTGCCTGTTCGCCCTGTCCGTTCTGAAGATCGAACTTCACTTTGTCTTTTCCGAATTTTTCTTCACAGGCTTCTTCAAATCCTTTGGTTGCCTCGTCAAGAGCTGCATGCTCAAGCTGCTGGCAGATACCGATCTTATATACCTTGTCTGATGAATCCTTTGAAGAAGATTCTTTGTCTGATGAACTTCCGCCACAGGCAGCAAGTGCCAGTGTCATTGCTGCAGTAAGTGATACTGCTAAAATTTTTCTTGCTTTCATAATAACATACCTCCATCTATGTTCTTTTCGAACAAACTTTTTCCGTTTTGGCTTTACAGCTTTAAACTTTAGCGGTTTAAACTTCAATGGTTTAAAGCTTTGCCGTGATATTGATTATAGCGTTTTTTTGTACTTTAGTCAAGGTATGTTACAAAAAGCTACAAAAATTCTAGCTTTTCCGGTCCATTATCCTACAAAACAAAATCGCCGCCCCGGTACTGACCGCCGTTGCCGCAATCCCAGGTCCAACAACGGCTGTCGGATTCACGCTTCCGTACTGGCTCCGGTAGGCGATCACCGACACCGGGATCAGCTGCAGTGAAGAAATATTTACGATCAGGAAGGTACACATCTCATTGCTTGCAACGCCTCTTTTTCTTACCGGTCCTGCCGCTTTTCCAAGGCGGCGGTCTTCTTCCAGCTTCTGAAGCTCTTCCATTGCTTCAAGACCTGCCGGAGTTGCCGCCCAGCCAAGTCCGAGTACATTTGCAATGATGTTTGCTGCAATTGGTTTTTCTGCCGGATAATCCTTTGGAAGTTCTGGAAAGAGGAAATGGATCAGAGGGGAAAGGCGGACGGCTGCCGTTTTCAGGATGCCGGATTTTTCTGCGATTTCCATGAGTCCGGTCCAAAAGGACATGACGCCCATCATCGTGATGCAAAGGGTGACGGCTTCTTTGGAGGAATCTAAGGCGGCGGTGGTGATGTCCGGCATTTTGCCGGAGAAAGCGGCAAAAAGGATGCCAATAAGAATCATTCCCGACCACAGGTAGTTGAGCATTTTTTCTCCTTTCTTGGATGGGGGAAACGTTGGGAAAGGGGACGCCGGGTGGAAAATAAATTGTGTTCAAATTCAAATTGTGCAAACCATTCCGACGAACCTCTTAGAGCGAGAATCGTGTTCAGCAATGGCTTTCACGATTCCTGAGTTTCGTCTCCATTGCACAAAAAATTGAATTTGAACACAATTTATTTTCCGCCCGGCTGACATTCTACAAGTCATACTTTTCCGCCAAACTATAAATGAGGAGTCGAAAAGCCTGCTCTTTGAGATTGCATCTCAAAGTTGCAGGCTTTTGCTGCGATTTCAATACATTTATATGTATGAAATTGCTTCCTTATTCAAGACATTTTTCAGGGTGCTCTTTTTCATATAGTTCTTTCATTTTGTCAATTTCTTCTTGGGTATACTCTTCTACTTCAGTTTTCGTCACTTTCTTAATGTGTTGTTTTTTCAAACGCAAATACACATATTCCCGGAAGAGGGTGTAGAGTACGGATACCAGCGGGATGAAGACGAGCATTCCTACGATTCCCAGAAGGTTGCCGCCGATGGTGACTGCAGCGAGAACCCAGATGGAAGGAAGACCTACGGAGCTGCCGACTACATGTGGGTAAATCAGGTTACCTTCAATCTGCTGGAGGATCAGAAATACGAGGATGAAAAGGATTGCCTGTTTCGGGCTCACCATGAAGATCAGGAGGCAGCCGAGTACGCAGCCGATGAAAGCTCCGAAGATTGGGATCAGGGCTGTGAAGGATATGATGATTCCAATCAACAGGGCATATGGCATTTTCAGTATGCTTAATGTAATTACAAACATACTTCCGAGAATGACTGCTTCCAGACACTGTCCGGTAAGGAAGTTCGCGAAGGTACGGTAGGTCAGGGAACAAACTTCAAGAATCACTTCTGCTTTTCGTTTTGGAATAAACGCGAAAAACACTTTTCTCACCTGCACATGCAGTTTTTCTTTCTGGAAAAGAATATAGCAGGCAAAGGAAAAGGCAATAAAAAATGTAGTAACTCCACTGACGATGGAGCCAACTGCTGTCATCGTTGTATTCATAAAATTTCCCGCACCATTTCCGAGAATACTCATCCCCCACTGGATTGCCTTATTCGGATTGAACTCCACCTGGTTCACAAGATCCATGATTTCCCGGTTATTGTGTGTAAATTCCCGTACCCAACTCTGCATCTGCGGAATAAATTCTGCAATACTGTTCATCAGACTTCCAATTGTTGCCGTAAGCTGCGGAATCAGACCGAACATGACAAGCACGATCACCCCCACTACCAGTACGATCGTAAGAAGAAGACTGATCGGTCTTGCAAGCTTTTCTGCCGCCTTACTTCCTTTCTCTTTTGCCTTTCCAAATAATTTTTTCTCCAGAAAGCTCATCGGAACATTGATCACAAACGCGATCGCACCGCCAAGAGCGAAGGGGAAAATAATCCCCCATACCGCCTTGATCACGCCGAGAACCACATCAAATTTCCACAATGCAACTATGATCAGCGCTGTAAATACGATCAGTTCCCGGATTTTTTTTATAGATAATTTACTAAAATCCACTATTTTCTCCATTCTACTACAATATATTTATGGTTAATCCCTTTACAACCAGTAAGCATTTTCCCATATTGTTACTCAGATAATTTTCCACGTACCCACTTCAGAAGCTGTATGATCGGAAAACAGGCAAATGCATACAGGTAGACAGTCCCAAGCTGTTCAAAGTTCAATGTTTCTACTTTGAACACCTGATGCAGCCCCGGAATTGTAAGTACAGCCGTGATCAGAATTGCGCCCAGTGCAAATGCGCCCTGCATCCATTTATTATTGAAAAACCGTTTGGTAAAAATCACCGGATGATCTGATTTACAGTTATATCCGTGAAACAGCCGTGCAAGACAGAGCGTTCCAAATGCATAAGTACTTCCAAGAAGTGCACCGTCCTGATGATATCCTGTCAGGAAACTGATCATCGTCATTACACCGATCACCAGTCCTTCCAGACCAATCTTTGACAGGAAATCTTTTGTCAGGATCGACTCATCTGCCGGTCTTGGCTTCTCATTCATCACATCACTGGTATGCGGTTCTACTCCCAGTGCAATTGCCGGGAGACTATCAGTCAGCAGGTTGATAAAAAGCAGATGAACCGGTGCAAACGGAACCGGAAGTCCTGCGATCGATGCATATAAAACAGCGAGAATTGCACCGAAGTTTCCCGATAGCAGAAACTGGATCGCATACTTGATATTACGGTATAAGTTTCGTCCGTTTTCCACTGCTTTTACAATTGTGGCAAAATTATCGTCTGTAAGTACCATCGCCGCTGCATCTTTGGCAACTTCTGTTCCGGTTACTCCCATTGCAACACCTATATCTGCCTGCTTAAGAGCCGGTGCATCGTTGACACCGTCGCCGGTCATCGATACAATATTTCCGCGCTCTTGCCATGCACGGACGATCCGGATCTTATGTTCCGGCGAAACCCTTGCATAGACAGAAATCTTCGGGACAAATCCCCGCAACTCCTCGTCACTCATATTTTCAATCTCCGCGCCCTCACAGGCTTCGGATAAATCCTTTAAAATGCCGATCCGTTTTGCGATCGCTGCTGCCGTGATCTTATGGTCTCCCGTGATCATCACCGGACGGATGCCTGCTTTGATACATTCTTCTACTGCAGCTTTTGACTCTTCCCTCGGCGGATCCATCATCGCGATCATTCCGAGAAATACCAGATGGTCCTCATCCTCTGCGGTCAGCAGATGTTCTTCCGGAATCTCCCGGAAGGTAAATGCCAGCACTCGAAGACCTTCCATTGAAAATTCCTGATTCTGGCTCTGAATCTTTTCTTTATCTTCTTTTGTAATCTCCCGTATTCCATTTTCTGTCCAGATCCGGTCTGTCAGATCCAGGAGACGGTCAACCGCACCTTTGACGATCATCCGGTTTTCGCCGTCTATCCGGTGAAGCGTCGACATCATTTTCCGGTCACTGTCAAATGGAATCTCATCTTCTCTTGGATAACTTTCTCTTACTTCTGCAGCTTCCACTCCATAGCGGCTTCCCAGATTGATCAGCGCTGTCTCTGTCGGATCTCCGATTTCCACTCCATTTTCATTGGTAGAATCGTTACATAAAATGCTGCAATCAAGCAGAAATCTCTGTGCCGGATCTGCCATATCGATCTCATCTGCCCGGATTCTTCTGCCTTCTATATAATAATCTTCAACAGTCATCTTATTCTGCGTGAGAGTTCCGGTTTTATCCGAACAGATCACGGAGACACTTCCAAGACCTTCTACCGCCTGCAGTTTTCGAATGATTGCATGCTCCTTGGCCATCTTCTGCGTTCCGAAAGAAAGGACGATTGTTACAATTGAACTTAATGCCTCCGGGATTGCTGCAACCGCAAGTGCTACTGCAAACATAAACGCGCTTCCGATATTTTCTCCACGAAATACACTGATTCCAAATAAGATTCCGCAAAATACCAGGATCAGAACCGAAAGCTTCTTTCCGAACTCTTCCAGATTCACCTGAAGCGGAGTCTGCTTTTCAGAGGTTGATTTCAAAAGTCCGGCAATCTTTCCGACTTCTGTCTGCATACCTACACTTGTCACAACGGCTTTTCCACGTCCGTAAGTAACAAAGCTTCCCGAAAATAACATATTGTTCCGGTCACCAAGCGGCACTTCCTCTTCGATTTCATCCAGGCTTTTCTCAACTGCAAGACTCTCCCCGGTCAGTGCACTTTCATCGATCTTCAGACTTGCGTTCTCGATCAGTCGTCCGTCTGCCGGAACATAATCCCCGGCTTCCAGAAGGATCACATCTCCAACTACCAGTTCTCTTGCCGGAATCGGTGTCACCGTACCATTTCTGAGAGCCTTCGCCTCCGGTCCTGAAAGCTTTTTCAGGCTCTGAAGCGACTGCTCTGCTTTTACCGTCTGCACTGTTCCCAAAATCGCATTCATTGTAATGACAATCACAATAACTGCCGCACTTTCTGCGTCTCCTAAAATTCCTGAAATAATCGCCGATGCAATTAGGATAATCACCAGGAAATCCTTGTACTGCTCCAAAAAAATCTGCAGCACACTTTTTTTCTTTCCCTCCGCAAGCTCATTCCATCCACATTTTTCACGGGACTTTTCCACATCTTTTATCGTAAGCCCCTCTTCTCTGCTTCCCATCTGTCCAAGCACTTCTTTTATCGATGACTGATAAATTTCTTTCATCTTTTCCGCCTCCTGTTTTTGAGTATTCACATTCCTGAATTTCTTATGCAACGAAGCTCTCTTTCGATAAAAATGTACAAAAAAAGAAACCCTTATTGCACAACAAATAATGCAATAAAAGTCTCACCATTTTCTTGTGGTACCGGATGCTTCCACCGTACTGACGACACCACAAACGCGGATTCCCTTGCGTAGGTTACTCCCCTTTATTAACGTAACTATATACCACGAATAGCCCGATTGTCAAGAAAATTTTAACCGGAGTCTCCAAAATCGGAAACTCCGGCAAATAATTTCATATCTTAGTTTGTAATTGTCTTTTCTGTCTCTTTGTCGAACACATGGATCTTTTCAGCATCGAATGCAAATGTAACTGTATCCCCTGTTCTTGCTGTTGTTCTAGGATCAACACGGGCTGTCATTGTAGCTCCTTCATAATCGAAGTGGAGATAAACTTCAGCACCAAGCATTTCATATACACGGATCTTAGCCTGAATAACTGTATTCGGTGAAGATGTGATAAACATCTGCTCATCATGTACATCTTCCGGACGGATTCCAAGGACAACAGTCTTTCCTTCATATCCTCCATCGATAAGTTTCTTTGCTTTTGACGGTGGAAGTTCAATATCAGCCGGTCCAACTTTGAGGACAACTTTGTCACCCTTCTTCTGGCATACAGCATCAAGGAAGTTCATCTGTGGTGATCCGATGAATCCTGCAACGAAGAGGTTGCATGGGGTATCATAAAGTACCTGTGGTGTATCTACCTGCTGAACAACACCTGCGTTCATAACTACAATTCTGGTTCCCAGTGTCATAGCTTCTGTCTGGTCATGTGTTACGTAGATGATTGTTGTACCAAGTCTCTGATGAAGTTTGGAAATCTCGATACGCATCTGTCCACGAAGTTTAGCATCCAGGTTGGAAAGTGGTTCATCCATAAGGAATACCTTCGGGTTACGAACGATTGCACGTCCCATAGCAACACGCTGTCTCTGTCCACCTGAAAGAGCTTTTGGTTTACGGTCAAGCAGTGGTTCAAGGTCAAGGATCTTAGCTGCTTCACGAACCATCTTATCAATCTCCGGTTTCGGAACTTTTCTTAATTTAAGTCCGAATGCCATGTTATCATATACAGTCATATGTGGGTACAGAGCATAGTTCTGGAATACCATCGCGATATCTCTGTCTTTTGGTTCTACATCATTTACCACTTTGTCACCGATCTTGAGTTCACCGCTTGTGATCTCTTCCAGACCTGCAACCATACGAAGTGTAGTAGATTTACCACATCCAGATGGTCCTACAAAAATGATAAATTCTTTATCTTCAATTTCAAGGTTGAAATCTTTAACTGCTTCAAATCCGTTCGGATATGTTTTGTTAATATGCTTTAATGATAAGCTTGCCATTTATTTTTCCTCCTAAATCTTTGTGCGATTCTTACACACGCTGTCGCTGTTCTTGTTTCTGAAATAAAGTATATCTGTTTTTACTTCGTCGGTCTATGACCGGGTTGAACAAAGATTTTTTAAGAAGGTGTACAAATTGACGAAAGCCTTACAACAGTTCTTTGTAAATGTCCCTCTTTCCGACTCCGCGATCCTTCGCCACCTTTTTCATGGCTTCTTTCTTATCAATTCCCTGATTCGTATAGTAATCCATATGCTCCTGAACCGTCATTTCTTCCCATTTCGCACGCTCTTCCTGTAAAATGCTCTCCCGGCTCTTGCCCTCGATCACAAGCACACACTCCCCCTTCGGATCGTTGCTCTCGTAATAAGAAACCGCTTCCGCAAACGTGGTGCGAAATGCAGTCTCATGCTTTTTTGTAAGTTCCCGGCACACAGTCAGATGTCTGTCCCCGCCAAGAACTTCTCCAAGCTCTCTCAAGGTTCTCACCAGACGGTGCGGTGCTTCGTAAACGATCATCGTTCTTGTCTCATCTACAAGCTCACCCAGGACTGCCTGTCTTTCCTTTTTGTCCGTTGGAAGAAATGCTTCAAATGCAAATCTTCTGGTGGAAAGCCCGGAAAGTGTCAGTGCCGTAATACAGGCAGCGGCTCCCGGAAGGGAAGTGACCGTAATTCCGGCTTCATAGCACATTTTCACCAGTTCCTCACCCGGATCTGAGATTCCCGGTGTGCCGGCATCGGTGATCAGTGCAATATTTGTCCCTGCAAGAAGTTTCTCCACCAGAGCATGTCCTTTGTCTATCTTATTATATTCATGATAACTGGTCATCGGTGTTTTAATCTCAAAATGGTTCAGCAGTTTAATACTGTTCCTGGTATCTTCCGCTGCAATCAGGTCAACCTCTTTCAGCGTCCGGATCACCCGGAACGTCATATCCTCCAGATTGCCGATCGGCGTTGCGCACAAATATAATGTTCCTGCCATAGTTACTCCTTTCCAGTCCCTGTCATTCCGTAATGTTCCAGGATTTCCCGTGTATAACTGCCATCTTTCTCATAAACGATCAGCGGCGGCTCCACGGTCATCCGCGATTTCGCGCCACGGATTCCCTCGATCAAAACCATGTTTGGCTCCTTATCCACATATGGATACACCAAGCGCATCCGCTTCGGCTCCAGCTTCGCCTCGCACATTGCCGTCAAGATCTCGGCAAGCCGGAACGGTCTGTGTACCATGTAAAATCTGCCTCCGGCTTTTAAAGTCCGCGCACTTTCCCGGATAATATCATCCAATGTACAAAGGACTTCATGCCTTGCGATCGCCTTGGCACTCTCCGGATTGGCAAGCCCATGCCCACCGATCATATACGGCGGATTCGTTGTGATCACATCCATGGAACCGTGTCCAAATATCTGTGACGCTTCTTTGATATCTCCCGTCACAATGTCGATCTGCTCCTCAAGCTGGTTGTGCCGGACGCTCCGGCGCGCCATATCTGCGCTCTCTTCCTGGATCTCCAGCCCTGTAAAATGCTTTCCTTTTGTCTTTGCGGCCAAAAGAATCGGGAGAATTCCCGTTCCTGTTCCAAGATCAAGAACGCATTCTCCCGCTTTTACTTTGGCAAAGGCACTTAAAAGCACTGCATCCATTCCGAAGCAGAACCGCCCCGGGCTCTGGATGATCTCATAGCCTTTTATCTGTAAATCATCGAGCCGTTCTCCCGGCTTAAGATTATTTGTCATCTAACTTTGACGCTCCTTCACCTTTCTCCAGAGCTGCAAGCTCTTTCATTTCCTGTTTGGAAAGTTTCACATCCTTTTTCCGGCGGCGCGGTTTGAACTTCAGGTCAGCTGCCGGATATTCACGGATTTCTTTCTCATCATTGTCCAGAGTTACAATAACCCTGACAAGCTGACGCAGTACGCTTAATGACTGTACTTCACCCTTCAGGCCTTCCGGAGTTGTCACTGACTCACCTACAGACGGAAGATTATTGTTGAGTTCCTCGTATGTCTCTTCCTCATTTGTCAGGCAGCACATCAGTCTGCCACATACACCTGAAATCTTAGTCGGGTTCAGCGACAGATTCTGTTCTTTTGCCATCTTGATTGAAACCGGTGCAAACTCAGACAGATAGGTGTGGCAACAAAGCTCTCGTCCACAGATCCCGATTCCTCCGCGGATCTTCGTCTCGTCTCTTACACCGATCTGGCGAAGTTCAATCCTGGTACGGAATACCGCTGCCAGATCCTTTACCAGTTCACGAAAATCAATTCTCCCGTCTGCGGTAAAGTAAAACAGCACTTTATTGTTGTCAAAGGTATATTCTGCATCGATCAGCTTCATCTCCAGCTCATGCTTGTGGATCTTTTCCAGACAAATCTGAAATGCTTCTTTTTCTTTTTTGCGATTCTTTTCTTCTACACGGCGGTCATCCTCTGTCGCCAGGCGGATCACTGTCTTAAGAGGCTGGGTGATCTCTTCATCCTTCACTTCCTTCGGTCCCATCACAACGTTACCGAATTCTACTCCTCTCGCAGTCTCTACAATTACCTGATCGCCACGCTTCACCTCAAATTTGCCCGGTGAGAAAAAATAGATCTTTCCTGCAGTCCGAAAACGGACTCCAATTACTTTTGTCATTCCCTAGTTCTCCTTTATTGTCAACAGAAGAAGTTCCATGACAAGATCAAAGTTGACATTGGCGCGCAGTCTCGCCTTTGCTTTCTCAAGTGCTTCCAGAATTGTCTCAATTCCTTCATAAGAGCTCTTTTTCGCACGCTCCCTGATACTGTCGATCTCTTCACCGAAAATCAGTCTGTCGATATTCATTGTTGCTTTATAGATCAGAACATCACGATACCAGATCATAAGGATGTCCAGATAATCTGTGATCTCAATCTTGTAAGCGGAAATCCGTTTCACAGCTTCCACCAGATCACCGAGTTCCATGGTATCGATATTCTTCAGCAGACGAACTGCCTCATCTTTAATTTCATTAAAATGCTCAGAGCCTGCCAGCATAGCAGCTTTTCCAATATTGCCCTGTGCAAATGCAGTACACACGTCTGCCTTGTAATCAGGAACCTGAAGCTGCTCCATCAGATACCTTTTCACAAGCTGATCCTTAATGTTACGGAGCTTCAGCATAACGCATCTTGAGCAGATCGTTGGGAGCAGACTGTTCGCATTCTCTGTAAGAAGCAGAATTACCGCATAAGCAGGTGGCTCTTCGATTGTCTTCAACAGAGCATTCTGTGCCTGTACAGTCATCATATCTGCATCCGGCACAATGTAGATCTTGTATTTTCCATTATAAGGCTTCACCTGAATATCCCCATTGATCTGAACCCGGATATCATCTACACTGATGCTGTTCGGCTTTTCATGCGTTACCCAGATAATATCCGGATGATTGCCGCTGACTGCCTGCTTGCACGAATGGCACTCATAGCACGGTTCTGCTCCGCCCTTTTCACACTGCAGAGTCTGTGCAAAAAGACCTGCAAGCATCTTCTTTCCAGATCCCTTCTCGCCGTTCAGAATATAAGCATGTGATACTTTATCTTCTGTAACTGCGTTCTGTATATACTGAATGATCTCGCTATGTCCTACGACATCTTTAAATCCTGACATATTATCACCCTCTTCTTTCTTACTATTCCATTAGTATAACATAAATTTATGCAGATACCTAGAGCAAATTCCTGTGGTCTTTCTGAATTATTTCTGAAAATTCTGCGAATTTCGCTTTGCAGGTATGCTTTTCAATAATAAAAGATGACAACTTTTTCGATATGTTTTATAATAGACATAAATATATAAAGATTCTGTATCCAATGATGTAATCAGATTGCTCTATTGTTACGCAATTTATTCTTTTGATACTTACATCATACAATTTATGAATATAAATTTTTTAACCAGACAAACTTTATATAAGTTTCTTACACAGAAAGGGGATGAACTCATGCTGGAAGTAAAAAATCTTACATTCCAGGTGAATGAAAACGGAATAGAACGCAGCATTGTAGAAAATATCAGTTTTAACGTAGAAGACGGAGAAATGCTGGTGATCACCGGTCCGAACGGCGGTGGCAAATCCACACTTGCAAAAGTGCTAATGGGGATTGACCAGGCAAGTGCCGGACAGATCATCTTAGACGGAACCGATATCAGTGATTATGATATCAACCACAGGGCAGAAGCCGGAATCGGTTACGCATTCCAGCAGCCACCGCGCTTCAAAGGAATGACGGTAAGCAAGCTTTTATCACTTGCGGCTGGAGAAGATCTGACAAGAGATGTCTGTTGCAGACTTTTAAGTACCGTTGGACTTTGTGCCAACGAATACATTGAACGTGAAGTAGACGGAACCTTATCCGGCGGTGAAATGAAGCGTCTGGAAATTGCCACCGTTCTCGCAAAGCCTCACAAACTCTGTATTTTCGATGAACCGGAAGCCGGAATCGATCTCTGGAGTTTTTCTATGCTGATCGAACAGTTTGAAAAAATGCACAAAGAGAAAAAACAGAGTCTTATTCTTATTTCTCATCAGGAGAGAATCATCCAGATGGCTGACCGGATCATGGTGATCGAAGGCGGAAAGATCGCTTCGATCGGACAGACTGCGGATATCCTTCCACAATTATTAGGAAAGACAGCCGATTCTTACAGCTGTCTGAAATGTAGATAACAGGGGAGGAACATACAATGACTTTATTGGATAAAATTACAGAAAAAGTATTAGCACAGATCGATGACACCGGTTTTACACAGTCCGGTGCATTCAATTTACGACATAATGGAATCGCTCTCTGCCACGGAGACAGTGAGCATATTAAAATCAAGAAAAAACAGGACAAGCCGGGAATCGATATTTTCATCGATGGAAAAACAGACGGCGAAGAAGTTCATATTCCGGTTGTTGTTGACGCAAGCGGAATGACGGACGTTGTTTACAATGATTTTTATGTAGCAGAAGGTGCAAATGTAACCATCGTTGCCGGATGTGGTATCCACAACAGCGGATGTAACGAAAGCCGCCATGATGGTATTCATACTTTCCATGTGGAAAAAAATGCAAATGTACGCTATGTAGAAAAGCATTATGGAGAGGGCGAAGGCACCGGAACCCGTGTACTCAATCCTGTTACCGAAGTTTATCTTGGTGAAAATTCTGTATTTACACTGGATACTGCTCAGATCAAAGGAGTCGATTCTACGGTTCGTGAAAATAATGTACATCTGGAAGCCGGCTCCAAGCTTTATGTCATTGAAAAACTGATGACACATGGAAAACAGGAAGCTACTTCAAATATGATGGTGGAACTGCTCGGAGAAGGCAGCTCTGCGCAGATCGTATCCCGTTCGGTCGCAAAAGGCGAATCCAGACAGGTCTTCCATCCGAGGGCTGTCGGAAAGAACCGTTGCCATGCACATGTTCAGTGTGATTCTATTATCATGGATCATGCAGAAGTAAGTTCAATTCCTGAGATCAATGCGAAGCATGTGGATGCGGCTATTATCCACGAAGCTGCAATCGGAAGGATCAATGATGAACAGTTGATCAAGCTGCGGACTCTTGGAATGACGGAAGAGGAAGCAGAAGGGGTGATTATTGAGAACTTCTTGAATTAGAGCCATACGTAGCGTGGAAATATGACGAAAAAACGAAATCCATCTTCGGTATCTGCTTCGTTGCACTAAGCATTCCACCGAGCCTTTGAAAGCATCAATTGTGTCAGCAATGGCTTCCACAATTGATTAAGTCTCGGTTCCATAGTGCAAAGGCGCTGATACCGAAGATGGATTCCTTTTTTTCTGGATATTGACTCCACTACATTATAAAATCTTATTTAATAAACTTCATGAATTTCTCAATGAGAAGTTCATATGGACAGGCGGAGCCTGTCTCGCTTGGGTGTTGAAATCTCTACTGTTCAAGTATCTTTTTACAGATTTTCTCAAGTACGTCTTCAAGATTTGTGTTTTCGTAGCGTTCTGTGATTCCGGCGTGGGCGAGGTTTTCTTCAGAGAAATCTTTGGAATCGGCGAGGAAACGGCGGCACATTTCGGCGTATTTGGGTTCTTTCTGGGTTTTCTCACGGGCGAGGGCGCGGGTTAAGCGCTCTCCGTCTTCTACCTCGATGTAAAGTGGAACTACTTTTTCGTTTCCAAAATAGGTTTTCAATTTTTCATAGGATTCAAGGGTTCCGATCATGAGATAATCCTGATTTTTTTGTTCAAAATTGAACTGCCCGTCATCAGCGGTGAAATAGTGCCAGATACCATAAACTGTATTGTAAGCACGTTCTTCGATCAATCGGCCTTCTGTTTTGAACTTTTCAAGTTCAGTTTCGTCTGTAAAGAAATATTCTTCGCCTTCTTCTTCTCCCTCACGCCGTGGACGGGTTGTATAGATCGTTACATTTTTTAACTGTGGCATTCTTTTTCTCAATTCTTTGTAGATTGTGTCTTTCCCCGTTGAACTTTTTCCCATCAGATAATATATTTTACTCATGTTTCCACACCTTTATCTTGCCTTCCGTCTGTATTCCTTCTATTTGGAGATTCTGTGTTTCATAATAACGAAGAAGTTCTACTGCTTCCTGGCTGATCCGCTCTCCGGGTACGATAACCGGGCTTCCCGGTGGGTAGAGATATGCGTATTCCAGAGAAATGTGTCCTTCACTTTCTTTCCACGGAATCTCTTCTGCTTCTCCGTCTTCTTCCCGGTCTGCTGCCTCTTGCGGTGTAAAATACTGCTCCAGTCTAGGAAGCTCTCCGGAAATCTCTATGCTTCCAGAAACGGCTGTTTTTGCTTCCAGCTGACCGTCTATTTCCAGTAACGCAGCTTTTAACCTGTCCAGTCCTTCCTGCGTATCTGCCACGGTCGTCATCGCAAGTACATAGGTTCCTCCGGTCATTTCCATTTCCAGATGATATTCTTTTCGCAGCCGTTCCGCAAGTTCCGGACTTGTAATATTTGCATTTGCTGTGGAAATCACAACTTTGGAAATATCATAATGTTCTGTACGGAGAATCTGTAAATGCTGTAATGGTTCCAGCTCTTCTCTGAACTTTTGCAGCCTTTCTACATAAAGTTCAAATGCTTCCTCACATTTTCCATCCAGGAAATCTACACAGGCATCCAGGCTTGCCATGAAAATATACGACGGACTGCTGCTCTGCAGCATATCCAGATATTTCTTAATTCTTCTACGATTTGCAAATTTCCCATTGATATGCAGGATCGCTGTCTGGGTAAGGGACGGCAATGTCTTGTGCAGACTATTGATCACCACATCTGCTCCCAGATCATTTGCGCGCCCCGGAAATACCGGATGAAATCCGAAATGCGGTCCATGTGCTTCATCTACGATCAGTGGAATCCTATACGAATGTGCCACTTCTGCAATTCCTTTCACATCCGATACCACGCCATCATAATTTGGAGATACGATCACAACGGCTTTGATATCCGGCTCTGCAGCAAGTGCTTTTGCCACATCTTCTTTGCTGATCTCCCCGTTCATATGCATGGAAATATCAAATTCCGGATACACATAGCGCGGTACAAGACCATTCATATAGATTGCATGGTAAATGGATTTGTGACAATGGCGTGCCACCAGAATCTTATCTCCCCGGTGCGTACATCCCATCACTGCACTTAAAATTCCGGCAGTACTTCCATTTACCAGAAAATGACTTTCCTCTGCCCCAAATACCCTTGCGGCTCTTTCCTGCTCCTCTTTTAAAATACCATCTGCGTGATGCAGATCATCGAAACCATCGATTTCCGTGATATCCAGATCGTATGGGAGTTCAATTCCAAGAAGTGCCTTGTTTCTCTTATGTCCCGGCATGTGAAATGCGTAAAAATCGCTCTCGGAATATGCTTTTAATTTATCGTATAGTCGTTCCATTTGATACCTCTTTAAGTCTTTTAGAAACATCATATAATTTTTCTTCCGAAAACGCAAGAGGACGAAACGGTTCTCCCATTTCGTCCTTTCCATATATTCCGGCTTACACAGCCACAATCTCAAACACTTTCGCCTGGAAATCTCCCTTATCATTCACGCCCTTCTTCCATACACCGGATGCAGAATCGGACAGGATCATTCCGACTTGCATCAGCTCATCGCCATAGCAGTCATAATCATATCCGCTGACCTTATAACAGATATCTTCTTTCAGCCCTTTCAGCTTCAGTCTCTTAAATCCAACATTGACCGGCTGCATTACCCGGTAATAACCGACCAGCGCCTTCTTCTGATCCTCCGATACAATCATCCATGCGGTCTCATTTCCCTCAAACGGACTCTTCAGTCGATAGAAAGTTCCTTTCTGGATCAGATCTCTCTTCTCCTTCATAAATGCGATCTGACGGCGGATTTCTGCCTTATCTTCCTCGCCAAGCTTTAAAAGGTCAAGCTCATATCCAAAAGTTCCAAAGTAAGCCACATCTGCTCTTGTCTCGATCGGTGTCACACGGTTTGTCTGATGGTTCGGTGATGCGGATACATGGCTTCCCATGCAGCTTACCGGATAAACCATCGAAGTTCCATACTGGATTTTCAGACGTTCGATTGCGTCAGTATCATCCGAAGTCCATCCCTGCGGTGCGTAGTAAAGCATTCCCGGATCAAATCTTGCCCCACCACTTGCACAGGATTCAAACAATACATGCGGAAAACGGCTGGTCAGGCGCTCATACAGTTCATACACACCAAGGATATATTTGTGGCAGACCTTTCCCTGATACTCTCTGTCATTTCCATTGGAGAACACCTCTGAAAATGTACGGTTCATATCCCATTTGATATAAGATACCGGCACTTCTGCAAGAAGATTTTCCAGCATGTCCCCGATATATTCACGTACCTCTTTCTTAGAAAAATCCAGTACATACTGTGTCCGGCTGTGGCAGATCCGCTTGCCCTGTTCTGCAAGAAGCCAGTCCGGATGCGCCCTGTACAGATCACTGTCTTTGTTCGTCATCTCCGGTTCAATCCAGAGCCCGAATTTTAAACCTTTGACATTGATCTTTTCTGCCAGCTCCTTTAACGTTCCTTTCAGCTTTTCCTCATTCGGATACCAGTCGCCAAGGGAAGAAGTACTGTCATCTCTCTTTCCAAACCATCCGTCATCCAATACAAAAAGCTCCATTCCAAGATCTGCTGCCGCATCCGCAAGTCCCAGAAGCTTTGGCGCATCAAAATCAAAATAAAATGCTTCCCAGCTATTGATCAGGATCGGGCGAACCTTATCTCTCCATGTTCCCCTTGCCAGACGTGTGCGGTACAGCTTATGAAAGGTCTGGCTCATTCCGTTAAGTCCGGCTTCCGAATATACCATTACCATCTCCGGTGTCTGGAAGGATTCGCCTTTTCCAAGTGTCCACTTAAATCCATTTGGATGGATTCCCATCAGCACACGGGCGGTATCATAATTGTCTACCTCTGTCTGTGCAAGAAAATTTCCGCTGTAAACCAGGCTGAAACCGTAGACCTGCCCCTGGAACTCGTCTGAATTTTCACGCGCAAGTGCAAGGAACGGATTGAACTGGTAGCTGCTGCATCCGCGCATACTGTAAATACTCTGGATACCGTAATCCAGCTTATGTCTTCTCACATGGCGCTCTCTCGCCCACACACCGGCAAGATCGATCATCTCATAATCCTTGTCCGGCAGATCCATACAGGCGCTCATTGCAGAGAGAAGTGTGATTTTTTCATCAGAATCACATTCAAAACGTACACTTCTCGCGATCACCGGAAATGCTTCATAGATCGTATATAAAAGGACAATTCTTGTATTGATACTTGTATCCTCCAGAACCAGTTCCAGAGTCTGCGCCTCATCACCACTTTCTACATAAGTCGCCGGAAGTCCTTCAAGCTTTGGTTTGCCATTATAAATTTTATGCTCTTTATATACAAACTCGACTACATTGCTTCCGTTCTCCCGCTCGATCTCATATGCCGGAAAACGCATGTCTCCGCAGCCGAAAGTCGGATACTCCTGCTTGATATTCTCCAGTGAGAATGTAGAATTTCCCTCGAAAGCATACGGTGACATATCACGCATCGCATATTCAAAAAGATGGCTGAAATCTTCTTTATGTGTCAGGCGTTTTCCATAGTAGAGCTGTCCCGGCTGGTCGTTGTCAAGGATCTTGATGATATAGCTGATCTCCTGGTTGTAAAGATGAAACTCTCTTGTTTTTTCATTGTATATGATTGGCATATCGTTTCTCCTCATTCCATATTGTATAACGTTCATTTTTCCGTATTATCTGTATAGTATCACTGTTGGTTTTTCAGCGTCAATGATTCCTGCGGATAAATTTGTAAAACATACACTCAAAAAAGGGACTCTGTCCTTTCCTGAAAGACATCATCCCTTTTCCTTTCTTAGCAGATTTATTTAATTTTCTCTTTGTATTCTTCTACTCTGCACTACTGTCCACTTTCCATCCAAGCGCTTTCTCTACCGTATCGATCAGTACCCGGCTTACTCTTTGTGAACCGTCCATCTGTACATAATAGTAGGTCGCACTGTCGTCCTTGCTTCCCACATAGAATGTAACTGTCTTTTCCTTATCATCATCCGACGTATCCTTGTAAGTCAGCTCCACTTTCGTCCGCTGATCTTCCGCAAGCCCGTAATTGCCAAGCGTCGCGTCCGTCACATGATAATCTGCACAATCTGTAAAATAGAATCCGGAAAGTGCTGTCATAATACTTGTGACAGTATCTTCCTGATCCTCATTGTCCGCTTCATAGGTTTTTACCTCGTCACCCGGTTTTGTCACAGTCTCTTTTACAAAGTTATCGGATGTAACTGTTACAAAGCTGTCCTTTTCAGCAACATCTGCAAGCTGCCATACCATTTCCGAAATCAGATCTGCCGATACCGTGTACACTTTTTCTGTTCCATCTCCCATGAAATAATAATTTTCTCCGGAAGCATTCCCGATTAGAAATTTATGTGCCTCACCATCCTTTCCGGTCAGCGTAAGATTATATTCCGGCGAATCAAATCCATAGTCCGAAAGGTCATCCGGATTCTTGATCTCTTTTACCGCCTGAATATCCGAAAATGCATCTTCCATATTTTGCATACTGCTCTCCGTCAGTGCGATTGTGGTGTCCGGCGCATACTCCCAGGTATCATCCTCTTTTACAAAGGACATTTCTTCCCCAGATGCTTCTTTATACTCGATCGACTCCAGCGAATCTGTCTCAAAAATATGCACCACTGCGTTTTCTTTTTTCTTCTCTTCTGCCTCTGACTTAGATGTATTCCATTTTTTCAGCCCGAAAAATGTAATGAGCAGAACAAGCAGTACGAGCAGAAGGATTTCTATTGTCCTTGTTTTTTTCTCCATCTTTTTTCCTCCTGCCTCTTATGCTTTCCGTCTTCTCATCCAGATCACAACTCCAAGGATCAGAATTGCAAGCGGAATAATAAAGATCACAAGGATGCTGAATGCACCTGCATGCATCGGTGTGTTGGTCTCAGTCGAAAGACTCTTCGCTTCAATCGCAACATTGTTTACATTATCAAAATTCTCTGTCACTGAATTTACAAACAAAGTCAGATTATCCAGTGTCGTCAGCTGATCTGTGATATCCGAGCTGATCATAGATGCAGAAGCAAGCACCGTAAGTCTTGCTGTCTTTGTGTCTGTATCCGTTGCATCACTCTTATCGTCTTCATCCTCGCTGTCCGAATCTGAAGAATCCGCAGAAATCGCATTGGTAGAAACGGCTCCCAGGATATACTGTCCCTGTGTCTGGTCATTTTCTGTCACTGCATATCCACTGTCTGATGTCTGCATAAATGGAGTAACCGTCAGATTATCATTATCCGTATCTGTTTTCTCCATACCAGGTGAATTCAGTAGAAGTACCATCTGATTGCTGATGCCGCTTCCCAGATCACCACTCAGAGAAAGCTGTGGGAAGATTGCATAATAATTTCCCTGGTAGCATCTCTGGGTATCTGCAATATAACCGCTGACTTTTTTCAGTCCATAATCTGACATAATTCCGTCCAGATTTGGTGTGTCTGAAGTCGTATCTCCAAGGATCAGATAAACCTTTCCGCCGTCACTCAGATATTTCTCAATAATTGTCTTTTCATCATCTGTAATATCCGATGTCGGTGCATAGAGGAACAACAGGTCACAGTCATCCGGGATTTCCGGACTCATACTCAGGTTGATTTCTTCCGTCTCCAGATTATTCTTGGTAAGCAGATCACTTACCGAACTTGAAAATGTCGATTCTCCGTGACCACTGGTCCGGTAAATCTTGCTTGTTTCCTCGCTGGTTACATAATTGATCGCACTGGTAAGCTGTCCTTCTCCGTCGAAAGAACTTTCACTGGCACTTCCGGTCGTATAATAAGAGTAATAATCGGACTGGATAATATCTGAAAATGAAATCGTTGTAGACTTTCCGGTTGCATCACAGGACACAACGATTACATTCCCATCGGTATTATATTTCTGAAGAATGGACGGATGCAGTACGCTGTCCACCCATTCCACTTTTACTTTGCCGGAAAGCGCCGCATATTTTTTCACAAAAGTCTTGATCCTGGTATCCACAGAATCCTGTTCTGCGATCACTTTCAAATCTACTTTTTTATCCAGCTTCTTCAGCATTTTTGTGGACACACTGCTGATATCGTACAGATTGTTGCTGCTGATATCAATATTTCTTACTTTTTCCGGAAGCTGTCCTGCCACCAGATTAATCACGATCGCGATTGCAATCACGATCACTGCAAGCCCTACGCTGTAAGTTCCGTTCCGGGAAGACTTGCTGCTGAACATTTTTTTGATTTTTTCCATGTCTTCTCCCTCCTAACTCCAACGTCTTTTCTGAATGGACTGCATGGTCAGGAAGATAAATACACCTGCCACACTCAGATACAGGATCAGCCCACTCACATCGAAAAGCTTGTTATATGCTACGTTGTCAAATACATCTGCAAGATACAGCTTCTTCATGATGTTGACCAAAATATTTTCAAATAATGAAGATTTTACAAAGCTTACGATCACAACCGCAACAACTCCGATCGCTTCGATAATTCCTGCGATCATCCAGTTTCCCGTCATCCGGTAAATGATCAGCGCCGCAATGGTAACGAATACCACAATACCAATCATGCCGCTTGTAGCTGATGTCGGGAGGAAATCGATCAGTCCTCCCCAGAGATAGATCAGAAGCAAAACGCCAAAGGTTGTGACTGCCGCAATGATCTGGCTTTCTGTGAGTGACGAAAGAAACATTCCGATTGCCAGATACACGCATCCGAGCAGGAAGAACATCAGGATCGACAGATAATCCACCTTCAGATACGCCGTTCCAAAGCTCTTAATGATAATTGGGAAAATGCAAAAAATCAGGCACGGTACCGCAAATACCGTCACCATCGCAAGGTATTTCCCCATCACGATATCAAATAATTTTACCGGTGTGGCAAGTAGAAGCTGATCTGTCTTGTTCTTCCGTTCCTCCGCAAAGGAACGCATGGTGAGCATCGGGATAATGATGATCAACACGTAGTTGATATTCATCAGAACATATGAAAAATAGGGATATCCCGAATTTAAGTTGTACGCCATAAAATAGATTCCCGTGAAGATCACAAGGAATGCGATCAGGACATAACCTGTCATTGATTGAAAATAGGATTTTAATTCTCGCTTATAAATTGCTGTCATTTTCGAGATCCTCCTTTTCATCCTCACTTGTCGGAACGGCATTTTCTCCCGGCTCTTCATCCATCTCAGTCAGCTCGTTCTCTTCTGCCTCTTCCTGCGCATTTTTCTTGCGCCGCTTTACCATCCGGCCTTTCTTTTCGCCGTCCTTCATCGCTTTTGCTGCTGCAGGTGTGCTTCCCTGCGTCAGCTCCAGGAAGACATCCTCCAACGTCGTGCAGCTGTGATACAACATAAGTAACGGGCAGCCCTCCTGTGCAAATGCCATAAATACTGTTTCCCTGATATCTTTTCCATCCTTCGGGAACAGACTCGCTTTTACCGTTCCTTCTTCTTTTCCGTGTTCCACGGATGCCTTCTGCACATTACCGATTGTGCCGATGACTTTCCGTACCGTATCTTCATTTCCCTTTGCCAGGATTTCCACAGTCTGCTGATTCGTCAGAAGCTTTTCCAGATTCTCCGGTGTATCACTTGCCACCAGTTTCCCTTTGGAAATAATCATAATATAATCACAGACTTCCTGGATCTCTGCCAGAATGTGCGAGCTCAGGATCACGGTATGCTCTTTTGCCAGCTCGCGAATCAGTTCACGGATTTCAATGATCTGCTTCGGATCCAGTCCGACCGTCGGTTCATCCAGAATGATGATCTCCGGGAATCCAAGGATTGCCTGCGCAAGTCCGACTCTCTGCTTATAACCTTTGGACAGGTTCTTGATCAGCCGCTCCTGTACATCCATGATCTTCACCATCAGCATGACCTTCTCAATCTGCTCTTGCCATTCCGTTTTTGGGATCTTCTTCAATTCCGCTACGAACCTCAGGTATTCATTTACCTTCATATCCGTGTAAAGCGGTGGCATCTCAGGCAGATAACCAATACATTTTTTTGCTGCCTCCGGTTCCTCCAGTATATTGTGCCCGTTGATCAGCACTTCACCTTCTGTGGCGCCAAGATAGCCGGTCATAATATTCATCGTTGTGGACTTTCCGGCACCGTTCGGTCCTAAAAATCCATAGATCTGCCCGGTATCTACAGTAAAATTCAAATGATCTACAGCCAGATGTGAGCCGTATTTCTTTACAAGATTTTTTACCTCAATCAATGTTGTTCCTCCTGACTACAAAATTTCATGTTTTTCAATTATACGGATGATTTGTGAAACTTCTGGGGGCAATCTGTGTTCATTCTGTGTTTTTTCTGTGAAACTGTAAATTGTAAAAGTGTACCACCTGCCCGATAATAATAGAAATACCGATATCTGGAATCAGCTTTTCCACATATCGGTATTTTATATTTTTAAATCACTTTTTTACCCGAGAAAGACTTTTTTATATACTGGGCAGATTTCACTTAACTTGCGATTATCCACACCAGTCAGGCAAGGAATTCTTCCAGAATTTCCCGGATTCTTGCCTCTTTTGTCGGCTCCAGCTTTTCGCCGGTATCTTCCTGCTTAAATCTGGAACCGGCTGTATCTTCCATCCGTGCTCCCGGCTGCTGCGTCCGCATTTCATCAGCCTGATTTGCATTCGCCTGTCCCACTTTTGCTACTGTCTGCACGGTCTGCTGCATTTGTCCATCTTCTGTATACCGTTTTTCGTTCGCAGAAGCCGCATTTACCGTAGCTGCGCTTGCTGGCACGGTTTCTTCTGAAAATGGTCTTTGCACCTGACCAGAATGCGCCGCTTCATTTTCCTCTGCATCCACTTTCTCCGGAATCTCATCCGCTCTCTGAACCGTAACCTGGATTTCTTTCTGATTGGTCTTCTCATAACGATGAGCATATGTATTTTCCAGAAAATCTACCATATAGGTTTTCGCTGCCTCCAGCTGATAGGCATCATCCGCAAGCATCCGGAGTAGAAAGAGCGCCAAAGCTCCCATACCGCCCAAAATACCATATCTGTAAAGTCCCTGTTCCCTCTCCCCCGCTGCATAAGCAAGCGCTGTTCCTGTGGCTCCAAAGATAAGGCAGAGCCAGATGCTCCCCTTCGCCCACTGCCTCCAGGTATGCAGCCTCACGCCAAGCACCCGGTATTCATACAAATATTTCTCTACAAATGCACCAACATTCTGTACTTTATCACTCACCATACACCCATGCTCAAATTTCGCCCTTACAAGCCGCATCAGCGGATGATTGCTTTTACTCATGTTACTTGCTGCTCTTACCAGCTTTTTCAGTGAAATCCCGGTAATCAGTCTTGCAATCGCGCCGATCCCGATCATCACTCCCGTCAGAAAAAATACCGTTTCTCTCACCACGAACATTTCCAACATAAAAAGAATCCTCCTTCTTAGATTTACCGTCATTATACCGTAAACCTCCGAATTTGGATTCCCTAATCGTTCGCCACAATCCGACATCCTGTCTGGAAAATGACGCTGTTTTTCTGTTTTACTTTGCTGCCTTACGCATTACATTCTTTCTACAAGACCTTTGACAAGCCCTACATAATGGGTGATTGCCATCTTCACAAACTCCGGATAATCCATCGTTGCACTGTTGTCAGCTTTGTCCGAAATTGCACGAATAATGACATACGAAACTTTATTCAGATATGCGGTCTGCGCCATTGCTGCGCCTTCCATCTCCGCACACTTTCCATCAAATGTCTTTACCAGATATTCCTTCTTTTCCTTGCCGGAAATAAACTGATCTCCGCTGAGCACTCTTCCGGTAAATGTCTGAATGTCCGGATTCACTTCTTTGTTTACTTCCACTGCCAGCTTCACAAGCTTCTCATCTGCCGGGAAAGAAAAAGTATCCATTCTCGGAATCTGTCCTACCGGATCGCCAAGCATACTTACATCCATGTCGTGCTGAACTGCATCTGTAGAAATCACGATATCCCCGATGTTGATATCTGCATCCAGAGAACCTGCCACACCTGTATTGATCAGCGTATCCACACCAAAACAGTCAATCAGAATCTGTGCGCAGATTCCCATGTTGACTTTTCCGATACCACTTCTTACAACTACAACTTCCTTGCCACTCATGATACCTTTGACAAAAGTCATTCCGGCACGTTCCATCGTATCCTGAACTTCCATCGATTCCTTTAAGATTGCAACCTCTTCATCCATTGCTCCGATAATTCCTATCATTTGAAAATCCTCCGTTTTTCCTACATATTGTTTTTATCTATATCTATAGATTTCCCTTTAAAATTACAATAGCTATTATAGCAGATTTCTTATAATATGCACTAGCATTTTCTTATAAGGCTGTGTTATAATCATTGAGGCAATTTGATAAGACACAATAATAGTATAAATATAAAGGAGGACTATACTCATGGAATTTACACCACACGGCGTCTGTTCTAAGAATATTCACTTAGAAGTAGATGAAGCTGGACGTATTCATAATGTTGAGTTCACAGGCGGATGTAACGGTAACTTACAGGGCATCGGACGCCTCGTTGAAGGAATGGATATTCACGAAGCAATTTCACGTATCGAAGGTATCAAATGCGGATACAAAGCAACATCCTGCCCGGATCAGCTTTCACTTGCTTTAAAAGAATATTTAAGCAATAACCAGTAATCAAATAATTTTTTCGCAATTTTGCGTCAAAACAAGCAGGTCAGGAATTATCCAGACCTGCTTGTTTTGGTCTAATTCAGTTTAACATTAGTTAGGCTTCTTGCTTGCTCTGATATTCCATACTCACATACTTCACGACCGGTTTGTATTATTTGGTCATATGCTTTCTGTCCAATCAGAAAATACGTTTATTAGTTGTGGTCTTTACAGTTCTGTTCGCCCTCTTGTCAGTCTGCAAGACCGGAGATGTTGAACTTTATCAACCTGCAATTCAGGCAGGTGTTAAAAGGAATCTTCCCATCTCCCTCCCTCATATTGTTCCCTTGTCCTTACTTTCGCTAACTGCCGCACCGGTTGATAGTCGTATGAATATTTTATAAAAAATATTTTTGGTTTGGTGGTGCGGGATGGGTTAGAGTGGGGTAAGGGGTTGGGATGTTTGGTTTGTGATTTTTAGATGTAAATGCCGTCTGTGTACGAATCACTTACGTCTGAATTTGCATAATGCACACAACATACTCGATAATAATATCCGGTTGGTACAGATAATGTCTTACTTGTACTTACATAAACAGAATTATAGTTTGTTTCAATCCATGAGGTATAGTATCCCCATTTTCCATTTACGTATCTTTCTACTTTCACATCTACTGTAATTTTGGAAACCGATTTCTGCCCTACTGTGTTTCCTCCTGCACCAATTTTGCCTGGACCTACTTTTGTAATTGTTGATGATCCACTTTTCAAATATACGCCTCTACTCATTGAACCAACTGTCACTTCTGACGAATCGTTATTTGTCAAATAAGAGCCATCAACACACTCTGGTGCATCCGATGCCTTTGCAACTCCTTGTGTACTGATAAACAATGTACAAACCATAATCATTGTCATAATCAGCGACAAAATTTTACTTTTTTTCACCTTTCGCCTCCTCTCTACACTATATTAACAATCGAGGAGCAAAAAACTCACGCCATATTTAAAAAAAATACAAATTTTTTAAAAGTTCTTTAAACTCGTCCTCATCCATAGTTGCATTGATCGTATAAAATACATCTTCATATGTAAATTGTGCTATATTTTCTTTATTACCATCAGGTAATTCATATTGAAAAATATCAATATTATTACCAGCTACTTTAATTTGTTCCTCCTTAATTTTTTTATCTTCTAC
>OGWX01000377.1_pt1 | contig 32274 bp, 20 predicted proteins | sample 1576151 | NCBI WGS metagenome assembly OGWX01 (sample SAMEA3541591, study PRJEB24748) | human gut metagenome | biome: human gut; feature: human-associated habitat; material: faeces | place: China | collected 2012
CATGGCAGTGCACCTCCTAATCTTTTACTTTGCTTGACTGACAGGTCGACTGCATTGTACTTCATTAGGAGGTTTTTTATAGCTATAAGCTTTCCGGAACCACGCCACTATGGCGTGGTTTTCAAAAAATACAAAAAGACCTTGCTGGGACTATTACCCATCAAGGTCCACGGAACGATATGGCTTCCACTTCATCAGGATATGCCGCGCACCCGTTTCACACTTTTCCAACGACCGTCTGTTACCACCGGCATGAATCCCATGAAATGATGCTGCAGCGGGCATCTTCCAGTATGGTTCAAGATGCCCCATATCAGGCAAGAATCATATCGATAAGCGTGCGGATTTTGTAATAGATAAGGGTTGATTCAGGACCTGTTCCCCCAATAAGGCCTAATTTCTTCATGTTCTGATTCCTTTTCATTGATATTTGTTAGACGCATCAATCATTCATGGAGTAAAAGTAAGCAAAAGGGCCCATGGGATGCCTGCTTTTTAGATGATAGCCAGTCCAAGGCAATCATAGGGCCCCTTTTTTCTCAATGAAGGGACAGATCCAGTTCCTTGATCCATTTTTTAAGGTCTTCTTCACTTACCGTCTTTTCAAATCGTCTGCCTTTCTTCCATTTGGCACCAGGAATCAGGGAGGCAAGGTTTTCCTCACTTTTTTCGATACCACTGGAACCGCTTGTGCAGAAGGGAATGATGGTCTTTCCTGTAAAGTCGAGACTTTCACTGAAAGTATCGATGCTGCGCGGCTCAATCCCCCACCAAATTGGATACCCTAGGAAAATGACTTTCACATCTTGGAAATGCTCAGGCGTTCCCCGCAGTTTAGGTCTGGCGGAGGCATCGTTTTGTTCCCGATTGGCCCGACTGTCCTTGACATTGTAGTCAAGGTCATCTTTGCTGTAGGGAATTTCCGGCGTAATTTCGTAAAGGGTGCCGCCCGTTAGGGCCGCAATTTTTTGGGCCACGGTCCGCGTATTTCCCGTCTGGGAAAAATAGGCAACAAGAACGTCCGGACGCCCTTTGGGTGAAGCTGCCTGCTCTGCGCCTGCCTTCTTGGAGGCCGCCTTTTCTTCGCCGCCGGCTGAAGCACAGCCGCCCATGTAGGCCAGAATAAAGCCCATTAAGAGGATGCCTGCTAGTTTCATGATTCGGTTCATGATGATCCGTCCTTTCTTATACAGAAGCTGCCAGAAGCTTTTTCAGTGTGCCCTCACCGACACGGCCATTAAGGATCCGTCCTTCCATAAGGTCTGCATGCGGCCCTGCGGCAGGCTTCAACTTTTCCAACGTCTTTCCAAAACCACTGCCGCCGCTTGTGGCAAATAGGATGATTTTCTTATCGCTGAAATCGTACGCCTTGAGGAAACTCGTGATGATTTTTGGAGCTTCATACCACCAAATCGGGAAACCCAAAAAAATGACATCATAGGACGCGGGCGCAGCATTGTGGTCCAAAAGTTCCGGTAAAGGCGCCCCGGCCTTTTTTTCCAAAGATGACCGTGAACGAGGATCCATCCAGTCAAGGTCCTTGGCCGTGTAGGGCACTTTGGGGCGGATTTCGTAAAGATCCGCGTCAGCAGCCTCAGCAAGGGCTTTGGCAGCCTTTCGTGTCGTTCCAGTTGCACTGAAATAGGCAACGAGGATTTTTTTCATGGAAAGCACCTTCCTTCTCACAAAACCCTAACAGTTTCTACAAGAGGTTTTCTTGATGTATGATTCAAAAGAGGTCCGCCGCCTTCCCCTCTATAGCCTAAATCAAGAAGGAGCACAAGGTCTTCGTTTTCCGGAAGGGTCAAGGCCTTTTTGAGTTTTTCTGGATCAAAGAAATTGACCCAGCAGCTGTCGACTCCCACATTTTTTGCCGCAAGCATCATATGGACGCCCACAATCGAGGCATCTTCGGCCCCGGAATCGCGGGTATCTCCCGGATAATGGAAGACACTGTTCCGATCATAGGCTACGGCAAGGACAACAGGAGCCCCATAACGGCAAGGCGTTATGCTGTCAAGGGCCGCAAGGGCCTTGGGGGAAGTAAGGACGTAAACGCGCTGAGCCTGGGCATTTTTTGCCGTTGGGGCTAGGCGCCCCGCCTCAAGGATGGCTGTAAGGACACTCTCATCGATGGGACGGCCATCAAACTTTTTGCAGGAATATCGCTCTTTTATGAGATTCAAGAATTCCATGGCTATCGCACTCCTTTGGAATCAATCCTGACGCACTGTTAGCAAATACAGTATGTCACGCTTTTTAGGCAGGGTCAAGATGCCGCGCCATACCTTTTGAGCTCAGTCTTTCATGCTCAAAACGCAAAAAAAATCACCCTGCCAAAGAGGCAGGGTGATTTCTTGATCAAAAGCTCCAGCGCAGTCCCACATCCCAGCTCCAGTTCTCATCGTAGCTGGAACCATCGCCCCGTTCAAGGTCGAAATAGGCCTGCAGACCGTCATTGATCTTATAGGCGCCGCCCAATCCATAGGAGAACCAGGTATCGCCATAATCTTCATGGACGCGCAGCCGGTCCGTATCCACGGACATGACCGTCACATGGTTGCCGCCAAAGTCATGGTACCAGTTGGCTTTTGCATAGACCGCAAAACGCGGACTTTCATACCCAGCCCGGGCTCCAATCCGTCCCAGGGCGGTGTTCAGGCTTTCGCCTTCCACGTGCACCCCGTTCGAATCGGTGAAGGCATCGTTCCGGAAGTGTCCCAGGACAACCTGGGCCTGCGGCTCCACAAACCAGCCCTTTTCGTCCTTTTTCTTGTAGCCATATTCGGCCCCGAAGGAAAAGCCCGTACTGTTCGACTGACCGTCAATGAATCGGCCAAGACCGGTATAACCAAATTCATTTTCATACCGTGACCCTTTGAGGCTGAGGTCAAGGTACTGCCCGTTTTTCCAGACTTGCGTATCGTAAAGGCCTAGGGTATAGCCCTTGAGGTCCCCTTTCCCTGACACGTAGGTTGCATCGCCATCAAGGTAGGCAAAGCCCACACCGATGACGTGCTCCTTCGTTTCCGTCTTCTTATGGAGCCAGTCGTAGCCCACTTCGTACTCATTATACTTGGAGTCAACAAGAAAATCGCTCTCGCGGCTGAATTTCTTGCCCTTGCCCCGAGCCCAGATCCCGTTATCCGTATTGTCCGTAAGGGACCCATCCGCTTCGCCCATGCGGCGGAAGAGCGTATCCATGTCGCTTCTCCAAAGAAGGTAGTTGCCTCCCGTAATGCCGCCAAGGTTCCGGACCACCGTCGTGTGGTGCCCTTCGTCATTTGTCGGAGCCTTCGTAAAGCCCTTGAGGTACCAATCGGTGCTGTAGCCGTCTGTCACGTTGTCGCTGGTACTTGCAAGTTCAAGGTTGTAGTAGTAGAGAGCCGCTTCCGTTTCCCCGTCGCTCGCAAAGGATCCCTGTTCCTCGCCAACGCTCGCAAGGACCGTTCCAAGGACGCCGGACCAGGTATTGGACGTGCTGCTAAGATGCAGGGCCGTCGTTCCCGTATGGCTTCCCGTGACGTAGAGATGGTCGTTGCCCGTATTGGTCGACCCATCAGCGTCAAGATAGAGCGTTGCGCCGTCACCGGCAAAGGAACCTGCCGTCAGCGTCTCACCCAGCCTGCCGTCCATAAGGCTAACAGACCCCCCCTCCGCGTTCAGGGTACTGACAGTAGAAGAATCCGTCAAATTCCACGTGGCGCCGCCTGCAAGATTCAAGACGAGGTCGTTTGTCGCCAGATCTTCGATGGAGTCATCCGAAGTTGTTCCCATAAACGTATTGGCAATGGACGCCGTAAGAGTGCCTCCATGTAATGTCGCGAGGCTGCCTGTTACCGTATCCGCTGTAAGCGTAATCTTTGCTCCCGTATTCACAGCCGTGACAGATCCCGTTACATTTCCTACGTCTGCCGTAATGGAAGCAGGTGAATCATCTTCGGCATAGAGATTGCCGATGACAGAGCCCGCAGTAAGGATAATATCAGAGTCAATGGCACTTACATCGCCTGTCAGCGTCCCACCGATTGAAGCCTTGATGAGGCTGCGGTCCGTTGCTTTGAGGTTCCCAACAAGAGAATCCGAAAGAGTTGCCGTCAGTGTGCTGTCTGGACCTTCTGCACTAAGGTCGCCCTTGGCAGAAGCCGCTGTGAGCGAAAGGGTGCCCGCACTTTTTGTAATCTCATTAGGTTTTCTGTCCCACTTGGCCGTCGCGTTTCCCGTATAGACATCTGAAACAACAGCCGTTACCGTACCAGCATCGGCCAAAAGGTCACCAGTCAGGGTCTTTGTCACCCCAGCCGTACCGATGGCGACCAGCGATCCTTTTCCTTCTGCCTTGGCTCCATTTTTTAAGGTAATCTCCTTGCCGTCGAGCTTCACTTGGGTATTTACGGTACTGCTGAACCATTCGCTGGACTGGACCTTTCCTGTTACGGAAAGGGACTCTGTTCGGCTGCTGCCAAGGACCAGTAAACCGCCGCTTGACGCTCTTACAGGAGACATAAAAGAATCCCATGGTTTTTCTTCCGTCTGGGATATGGTTACTCCATCCACGATGAGGGATGCCAGGCTTCCATAAGCATCTATCTTGCTATCTAAGGTCACGGCATCAGCGGTAATCGTTGTCTCAAGAAATTTCGGTGAAGATGGATGACTCCATACACGAATCGGGCCATGACTTTCTACAGAACTTGTCCCAGCGCCACCGATGGTGGCCGTTCCACTCCATTGATGATAATAATCGAGGTTTTTTGTACCAAGAACAATATGCTGGCCCTTGACTGTAAAATCTGACGCTCGGATTGCAATCCCGTCCCCCACATGAACGGATTCCGTTGCGTCACTGCCAATCGTTACGGAACTTCCATTTACTGCATAGATATATTCATGTCCTATCTCATTCGTCGTGCCGCTGTCGGTTGCTGCTTCATCCTTAAAAACAATCTGTTTTCCCAGCACAGTCAAGGAAGCGTGATTTAGCGTATTTGTTTTCTTAAGGGTAACGAGACGGGTCTCTTCCGTACCGAAGGTTGTCTCCCCCTCATTATATGTATTGACCGCATCCGTTGTAATCTGGGAACCCCGAAGCGTTGTAGCAGCTCCTGCTCCAACGGTGCGAAGCTCTCCGGAAACCTTGACAACATCCGTACTTTCCGAGCCGATTTGAACCGTGCCGCCTGCATAGGCCGTACCGGTGTCATTCGACGGGATGATCCCACCTTCCGTATTTCCGTTAAAGATTCCCTTTGGTACGGTAACGGCGATGTTTTTGCCGGAAAGGGTCAGGGACGCTTTTGAGCCACCAGCCGCGGACGATCCGTCAACTGCAATGGCAGCCCCATCATCCGAATTTTCTACAGCTATCGTAAGGGACTCTGTTTCATCACTGCCATAGCTATAGGACGCACCATCTTTGACCGCTATGCTTGTCGTTTCTTTGATTTCGATAGGATCAGCCGCATACGCAGTTCCTGATGATACGGTCAGCAAAATAGCAAAGGTCAGCAGTGCTCCCCTTTTTCCACTTCTTCCCTGCATCTTTCTTCCTCCTCTACAGCAACAGGTCAATTGGAAGATGTCAAATCTTCTTTTTTTTACCTCTTTCTGCTAGTTATCTATTCTTTGATTATAACATATGGAATCGCTTATGATAAATTTCTTTTGATCATAGTATATGTCAACAGGTTCTCAAAAGACCCCTATAAGATTGTGCCGCAGCCTCATTACAAACAAAAAATGGAGCTTACGTGGCCAATGGCTGCGCGGCTTTCCGTATCCCCATCAATTCCCCCGTTTCTCATTCCCACATATGGAACCATAAGAGATTTCTTGAGAGCACTCCTCAAGGCTTTTCGCAGCGCCGCGCTCTTCGGGACTTCTACGGGCGTAACCTTCCTGAAAAGCCGGCTTCCAGCTTACCATTTTGCAGGCCCGCAAGGACCCTAGCCATGGCTAAGCAGCCTTCTTTTCCCCAGCACCGGCCTTCTTTTTTCATCCCGTAGGCATACGGTCTGTAGTTACTCACGCGCGTCCCATAGCACCTCACCGATTTTTCCAGTCCCTTGCGCATAAAGTGAAGACTCAGCCTGTCCCAGTTTCTCGTTAAATCGCCGCGAAGGCGGCAGAAAGGTTCAGATGCCCTTATTCATCTCAAATTCGTTCTTGGCCCCCTTTATTATGTTGATGACAGAGACAATCGATTCCATGGGAGACCTTCCTTTGTTTCGATAAGCAGTGTCTGGACAACACGCTTTCAACAATCGCAGTCTCCCCTTTATTATGCAAATATGATCTGTACCTACCGAGAAACATGGTACGCTTAGTTCATTAAGAGTGCCCCCATGAAGGGCGCACAAAAGGACTCAAAGCAATGAAAAATGCTTTGAGTCCTCTTCTAAACAATCATATTTTATTTCGTAATCAGAAGCTGTAACGGACGCCGAGGCTCCATTGCCATGGAGCCGCTACATTGCCGCCGCATGTCTTTTCAGCATCAATGTAGAGATACGTTGCTTTGTTAAGGTTCAAATTGGCGCCAATGCCCACTTCCCACCAGCCGCCGCCAATGTCATCACTAAACCGTTCCTTAGCTCCCTTATAGGTCATGTTCGTTATAGTGTCACCATCAAAGTCGTAAAGGTAAGAAGCTTTGGCATAGAGGTGACCAGCCTTGATGTCCCTACCTAAGACCATGCCCAGACGGCCAACTAAGCTGCCAGCACTGTCGCTATAGACTTTGACGCCGTTTTTGGTCAAGAAATCAGCTGCACTGACACGCCCATAGGTCAGTTCGGCCTGCGGTTCGATCCAGAGGCCGCCTTTTCCGTGGAACCGTTTACCATATTCAGCACTGACACTGAAGGCGTCGTTGTCGTAGCTGGCACTGCCGGCACCGTGGAAGGTTTCATAGTCCGTATCTATATGGGTATACTTGGCAATAAGGTCGATGAAACTTCCATCATCAGCAAGGTAGGACCCATAGATGGCAGCGCCGTCATGGTCGTTATCCGCCGTGCCGCGGTAGAAGGACGTCGTCCCGTCGGTCTTGCTGTAGGCAGCACCAACGGTCCAGTTGCTGCCGACTTTCGTATCCCAGCCCACTTGATAGTAGCTATACTGGTTCTTCATGCTTCTTACGCCGTATTTTATCTGGCCGCGGACCATACGAACCCAGAGACCTTGCTGGCCTTTGCTGTCACGCAGTTCACCCAAACGCTTATACATATCGTTGTTTTCCTGACGCCAGGTCATGAGGTTCATTGCAGCAAGCGAGGCAATGGCCACGTTCGTCTTATTCGGCGTATAAGTTAACTTTACCTTCCCATCCGTCGCGTTATGTTTGGAACTGTCGGCGCCGCTTTCGTCGGTCTTACCGGAATCAGTACCACTCGTGCCATCTTCGTGCTTTGTATCATCCGTCTTATGGGCATCCTTATCAGTCTTCGGATCAGTATCTGCCTTATCTCCCGAGCCCGTGTCTTTTGGCGGTTGTTCGTCGGTCTTACCGGGATCAGTTTTATCCGTTCCATCTTTGGGCTTTACGGCATCATCCGGCTTGGAAGCGTCTGTATCCGCCTTCGGATTGGCATCTGCCTTATCTCCTGAGCCCGTGTCTTTTGGCGGTTGTTCGTCGGTCTTACCGGAATCGGTTCCGTCTTTGGGTTTCACGGAATCGTCCGGCTTGGGAGCGTCTGTATCCGCCTTCGGATCGGCATCTGCCTTATCTCCTGAGCCCGTGTCTTTTGGCGGTTGTTCATCGGTCTTACCGGAATCGGTTCCGTCTTTGGGTTTCACGGCATCGTCCGGCTTGGAAGCGTCTGTATCACCCTTGGGGTTGATATCTTCCTTATCGCTTGCATCCTTTTCTTTTGGCGGTTGTGGCATCTGTACTTTGCCATCCACCACCTCAAGTTTATAGCTGCCAGCGAGGACACCTTCAGCAGTCGTCACGTGGTTAGCTACACTTATGCCTTTTTCATTTCGTGTAATATCAGCAAGCTTTTGGGCAACTGTATGATCCTTCTGGATGTCATCGGCCATCCCACCCGTTCCGTGAACGGTCAAGTCTGTTTCATCAGATTTTTTCTTGATGGTCATCGTATGATCCAAGGATTCCGTATTCACCGTAAGAGAAGTTCCATAAACGTTGTCAACAATGATTTTCTTTGCTCCGTCGCCAAGGTTAATGATGCCATCCGTGCTATGAACACGATTCACGAAAGAATCACCGGTTACGTTCCAATGAGCCCCTTTGCTGAGAGAAAGAGAAAAGCCACTGATTGGTCCGTAAAAAGGATTCCCACTGTCAGGAGCAGCAAGGTTCTCGGCACCCTGGCCATCCTTCTGGTAAGCACATCCTGTCCAGGATGATTTGCTTCCTGAAAGATTCAGGTTGATATAAGAATTAACCAAACTCTTATCAACTTTGCCTTCAGTTGCCTTGTCCAGCGTTTCAAATTGAATATCACCATGAATAACCGTCGTATGGGCACCATCCACATTGATGTTGACTATCGAATTCTCGCGGACATCGATAGCCGTAGGGGCCGTAATCATCGTATCGCCCGTAATATCGATTTTTCCGTTGGCGAAGCCGTAAATAGCTGTATCAGCAGCCCCTGCAGCCGTAAGCTTGATGGTGTCAGCAACAACAGCAATGGAAGCCACATCTTCCGGTACCGTTTCATATTGGGTGGTATGTTGAACATAAAGTGCCCCACATGATTCCCTGTTTGACGTAATAGAAATCTCCTTAGCTTTCAGGGTAAGATGGGGAGCCTTATATTTCGAAGGGATCGAGGTAATAGACCGAACGGCGTCCTTATTTACACTGGTTTCAATGGTCATTTTTTCCGTAGTATCACTGCCGACAGTAACATTGGCTCCATCATATGCCATGACGGCATCAGACTTGATGTTTCTTCCCGTCACTACGAGGTCAACGTGAACATCATTGCTTTTAGCACCAGCGTCATCACCATAAATGGCCCAATTACGGCCCTTAAATGTTGTAAATTCTACGTCACTGCCATCCTTACCCAATTTTACAACAGAAGTAGGATCAAGAAATTCATTGGCCTCTGTTTTCTTTCCATCAAGAGTACCCGGACCAACATAGGCTTTTGCCGCGCTGACAATCCTTGGCACAACTATAATTCCGCCCATCAATATCGCGCCCAAAACTGCTTTCTTTTTCCTATTCCCCATCTTGTAAATGACCTCCTCGAATATTTGCAAGCCGCATTCGTTCCTCATTCTTGATAAGAGTCAGATAATTTATTTTGTTATATAAAAAATAGTCTTTTGAAGTCCCAAAAGACATAAAGGAAGATGATCCTTGACCTCAAAAACTCGGTTAGTATATTGTCTGAAAAACACTTGGGTATATACCTCTTTGACGGGAAGATTTTACCTTTTTAATCGTAAAATTACAAGATTACTAGGTGTCATTTTTTACACTCTGTTGCATCTTACTTACGTTTCCTTAATAAAGTTGTTTTATTCTGAATAATCAGTCAGTTGTAAGATGACCGCTGTTACCCCTTTACGTTTTCTGCACGCTGCTTATCAATAAGCCATGTATCACGCGAATGGATTTCGAAATTATGAAAGTCCTCACCCCGTATTCCCTATGACCTAAAAAATGACCCCTATACCCCTTTACTATCGAAAAAGGACTCAAGGCGATTTTCTTCACTTGAGTCCTCGTAAGATTCGCCATCATTTTATGGCCACACAACAATCTATCATTTTCAATCCAGATCCGTCCGGAAACTCTAGCTCCTTTGCTTATCCGTCTAATCCAAGTCTCATAGCTAGACTCATAGTCAGCCTTATCTTAATCACTGTAAATCTTCCTAGAAACAATCCAAAAACTGTCCTTGGATGGATTTCTTCAATAAGACAAAGTAGAGGATGTAAGGTAACGATTTTCGGGGCCTATTAAGTGGCTAATTTGAAACGTATCCTAAGATATGCCAACGGATAATCGAGTAGGAAGGATTGCCAAATGAAAATCCCAATCTCTCACACCACCGTGCGTACCGTTTGGTACACGGATGGTTTCCTCGTTTTCATAAACGTGCGTTAATAGGCCCCCATGGTTATGTAACGAAGGGAGGCTATTTGTTTTACCTTGTGGTAACGCGGCATTCAAATTGTCTTGCGTCAAGAGTTACCCCAGCAGACTGCCCGCTCATAAGGTTGCAATGGTGTCGCTGTATTCGGCAATGGGTAGGCGTTCCCGCATATCCTTGCTGCTTGGCAGCTGCCTTTTGCGGGCAACCTTCTTCATGAAGTTTTCTGCTTTCAATTTCCTGTTTGACTTCCTTCATTGACTGACATCTCCTAGGATTCGGTCCGTCCTGTACTACGGCCTCGGCTGATTCCTCACGATAAATCTTGTTTGGGCCATGGCCGCCAACTTCACGGCTCCAGCCATGTCCGTGAGGCCTTCCCAGGTAAGAATCATATCCTTTTTTCTCCATTCACCTGCCGCATCTACCCTTTGGGATTCCGGGGCGTTATAGGAATTCAGTCTGTTTGGTGGCCTTCTCCATCCCAAATTGGCCTCATGCGATTTCTGTTCGTCAGGTCAGAGATTTGCCTGCTCCTTCCTTCGGGTTCCACCTTACGATGTTGCCTTTGATGTTCGGCCATGACTTTCCCACAACTAGGGCAATCCAGGGACTTTCACTCTTACGAGTGCGCCCATGCCGGGCGCACCAAAAATGGGCATGTGAACCGCAAAGGATCCACATGCCCATATATGGTACTTATCAGAAGCTCCAGCGCAGTCCCACATCCCAGCTCCAGTTCTCATCGTAGCTGGAACCATCGCCCCGTTCAAGGTCGAAATAGGCCTGCAGACCGTCATTGATCTTATAGGCGCCGCCCAATCCATAGGAGAACCAGGTATCGCCATAATCTTCATGGACGCGCAGCCGGTCCGTATCCACGGACATGACCGTCACATGGTTGCCGCCAAAGTCATGGTACCAGTTGGCTTTTGCATAGACCGCAAAACGCGGACTTTCATACCCAGCCCGGGCTCCAATCCGTCCCAGGGCGGTGTTCAGGCTTTCGCCTTCCACGTGCACCCCGTTCGAATCGGTGAAGGCATCGTTCCGGAAGTGTCCCAGGACAACCTGGGCCTGCGGCTCCACAAACCAGCCCTTTTCGTCCTTTTTCTTGTAGCCATATTCGGCCCCGAAGGAAAAGCCCGTACTGTTCGACTGACCGTCAATGAATCGGCCAAGACCGGTATAACCAAATTCATTTTCATACCGTGACCCTTTGAGGCTGAGGTCAAGGTACTGCCCGTTTTTCCAGACTTGCGTATCGTAAAGGCCTAGGGTATAGCCCTTGAGGTCCCCTTTCCCTGACACGTAGGTTGCATCGCCATCAAGGTAGGCAAAGCCCACACCGATGACGTGCTCCTTCGTTTCCGTCTTCTTATGGAGCCAGTCGTAGCCCACTTCGTACTCATTATACTTGGAGTCAACAAGAAAATCGCTCTCGCGGCTGAATTTCTTGCCCTTGCCCCGAGCCCAGATCCCGTTATCCGTATTGTCCGTAAGGGACCCATCCGCTTCGCCCATGCGGCGGAAGAGCGTATCCATGTCGCTTCTCCAAAGAAGGTAGTTGCCTCCCGTAATGCCGCCAAGGTTCCGGACCACCGTCGTGTGGTGCCCTTCGTCATTTGTCGGAGCCTTCGTAAAGCCCTTGAGGTACCAATCGGTGCTGTAGCCGTCTGTCACGTTGTCGCTGGTACTTGCAAGTTCAAGGTTGTAGTAGTAGAGAGCCGCTTCCGTTTCCCCGTCGCTCGCAAAGGATCCCTGTTCCTCGCCAACGCTCGCAAGGACCGTTCCAAGGACGCCGGACCAGGTATTGGACGTGCTGCTAAGATGCAGGGCCGTCGTTCCCGTATGGCTTCCCGTGACGTAGAGATGGTCGTTGCCCGTATTGGTCGACCCATCAGCGTCAAGATAGAGCGTTGCGCCGTCACCGGCAAAGGAACCTGCCGTCAGCGTCTCACCCAGCGTGCCGTCCATGAGGCTAATAGCTCCCCCCTCCGCGTTCAGGGTACTGACGGTAGAAGAATCCGTCAAATTCCACGTAGCACCGCTACTAAGGGTAAGTGTCATCGTATCGGCATCGTCTGTCGTCTTACCTGTAAAGGTATGGCTGACAGTTGCCGCAAGAGTACCGCTATCGGAAGTCGTAAGGTCACCCGTAAGGGAGCCTGTAGTTAAGGTCAAATTGCCGCTATCCGTGGCCGAAGCATCTCCCGTATAAGTTCCGGAGAGCGTCGCCGTAACAACGCCTTTATCCGTGGCCGTAAGGTCACCTGTAAGGGTCTTTGTCACCCCGGCGCTGCCAATCGTAAGTGCAGCCCCATTTCCCGTAGCAACGGCGCCGTTCTGCAAGGTAATCGCCGAGCCATCAAGGGATACTTCTGTATCGGTCCCATCCACTAATGAAACAGAAGCAACCGTACCAGCAAGGGTAAGGGACTCGGTCCTGCTGCTTCCTAGGGCAATGGCACTTCCATAGAGTGCTGAAATTGGATACGGAGACACTTCTAGAATAGGCGTATCTCTCGTCAACAAAATTGTTGTTCCATCTACTACGAGGGAAGATTCTATCCCATATGTGCTCACAATTCCACTGAACGTCACCGTATCTCCCGTGACAGTCGTCAAGTTGCTTTTTTGGTGGTTTCGTGTTGTCTGCATAAGCAGCGCAGTATTTATGACGACTGATTTGGTATTCTCATCGCCAATGGTAACGGTTCCGCCATAATCGTGATAAATCGCAAAATGCTGATCATCATTTAGTCCAATGACAATCTCATTTCCCTTTAGTGTGAGGTCAGCATCCTTCACATCAATATCAGCCCCAACATCACCCCCAATGGTAACAGTTGCTGTAGTATCGTCACCAATCGTGACAATACTTCCATCGTATATATCAATAGATGGACTACTGTACAACATTCCGTCTAAATAGTAGCTTCTATTGCCAATCGTGATGTCATTGCCGAGTATCGTTGTCTTTGTATTGACGGAATCAAAAAGAGTATCCACATAGACAGATTCTGTGCTTTTAGAACCAATCGTCAAGGCCCCACCCCTATAGGTATAGATGCGAGATTGTACAGCGATGGAAGATCCCAAAAGCTTCGTGCTAGCGTCACTGCCTACAGTCTGGATTGGGCCGTTTACGATTAAGGAATCCGTACTGTCCGAACCAATCACTAAGCTGCCGCCTTCATATTCAGTATCAAAGGTTTCTCCTGTTAATTTACCATTATGAATACCGTCTTCTGCCGTGACGGAAATGGTCTTTCCATAAAGCTCCAGCTTGGAGGCACCCCCACTAACAACAATGGACGAATCATCGCTGCTATTTTCCACATCGATTGCAAGGGACGTTGTACTATCGCTGCCGATTCGAACGGAAGCTCCCTCTTCCACATGAATCCCCCGCGTTTCGAGGTCATAATTATAAGTGACGCCATCTTCTCCAACTGTATTATGGGTCAGGGAAATCGTGGAACCATCGACAGTGATGCTGCTGCCGGAATCAACAGCTCCAACAGCTCCAATCGGGCCTTTTATGGTAACCGTACCCGATGCATTTACAGCAAGGCTGCTGCCACCGTCCGCATAGAGCGTGTGATCCTCATCTCCCCCGCTTCCCGAATCAGCAGAAGGATTTGGGCTATAGTTCAAGGTCACATCGCCTGCAGTTAGGGTAACGGAAGACGCCGCACCGTTATCTCCATCCGTTGACAGCACTTCTCCCGTTGTCGTAAGGGAAGTTGTATTTGCAGTCCCTATGGTAATGGTCGCTCCGTTGGTTGCTGTTACCGCTGCATAATCGTCCCCCTTATTGATGGTGATTTCTTTTGCATAAAGATTCACCGTACTCTTGTCCTCGGCAAGGATTTCCCCATTTGCCGTCAACCTGTCATAAGGTAAAGAGCTTGACCCAATCGTCACGACAGATCCTCCGCTGGCGTCGATGGCTCCCTCACCATCGGCGGTTCCTGATGGGGTAAAAGTAATCGTACCGCTCCCTGTCACGGTGACCTTAGCCTTATTTGTTGCATAAAGTTCGTCCAGTGTTTCATTGGACGAAGTCACGTCCGATGTTCCGCCATGATAGGAACTTGCAAAAGCTTCTCCCGACGCTAACGCGAAGAGGACGGCCGCCGATAAAAGTACTTTTTTCTTATGGGATAAATACATCATCATCATTCCTCCTTGAATGTTTCTGCCAAAGTGAGAAAAAATATGTCCTCAAATCAATGCCATCTGTTGTCACACTGTGCCCATATCCCCCAAGGGAAAAGGGGACCGAATGAAAATGAGGTTTTGCACACCACCTTTCCAACTCATATCTGTTTCTACAGGAAAAAGCCTTTTTTACCGAAACCCCAGAAAAAATGCCTGCCCCTCTTCCAGACATCCCAAAGAACGATTCCATAAGAAGACATGGCAAGTTTGGTTCGTTATAAATTATTTGATTTATCTCTCTATTCTTCCCATCCATTCCTATATTTGGTATCATTTTATCAGATAATGATTATTTTTTCCTATCAAAAATAAGATTTCTTTGTAAACAAGATGACTATTTTTAATTTATGTAACAATTGTTACATAAATTGCGATTTTTAGTTCCCAAAAGGATGATTTCCTAGCCACAGCAAATATAGGCGAAGGGGGCAGAAGCTCCAGCGCAGTCCCACATCCCGGCTCCATTTCTCATCGTAGCTGGAACCGTGCCCCTTTCAAGGTCGAAATAGGCCTGTAGGATGCATTTTACCTCATAGGGGCCGCCCACATAATAAAAACAGCCTCTCCCGATTCGAAGGGAAAAGGCTGTCGATTAGGTAACCATTGATTACATGAGGAAATTCTTCAATAAGCGATATAACGTCTCACAAACGGAGGGGTCAAAGGATAAGCCCCGTTCGTTATTATTGGAGATGATGCGGACAAACGCGCAGGGAACACGGAAACGTTTAGCAGTCATCCAAACTGCAGCGGCTTCCATTTCCTCGCAGAGGGCTCCCGTTTTTTCCCGTATGCGCCTGATCTGTTCAGACGCCTCGTTCCATTGATCACTTGAGGCGATGATGCCCGTGCGGTAGGAAGCGCCGCTTTTTTTGAGAAAAGCCTCCAGTATATATCGGAGCCTTTCATCCGTCTCAAGAAGCGGCGGCACATCGGGGAAGTCCATGGCAGCCACGGACTCGTGTTCAAGGCTGCCAAGCTCCATGAAACGCAGGCCATCACGCCCCAGATAGCGGGCGTTGGCATTATAAAGGGCACTTGCCAGCACCACGTCACCTACAGCAAGGTCGCCGTAACCGCCGGCCGTACCTTGGTTCACGATAAGGGAGGGCTGATAAAGAGCGCAGGCAAGAGCCGTTGCTGCACCAGCCGCGGCCGTGCCGATGCCGGTCTGCGAAATGATCAGGGGACGCGTGCCAAAGGTTCCTCGCCAAAAGAAAAAATCCCCATACACTTCAAGTTCAGCCCCTTTGAGGCGCTTGATGAAAGGAGCCACTTCCATTTCCATGGCGCCTTGGAGGACGATAGGTCCCTTCCCTTCTCCCAAAGATGTAAGCCTGGCATCAGACATGGGTTACTCCAAGGTCATGGCAAAGACCGTATTGACCGTAACGCTCACTTCATAAGGTTGGGGCGCAATGTTCGTTTCCGGTGCGGTGCTGTCGCTTGCAGTTTTTGCCATCATGAGAAGACGGGGAGAAGCGCCGAGGGTAAAGTTCGATTCACTGACACTGGCCTGACGCAGGACGCCAAGTCCCCGTCCACCCGCATTGGCGATGGTCTGGGCACTCTGGCGGGCATTTGTGACCGCTTCCGTCATGAGCTGACGGCGATAGACGGACTCATTCTGGAGACCATAGGAAAGGGATTCCACCCGGTTCACACCAGTTGAAAGCACACCGTCAACAACGGTTCCCAAGTCATTAAGATTCTTGACCTTGGCAGACCAAGAGGAATAGAGGCGATAGCCCGTCAGTTTCTGGCGTCCATTTTTTTCATAGGTATAAGTCGGTGCAACGGTGTAGCGCGTCGTTGCCCTATCAGCACTGGAAATCCCCAGGGCCGTAAGTTTGGCTAGAACCTTTGTTGACATTTGAGCGCCGCTGGCGCGGACGGCTTCAACCGTATCTCCCGTAGTTTCATAGGAAAACGTGACCGTTGCCATATCGGGTGCCACCATTTTGCGGGCCGTTCCCGTCACGGCAACCGTATCAAGAGGCTGCTCGGCATGAACCGTGGGAAGGCCAGTACTGAAAACACAGAGAAGAAGTGCGGCAGATGCTAAGAATTTTTTCACTTTGATTCACCTCATTACATTTGATGGCCTTATTATACCATGAGGGAGTGAAAAGAGGGTGAACTCTTTAACCAACGTGGTTGAAACAAAAGGGCAAAATTCCTGAGCATGGATTTTTCCTTTTGAATCTCTTGGGATCTGCCAGCTTTTTCCAAAAAGCAAAAGCCCCACAAACGATTCCATATCGTTCATAGGGGCGTTTTGACGGATTCAATTCGATTGCCTTGGATCAGGATCTGGAACGGTTTCGTTCATATCGATCCCACGCAGGGCAATCATGACAGCGCTCGCCATGGCATTTTTCCATACGGGCTCGCTGACGTTCAACAACTTCCTGGGCAATGGATTCGAGGGTGATGTGCTTCAATTCTTCCCGACAGGCGCGGTTCATCTCTTCATAAAGCCGGTCAAAGACAAGGGACATCCCGCTTGATATGAAGCAGTCCATATCTTCCGTCCCGCTCCGCCATTTGGTATCGACAAAGGAAATGCCGAGACCATCCGCAATGGTAAGAAGCGTCGCCTTTTCAGTGCCCGATACAGCAGCATAACCGCCGACATGACCTTCCTTGGTTTCAACAAGGCCCAATTTCTTTAATTTTCCCATGATCTTACGGACCCTGACGGGATTCGTACAGATATTGCGTGCCAGTTCATCACTGGAGACCAAAGTGCCCAAATGGGTCAGATAAACCAAGGCATGAACAGCCACAATGAAATCACTTTTCACTCACATGACTCCTTTTATACAAAAAGGAAATGGACACTCCATCCCCTCAGGCAGCCGCTTGGGCCGCTTTTTTAACCAGAACGGAAATACCTTAGAGAACTCCTTTTTCCTTCAGCCAGTCAGCGACAGCTTCTTTCGTCGGCGGGTTGACGAGGAGTTCACTATAGGTCCCCTTGCTGACGAGCATCAGGCTCGGAATGACTTCAATGTGGAACTGACGGGCCAGGGCTTCGTCATCATCGATGTTGACACCTGCAAAATCGACTTTATCATCGATTTCCATGGCAAGCTCACCCAGAGCGGGTTTCAATTTTGCACAGTATTTGCACCAAGGAGCAGAAAATCCTACGACTACAGGTTTCTTGCTCTTTACCACTTCGTTTTCAAAAGTTTCACCAGTAATCATTTTAAATGCCATATCAAACACTCCTTTATGACAAGAGATCCATAAGGACCGATGGAGAATGATTTCTTTGATTACTGTAATTTTATCTACTACAGTTTGGTTTGTCAAGATTGCATTTTTGGGGCATCAGAAAAGAGACTGAAGCCACTTGCCGCAATCAGAGTGAACGCGGCCGCTTCGATGCAGCAGGAAGTCCAGCTTGACGTTTCCAGTTTTGCCGCTTACCTACATCAAGCAAGCAGAAAGAAAGGAAGAAGCGAAAATAGACAAACGTCCGTTATTCCCTAAAGCGAAACCTTCCATTGGATAATAAGGTCAAGAGCCCATTGCCTTAGCAAGTACTTGTCTAAAGCAATGGGCTCACGTCCTGCATCAAATCCGGTTTCTTGTGCTGGCTCGGCTCACGGTCCTCATCACCGATCAAAAAGTGCATCCACAAAGACTTTCGGATCAAAGGGCCGGAAGTCCATCATACCTTCTCCGATACCAATCCATTTGACGTCAAGGCCCAGTTCTTCCTTGATGGCAACAACGACACCGCCTTTGGCCGTACCGTCGAGTTTTGTCAGGACAACCCCCGTAACATGAGCGGTCTCCAAGAAAATCTTGGCCTGGGTGATAGCGTTCTGCCCAGTCGTTGCATCTAGGACAAGAAGCGTTTCATGGGGTCCATCGGGCACTTCCTTGCGGATGACACGGTACATCTTGTCAAGTTCTTTCATGAGGTTCGTCTTGTTATGGAGACGGCCTGCCGTATCGACAAAAAGGACATCTATATGGCGAGCCATGGCTGCTTTTACCCCATCATAGACGACGGCAGCCGGGTCTGCCCCGATGTCCCCATGGCTGATGACAGGGACCTGCGCCTTTTCGCCCCAAATCTTAAGCTGCTCCACTGCACCGGCACGGAACGTGTCAGCAGCCGCACACATGACTTTATAGCCCATGAGGCGATAATAGTTGGCAAGCTTTCCAATGGTCGTTGTCTTTCCCACGCCATTTACTCCTACAACAAGGACGATGGTGGGATGGCCCTTGAAATTCATGCGCGGACCTTTGACGGTGAGCATGTCAGCGATGTACTGTTTGATAAAAGGCAGGGCTTCAGCGGGCGACTTGATTTCCCGCGTTGCTGCCGCTTTTCTCAGGGCCTGCATGATCTTTTCCGTCGTCTTGATGCCTACGTCGCCTGCAACGAGGATCATTTCGAGCTCATCCATGAAGTCCTCGTCCAGATCAACACTGATCCCGACCAGGTCTTCCATGCGCTCTGTAAAATTCTTGCGGGTCTTTTCAAGGCCCTGACGTAACTCTTCAACAAAACTCATGAAGCGGCCACCTCCGATAGTTTAACGGATAGGACACGGGAGACGCCGGATTCACTCATGGTGACGCCGTGCAGCGTGTCCGCAGCTTCCATCGTGCCTTTACGATGGGTGATGATGATAAATTGGGTCCGTTTTCCATAGTCCCGAAGGAACTCAGCAAAACGATCGATATTGGTTTCGTCAAGAGGCGCGTCGATTTCATCAAGGATGACAAAAGGCGCCGGATGATAGGAAAGAAGAGCAAAAAGCAAGGCAATGACGGTAAGGGCCCGCTCCCCGCCAGAAAAAAGGGATAGGTTCCGCATCTTTTTCCCTGGCGGCTGGGCTTCAATGTCGATGCCCGTTTCGAGAAGGTTCTCTTCATTTTGGATGACAAGACGTGCCTTCCCACCGCCAAAGAGCTTCTCATAGCACTTGCCAAAATACTCGTTGATTTTGTCAAAGGCTTCTCGGAATCGTTTGGTCATATCTGAATTGATTCCACTGATGACAAGTTCAAGCTGCTTTTTCGCAGTCACCATATCATCGTACTGTTTGGTGAGGAATTCATACCGTTCCTTTGCCGCTTGATAATCCTCTTCAGCCGCAAGGTTCACAGGCCCCAGGTCCTCAATCTTTTGAGCAAGGAGAATTTCTTCTTTCTTGAGGGCTCCTTCCCCGATATCAGTCAGGGCTTTTTCCCGGGCTTCCTCCACGGACAGCTTGAAATTATCAGCTAAGATTCCTGCCGTGCTTTCCATTTCAGAGGTTTTTCTTACGCTGTCCATCTCGACTTGATGCCGCTTTTCCTTGAGGCCTTCCAGGCGTTCCTGAAGCTTGCGGGCATTTTCAAGAAGGATGTCACGGCCCTCTTCATAGCCCTTTCGCATCTTTATAAAGGCCTGGGTCTTTTCATCCGTCCCTTCAAGGCTCTTGTCAAAGGCCTTGATTTTTTCCTCAAGGGCCGCAATGGTCCCTTCTGATTTTTTCAGCATGGCTTCGGTCTTTTCGATTTCAGCCACTTCGTTCAGGCGATCCTTTTCGGCTTTGGCACTGCGCTCGTCGATTTCTGCCATGCGGCTTTCAAGGGATGTGATCTGCGTTTTGAGGGTGTTATAGGAAACGATGACATCCTGATATTTTTGGTTCAACGTCTCAAGGCGAAGCTTGTCCTTTTGGAGGGTTTCTTCCTGGCTGCGGGCTTCTTCCCGCTTCTGTGAATCTGCCTCCTCAAGGGTCTTTACCTGGGGTTCAAGGCTCTTGATTTTTTCAGTTATGGCAAGATAGGCCTTCGCTGCTTCCGTTTTTTCATCGGAAAGAAGGAGGAGACTTTCATTCTTTTCACCCAATTCCTTTTGGGCCTGTTCCACTTGGGCGGACAGGGTTGCCATGGAAACAGCCAGTTTCTGGTAGGTATCGGCACACTGATTGCGGTCAATGACTGCATCCTGTTCCTGATGAAGGACTTCCTGGAGGGCTTGGTTAAGTCCTGCCAACTCTTTTTCCAATTGGGCCCGTTCCTTTTGGTGCGTTTCAAGTTCCTGATGGCGGGAAAGGAAACTCCTGCGATTTTCTTTTTCACCGCCTGCAAGGGACCCACCGGAATAGATGACGTCCCCTTCAAGGGTTACGACGCGAACGCGCATATCGGCCCGTTTAGCCGCATCTAGGGCCTGATCCAGGGTTTCAGCCACAAGGACCTGTCCCAGAAGAAAATCCACGGCCGGCATAAGGTCCGCATCGACCGAAACGAGACTTGAGGCAAGGCCGATGATACCAGGTGCCTTGAGGGCTTCTTTTTCCTTAGGGGAAAGGCTGCGGGGCCGGATGGTATCAAGGGGCAGAAAAGTCGCCCGCCCTCCTTTTTGGCTCTTAAGGTGACGGATGGCCTCCTTGGCCGTTTGGGCATCACGGGTAATGATGTTCTGCAGAGCCCCGCCAAGCGCCGTTTCAATGGCCGTTACATAGCGACCTTCGACATGGAGCAGCTCGCCCACAACGCCGCAGATTCCGCTGCGCCAGCCTGCTTTTGATTGAAGGATGGTCTTGACCCCGCGGCTGAAGCCATCATGGTCCCGTTCCATATTTTGGATGACCTGGATGCGGGCTTTCTTTTCACTCAGCTGCCTTTCCTTAGCGGCCACGGCCTTTTTGGCTTCTTCCAAACGAGCCGCAAGCTCATCAAGACGGGCTTTGGCAGCCGTGCCCTTTTCCTTGACACGCTCCTGCTGGTTTTTTGCGTCTGTAAGGGCTGTACTGCCGTTTGCCAGACGTTCTGCCGCACTTTTTACCTCATCTTCAGCAAGGTCCATTTTTTCCTTCATCTGGGCCAGGCGGCGATGGAGCTGTTCTTCTTCCTGATGGGCGGCGTTAAGGTCATTGCGCAGCGTTACAAGTTCCCGCATACGTTCAAAATTTTCGTTTTGGGCATCTTCCCTACGCTTTTCACTTGCTGCCACAAGGCGCGTCAGTTCATCCTTTTCCTTTTCCGTACGGGAAAGGGACGCCTTCACTGCCTGATACTTTGCCTCTTCCTCATCATAGGTGCCCGTGAGGAGGGCCAGGTTTTCCTGATTTGCTTCGATGTCCTTTTCAAGACGCGCCACGACGCCCTGCATCTGCTCGATTTGGATCTTTCCTTGACGCATCCGCTCACGATAAACGCTCGCTTCACTGACGCACTGGCTGCGCGCTTCCTGTTTTTTGCGCACACCTACCTGATAGGCGCCAAAAGAAGCCTCATGAGCCTGGAGCTCCTTATTTTTGGCATCGATTTCAGATTGGAGCTTAGCCGCCTCTTCGTCAAGGCGTCTTTCCTCTTTCCCCCACCCTTCAAGACGCGCTTCAATATCGCCCTTTTCCTTTTCCAGGTGGTCCAGCCTGCGCACAAGCTGCGTTACACGCACCAATTCATAGCGAGCATCCAGTTCCTTATAGGTACGAACCTTTTCCGCTGCCTTTTCAAGGGGCTTCAGCTGGCTGGAGATTTCCGTCTGGATATCGTGGATCCGCAGGAGGTTTCCTGCCGTATCATCGAGCTTTCGCAGGGCCTCTTTTTTACGGAGACGATATTTGGCAATGCCTGCCGTTTCCTCAAAAATGGTACGCCGGTCTTCGGGACGGCTGTTTAGGATCTCATCAATCTTGTTCTGGCCGATGATGGAAAGCGACCCGCGCCCCAACCCCGTATCGGCAAGGAGATTTACAATATCCTTTAACCGACAGTTCTTGCCGTTGATGGCATATTCACTTTCACCGCTGCGGTATACGCGGCGGCGGATACTGACTTCATCAAAGTCCACCGGAAGATCATGATCACGATTGTCAAAAACAAGGGTCACATCGGCCATGCCCAAGGGCCGGCGGGCACTGCTGCCGGCAAAGATGACATCTTCCATCTTGGTCCCGCGCAGGTACTTGATGCTCTGTTCACCCATGACCCAGCGGATGGCATCGGAAATATTGCTCTTGCCGCTGCCATTTGGCCCAACAATGGCCGTGATCCCATTTTCGAAATTGACATTGACCTTATCGGCAAAGGACTTGAAGCCATGGGCTTCAAATGACTTTAATCGCACGTAGGTCCATCCTTCTTAATTTGATTTGACATCTGCCAAAGCGACTTCATCTGTCCCGTCGATTTCCTTGATTGTGACGTTCACCGTTTCATGGGTGCTCGTCGGGACATTCTTTCCAACATAGTCCGCCCTGATTGGCAGTTCCTTATGTCCCCGATCGACCATAACCGCCAGTTGGATGGCTTTAGGGCGCCCCATATCGATGAGTGCATCAAGAGCGCAGCGAATGGTCCGGCCAGTAAAAAGAACATCGTCAATGAGAACGATGGTCCGACCGTTAAGGTCAAAATGGATATCTGTTTCTCCCATGACAGGATTATACCCCAAGGTAGACAGGTCATCCCGGTACATCGTAATATCCAGGGAGCCAACAGGAACTTTGACGCCCTCGATTTCCTCAATGGTCTTTGCAACGCGTCTGGCAAGCGGTACACCGCGGGTCGTAATGCCTACAAGGGCTACGTGCTCCACACCTTTGTTGCGTTCCACAATTTCGTGGGAAATCCGCACAAGGGCGCGGCGCATTGCATCTTCATCCATTATCGTTTTCTTTTTCACTGAAATGCTCATGATGGATTCTCCTTAATGAAATTGGCCATGGCGCAGACGCGTCAGGATCGTTTCCATATCGCTGGGAAGGGGTGCCGTAAAGGACATGATCTTTCCCGTCCGGGGATGACGGAACGTCAATGTCTCAGAATGAAGGGCCTGTCCGTCAATGGAAAAACAGGTCTTTTGCGGTTGATATTTGGGATCTCCCACCAGGGGATGTCCCAGATAAGTCATATGGACGCGGATTTGATGCGTCCTTCCAGTCTGGAGGCGGCAGCGCACGACCGTAAAGCGGCCGTAACGTTCAAGGACCTCATAATCGGTCACGGCAAGGCGGCCGCCGGAAGGCACAACAGCCATACGCATGCGGTCCTTGGGGTCTCGGTCGATGAGGGTCTCAATATGGCCCCGGTCGTCCTTGATATTGCCCCGCACAACAGCAATGTATGTACGTTTGGCTTCCTTGTCCTTGATCTGTTGGGAAAGCGACAGATGAGCCCTATCGTTTTTTGCACAGACCATGACGCCGCTAGTATCCTTATCGAGGCGATGCACAATGCCGGGCCGGACAACGCCGTTGATTCCTGATAAATCCTTGCAGTGATATAAAAGGGCGTTTACAAGGGTCCCTGTATAGTTTCCCGCCGCGGGATGGACAACCATGCCCCGCGGCTTATTGACGACAATCACATCCTCATCTTCGTAGAGGATAGCTAAAGGAATGGGCTCAGGTTCTGCCTCAAGGCTCACAGCAGGCGGAATGACAACCGTAAAGACATCCCCCAACTTGACCTTATAGCTTGCCTTGACCGGCTTTCCTTCTTTGGTGACAAGTCCTTTTTCCATATCGTGCTGCAGGCTTGAACGCGAAAGATCCAGGACGTCAGCAAGATAGCAGTCCGCGCGAAGCCCTTGATCCTTTTCTGCAGCGGGCTCAGTTACTTTTGTGGTTCCGTCTTCCGGCATTCGTCCATGACAATATTCCATACAATCAGCCCCACTCCTACACAAATAAAGATATCGGCCACATTGAAGATGGGCCAAAAATAAAAGTCAAAAAAATCAATGACAAAGCCCGTTTCGATGCGGTCAATGAGGTTTCCCACGGCCCCGCCCAGGAAAAAGGCTGCACCCAATTGGACGACAATCGCTTCTTCTTTGATCCTGCGCCAGAAATAAATCAGGACGGCAATGACGGCAACCGTCATCAAGATGAAAAACAGCCGCTGGTGCTCCAGCATTCCAAAAGCAGCACCGGGGTTAAGAATATAAGTCAGGCTCATGACCCCTGGCACGACGGGAATGCTCTCTCCCTCTGCCAGATGGGATTGAACCAGGATTTTCGTCACGCGGTCCAGGATAATGACGGCTAAACTGATGAGAACAAGAGGCATAACGCTTCGGACTCCTTCGAACGTGAATGAATTGATATAAAAAAGAAAGAGCCCTACAATGCCGTTTCCGTCCCTTGTTTTGAACCTGCATGAGCAGGTGGGTGCCCTCCCTGTCACTGCTGATGTCCCCTCAGGGGGGCATACCATGAGCGGCCGGAGTTTTCGGGCTCCCTTATAAAGAGTGTTGGCTCAAAACCTATAGGACTTTTTCGTACATCGGAGGGTTGCTCTTTACCTGTATTATAGCAAGAAATGGGGATGGGTGCAAGGTTTGAGGGAGAATCAGCCAGTTCAAAAAGCGGACTGATTGGTAAAATGAACGCTTCCCCGCTGCGCAAAAACAGAAGGAACGAGAAAATGCATGACGGCTTCCCGCATGGGGCTTATTTTGCTGCCCTCTTGGCTTTTCGCCTTACGTGCCCGCTTGCTGGCTCGCACCTTCGCAGCTCAACTTTCCGACTTTTTACCCTTACCTTTGAGACTTCCCCGTCATACAAAAACGAGCCAAGGATTTCTCCTCAGCTCGCAGTCAATGGGGTTATTCTTCTTTTTCCTTCTTTACGACCGTGCTCCTGATATGCAGTTCGCGCATCTGTTTTTCGTCGACGATGTTCGGAGCTTGGCTCATGACGTCCACAGCACTCTGCGTCTTCGGGAAAGCAATGACATCACGGATGGACGGACGTTTCGCCATGAGCATGATGAGACGGTCAAGGCCAAAGGCAAGGCCGCCATGAGGAGGCGCGCCAAATTCGAAGGCATTCAGGAGGAAGCCAAATTTTTCCTGAGCCTGTTCATCTGTAAGCCCAATGGCTTCAAAGACCTTGTTCTGAACAGTGCGGTCATGGATACGAATGGAACCGCCGCCAATTTCTACGCCGTTAAGGACCATGTCATAGGCTTTGGCATAGACATGACCTGGATCGGTGAGAAGCTTATCCACATCTTCATCGCAGGGAGACGTAAACGGATGGTGCATGGCGACATAACGGTGTTCTTCTTCGCTGTATTCGAACATAGGGAATTTCACAACCCACGTAAAGGCAAGCTTATCGGGATCGATGAGGTTCAGGCGTTTGCCCATTTCAAGACGAAGGGCCCCCAACGCGGCTGCCACGACAAGGGGATTCTTATCAGCCACAAAGAGCAGGACGTCGCCTTTTTCAGCTTTGCCCGTTTCCAGGATGCGCTTCATTTCTTCTTCGCTGAAGAATTTGGCAATCGGGCTCTTGATGGAACCGTCTTCGTTGACAATGATCCAAGCAAGGCCCTTGGCACCATAGATACCGACAAAGTCTACAAGGCCGTCGAGTTCACGGCGCGGGATGGCGCTGTAGCCCTTGACGTTGATGGCTTTGACAAGACCGCCTTTTTCGATGATGTCCTTAAAGACCTTGAACTGGGTCCCTTCAAGGGCTTGGTTCATGTTGACAAGCTTCATGCCAAAGCGCAGGTCCGGCTTATCCGAACCGTACTGATCCATGGCATCATCCCAGGTCATGCGGCCGAAAGGAACCTGCAGTTCCTTTCCAAGAGCATTTTTAAAGACATAGGCAATGAGGTTTTCTGTCAGCGTCATAATGTCGTCTTCGTCGATGAAGGACATTTCCATATCAAGCTGGGTAAATTCAGGCTGACGGTCGGCGCGCAGGTCTTCATCACGGAAGCAGCGGGCAATCTGGAAGTATTTTTCCATGCCGGCTACCATGAGAATCTGCTTAAACAGCTGCGGAGACTGCGGCAGGGCATAGAACTTGCCAGGGTTGACACGGCTCGGGACAAGATAGTCACGGGCGCCTTCCGGAGTGCTCTTGCAGAGCATCGGCGTTTCGATTTCAAGGAAGCCCTGGTTATCCATGAAGTCACGGACGAGCTTCGTCACTTTATGACGGAGGATGAGGTTGCGCTGCATTTCTGGTCTGCGCAGGTCAAGATAACGATAGCGCAGTCTTACATTTTCATCGACGTCCACACCGTCCTGGATATAGAAAGGAGGCGTCTTGGCCGGGTTCAGGATATTGAGGCCTTCGACTACGACTTCCACTTCACCGGTCGGAAGGTTCGGGTTTACCGTTTCTTCCGTACGGTTGCGGACCATACCTTTGACTTGCAGGACAAATTCACTGCGGACCGTTTCCGCCTTATGGAAATCCTTGTCATCATGGGCCGGGTCAATAACGACCTGGACCAGACCGGACCGGTCACGTAGATCAATGAAGATAATTCCACCATGGTCACGCCGTTTGCTGACCCAACCGCACAAGGTAACTTCCTTGCCGGCGTCTTGTTTTCTAAGCTCACCACAGTGGTGACTGCGTTCAAAACTCATGTTGTTTTACACCTCTGCCTTTTTCATATAGGATACAATCTCGGATCGTTTGATTTCTTCCTGGCTGCTGTCAGCCATGTTACGGACCGTCACGGCACCGCGGCTGCGTTCTTCTTCCCCGAAGATGAGGGCAAAGCGGGCACCCGTGCGGTCAGCCTGTTTCATCTGGGCTTTCATGCTGCGTCCAATCTGGTTCATGTCGCAGGAATAACCGGCTTCACGCAGGGTCATGACGGCTTTGAACGCGTCTGCCGTGCCGCCTTCATCAGGCACAACAGCAAAGACATCGATGGCTTCTTTTTCGGACTTGAGGAGTCCCTGCTTTTCGAGGGCCAGGATGATGCGTTCAAGGCCCATAGCAAAGCCAACGCCCGGTGTGGAAGGTCCGCCCAGTTCCTCAACAAGGCCATCGTAACGGCCGCCGCCGCCAATGGCGCTCTGCGCCCCAAGCGGGGAATACTGGACTTCGTAAGCCGTCTTCGTATAGTAGTCAAGGCCACGGACGAGAGTGCTGTCGACTTCGTAGTCCACGCCTGCTTCATCAAGAAGTTTCTTGACCATTTCAAAATGATCATGACACTCTTCGCACAGGGAATCCGTGATCTTTGGAGCCCCAGCCATGAAGGGTTTATCATGGTCGACCTTGCAGTCAAGGATACGCAGGGGGCTGCGGTCAAAGCGGCTCTGGCAGTCCTCGCACAGTTCGCTCAGATGCGGACGGAAATAATCCTGCAGGAGGGTGCGGTGCTGCGGGCGGCATTTTGGGCAGCCGACGGAATTGATCTTGAGTTTAAGGTCCTTGAGGCCAAGCCGTTTGAGGACCGTAATGGCAAGCAGGATGGTCTCCGCATCCACCACCGGGGACGGGGAGCCCATCGCCTCGACGCCAAACTGATGGAACTGTCTCATGCGGCCAGCCTGGGGACGGTCGTACCGGAACATGGGTCCGATATAGAAGACCTTCAGCGGCATGGGTTCAGCATAGAGTTTATTTTCGACGAAGGAACGTACGACAGCAGCCGTATTTTCGGGACGAAGCGTAATGCTTCTGCCACTGCGGTCGTTGAACGTATACATTTCCTTATCAACAACGTCCGTACCGTCACCGATGCCTCTTTGGAAGAGTTCCGTATGCTCGAAGATTGGCGTGCGGATTTCCTGATAGTTGAATTCGCGGCAAACGTCGCGCAAGACGGATTCGACATACCGCCAGCCATTGACCGCGCCGGGCAGGATGTCCTTGGTACCACGGGGTGCCGTTGTTAACATAATAATCCCCTCCGTTTCCTTCAATAAAAAACTTCATGTAAACCATTTTAGTTTACCACAAGATACTGGATGATTTCAATATAAAGCGGCCTAAATTGCCTTTTCCTCCTCTTTGGGAAGAGGCTCACCCCAGTGCCAGAAATAGCCATAAAGGATCTTGATGATGGCCAGTACTGGCACAGCAAAGATCAAGCCAATGACACCGGCCAGTTTCCCTCCGATGATGACGGATAGGATAATGAGGACCGGATGCAGGGTAATGGCTTTTCCCACAAGGGTGGGCATGATGACCTGAGAGTCGACCTGGTAGTAGACAAGGTAAAAAATGAGGACCTGGAGCGCCAAGGCGGGCCGCTGCAAGAGAGCGACAAAAACAGCGACAAGGGTCCCCACAACAGAACCAACGAGGGGAATAAGCTCTGTCAGCATGGCAAGAAGACCAAGGACCAAGGTATACTGCACGCCAAGGACATAATTGCCAACGGTCAGGCAGCCTGCGGCCACAAGACAAAGCTTCAGCATATTGTCCACATAGGTGCAGAGCATGCTGCCAATGTCTTCGAGAACCTTTTCGGCAAGTGCCTGCCGGTCATAGGGAAAGACTTTGACAGCCATGGCCTTTAGGGTCCGCCAATCCTTCAGGAAATAAAAAGTCAAGAAAGGAACAAGGACCATACTCGCCATGGAACGGGCCACGCGAAAAGTCGACGAAATGAGGTCCTGGAAAAGGGCCATGACGTTACGGCCCGCCGTCGTCAGGGCTTCATTGATGAGGGCCTGCACATTGGCAGGAAGCGCGGCACGGGCCTCCGGGCCAAAAAACCAGTTCATGGTCGCTGACACCTGGGCAGCAAAACCCGGCAGGGCCTTGGTGAGGGTATTGACCTGTGTCACCAAAGGGACCATGAGGATCTGGAGGGCAGCGCTCATAAACAGAAGAAAGATGACAAATGACAGGAGGACGGCCACCGCACTCGGCATGCGGCGGTCCCGTCCCCACGTAATCTTTTCAAGCGCCCGGACAATGGGATAAAGCAAATAAGAAAAAGCAATGGAAATCAGGACGGGAAGCAGAAAATCGGCGACAAGGCAAAAAGCCGCAAAAGCAAGAAGTGCAAAAGCCGACTTTACAAGCATTCCCCGAGGTTTTTGTGTCATCATAGGGCCGCCTCTTACTGCAGAAACGGATTTCTCCGTCTTTCCCAGCCCACGGTCGTATCCGGTCCATGACCGGGAAACAGCCGATAGTCATCGGGAAGGGTCAAGAGTTTTGTCTTGATGGAAGTGAGGATATCATCATAGGAACCGCCGGGAAGATCCGTACGGCCGATGGATTCAAGAAAAATCGTATCCCCGACAAACACAACGCCGTCGCCAATGATGCACACACCGCCGCGCGTATGGCCCGGGGTTGCGGCAATGGTAAAGGTCAGACCGGCTTCTGTAACAGTCATGCCGTCTTCAAAATAGACGTCCGGCGGATCAAAAGTCTTATCCCGGTCTGTCGAATACGACAGGCTGCTGTTCCAAACGCGAAGCATAGGCGCGTCTTCTCGGCTCATATAGACCTTGGCCCCGGTCAGCTTCTTGACTTCGTCCAAAGCTGAAATATGGTCACCATGACCGTGGGTGATAAAGATGGCCGTAATTTTTTTGATTCCGGCTTTTTTAACAGCCTCCATAATCTTGAGTGCTTCATCACCGGGATCGATGATGATGCCCTCCCCTGTCTCCTCATTTTTGATGAGGTAACAGTTTTCCTGAATGGGGCCTACAACGATGCGATAGAGTTTCATAGATGGGTTTTCTCCTAAAATGTTTTGCGGCTGTCGATGAGGATCGTCACCGGGCCGTCATTGATCAGGGACACTTCCATATGAGCCTGGAACTGTCCCGTTTCGGTCTTGATGCCCTTTTCCCGAAAAAGGACCACTGCCCTTTCATAAAGCCGTTTCGCCTCATCAGGCGGGGCCGACTGGGTAAAGGAAGGCCGTTTGCCATGGCGCGCGTCCCCCAAGAGGGTGAACTGGCTGACGACAAGGAGCTCGCCTTGGGTATCCACAAGGGACCGGTTCATGCGGCCTTCTTCATCGTCAAAGACACGGAGACCGGCAACCTTCTCCACAATGTAGTGAAGGTCTTTATCCGTGTCCCCTCTTTCAACGCCCAAAAGGACAAGAAACCCCTTTTGGATCTGGCCGATGGATTCGTGATTGACACTGACACTGGCGCTTGATACGCGCTGGACGACTGCTCTCATAATGCTCCTTTACAGACCACTGGTCTTGCGTTCGACTTTATAGACGCCTTTGATGCGGCGCATACGGCCAATGATGTAGTTTAGCTGTTCAAGGCTTGTAATGTCAAGTCCCAGGTCCACATAAGCCGTTTTATCTGGATTCGTATGGGCATTGAGGGAATTGATATTGACCTTTGTCTCACTGGCTACGGTCATGATGTTGGCCATGACACCCGTCTGATCGATACAGCTCATGCGCAGGACAACCTTGTAGGCTTCATCCGTGTCGATGTTCCACGACACTTCAATCATACGGTCCGATTCCTCTTTATTGGCAAGGACATTGGGACAGTCGACGCGATGGACAGACACGCCATGGCCGCGGGTAACATAGCCTACGATAGGGTCGCCTGGAATGGGGTTGCAGCAGCGGGCAAGCTTCACCATGATATCATCTTCACCCTTGACGAGGATGCCATGACTTCCTTTATGGGGTTTGGATACCCGCGGTTTAAGTTCCTTAAGAAGCTGGGACAGATTCTTGGTCTGATTCTTTTTCTGGGCATTTTTGTAAAGCTCAATGAGCTTTACCATGACCGTGCTCACAAGGACGCCGCCATAGCCGATGGCAGCCAGCAGATTTTCCTCACTGCCGTCAAAGTGGGAACGTGTGGCCACTTCCTTGAGGTTTTCGCTCGTCAGGAGCTTTGCCGTATCATAGCCCAGGCGCCGGCATTCATGTTCAAGCATATCCCGTCCATTGACAATATTTTCTTCCCGCCGTTCCTTCTTGAAAAACTGACGGATCTTATTTTTGGTCTGACTTGACCCAACGATGTTGATCCAGTCGCGGCTCGGTCCAGGACTCGTCTTGGACGTGATGATTTCCACGATATCGCCGTTTTTGAGCTTATAGTCGAGAGGAACGATCTTACCATTGATCTTGGCACCGACGCAGCGATTGCCCACGCCCGTATGGATGCGATAGGCAAAATCAATGGGAACGCTGCCAAAAGGCAGGTCAATGACGTCACCTTGGGGCGTAAAGACAAAGACTTCATCAGAAAAAACGTCCATCTTGACCGTATCAACAAATTCGTGGGGATCGCGCATGTCACGGTGCCAATCAAGGAGCTGCCGCAGCCAGGCCATCTTTTCATCGGCCGACTTGTCCGATGAGCTCGGCATATTGGACCCGCCGGACTCCTTATAACGCCAATGGGCGGCAACACCATATTCGGAAATGCGGTGCATTTCAAAGGTGCGGATCTGGATTTCAAGCGGCTGCCCGCTCGAGGAAACGACGGTCGTATGAAGGGACTGATAGCCATTTGATTTGGGGACCGCAATATAATCCTTGAAACGACCCGGAATCGGGCGCCACTTTCCGTGGACAATCCCCAGGACGCCGTAGCAGTCCTTTACGCTGTCAACCAGGACACGGACTGCCAAAAGGTCATAGATTTCATTGATGCTTTTGTTGTCTTTCTGCATCTTCTTGTAGATGCTGTAAAAGCTCTTGGGACGGCCCTGGATTTCACATTTGATCCCACTATCACTGCACAGATGGCTCAATTCGTCCATGGCTTCCTGGACCATGGCTTCCCGTTCGTGCCGTTTGACCTTGACCTGCTCCACAAGCTCATAGTAATGCTGCGGCTCCATGTAGCGGAAAGACAGATCTTCCAGTTCCCATTTGATGGCATAGATTCCTAGGCGATGCGCCAAGGGCGCATAGATTTCAAGGGTCTCGCTGGAAATCCGTTTTTGTTTATTGGGCGGCATGTATTTCATGGTCCGCATATTATGCAGACGGTCCGCAAGCTTGATCAGGACCACGCGGATATCCTTTGCCATGGCAAGGAACATCTTTCGCAGGTTCTCTGCCTGGATCTCCACCTTATCCTTATCCCAGTTTAACTGGGTCAGCTTTGTAACGCCGTCTACCAGAAAAGAAACCTCTGGTCCAAACTCTTTAGTCAGCTCATCCAGTGTCATGACCGTATCTTCTACTACGTCATGAAGAAGCCCTGCTGCAATGGTCTCCTTGTCCATCTCCAGATCAGCCAGGATAATAGCCACACATA
>OGWX01000379.1_pt1 | contig 32172 bp, 19 predicted proteins | sample 1576151 | NCBI WGS metagenome assembly OGWX01 (sample SAMEA3541591, study PRJEB24748) | human gut metagenome | biome: human gut; feature: human-associated habitat; material: faeces | place: China | collected 2012
TACCCAAATATCCCATTTGTTAACCCATCAACATAAAAACCACCACAAAGGGGACAGGCACCTTTGTAGTGGTTTTGACCGGCGAACATGATCCGCAGGCGTCGTTACAGTTCCACGCAGGGATTGTCGCGGGTCACAAGCGTCTTAACGACAACCGTCGCTCCCAGATAGCGCTCGAGCAACTCGGCGAGACGATCAACGGCAGCCTGGCAATCCCCCATCCGCTCGGGCTCCACGCACTCAATCGCCAGGAATGCATCGGCCGAATCGTCGGACAGCGCCGTGCGAACGCCATCGCGCCAGTTCCAGCAGCGGCATACGGCGCCCGCATCATCGATGTAGGCGAGCTCGCCGGGCAGCGTCGGGTCATCCGTTTCCTCGCCAAGTGGCAGGAACGCATCGCCGCCGTCAGTCACCTTCAAGCAAAGATCCCCCTCAATCGCATGCAGGTCCTCGCCGCCAACGGGCAGCGCGTAGGTCAGCGACACCGTGTTGTAGATGTCCACCGCGGGCGTAATGTGGCCCACCGGTTTGCCCTTGAGCACGCGCTTGAGCAGGTTCTCAATTGAGCAACGCGCGCCCTTTTTGGTCTTGAACAGCCGATAAGCCTCGCGCCATGCCTTGACCGGTGCGTTCTCGCTGATAGTATCGCTGGTCAGATGACGCTCCGCGTCGATATTGGCGCGGTCGAGCAACGCCGCAATCGCGTCCACGTCCTCTTGAGGAATCTGAGCCGCGGGCTTCATGCCCTTTACGACCACAACACCGACAGCCGCCTGCGGAAATAGCTCCCAAAACGAATCCTCGGCAATAAAGCTCTTCATGTGCTCTCCCTTCATAGCATGCGCCCGAGCCCGGGTGCCTAAACAAAAAGCGCCCTTACGACGGCCACCTTCAAAGTCCTACGGTGCCGCCACAAGAGCGCTTACGCTGCCCCCATCCGGAGAAGGGAGCGATATGTCAGGCGTATTGTAACCCGAGTCATCCGCGCGAGTAAAACCACCACAAAGGTGCCTGTCCCCTTTATGGTGGTTTTGGGTCTGAGGCGACGCTAGTGGCGAAGTCCCAGCAGGCCGTGGCCGCGATGACGGGCGTCGGCGTGCACCTGAGCATGCGGACCGGCGGCCTTGACGGATTCGGGCAGGTGCGAGTACTTCTTCTCGAAGTTCTCCTCGAACATCACGGCCAAGTTGTGCGCGGCCTCGTCGTAGCGAGCGGTACTCTGCCAATACTGGCGCGGCACCAGGATGCCGTCGGGTACGCCGTGGCACGTGGTGGGAATGTCGACGTTAAAGATGTCGTCGTGCACGAACTCGCTGTCCTCGATGGTACCGTCGAGGGCGCGGGCCACCAGGGCGCGCGTGTAGGCAAGCTCGATGCGATGACCCACGCCGTAGCCGCCGCCGATCCAGCCGGTGTTGACCAGGTACACACGCGTGCGGCCGTCGGCGATGCGCTCACCGAGCATCTTGGCATAGACCATGGGGTCGAGCGGCATAAACGGCTCGCCAAACAGCGAAGAGAACGTGGGCGTGGGCTCGGTGACGCCGACCTCGGTGCCGGGGATCTTGGCCGTAAAGCCCGTCACAAAGTGATACATGGCGGAGTCGGCCGTCAGGCGCGAGATGGGCGGCAGCACGCCAAAGGCATCGCAGGTCAGGAAGAGCACGACGCTTGGAGTGGTGCCCATGCCCTTGGTCCACGCGTTGGGAATGTGCTCCACAGGGTATGCCACGCGCGTGTTGTGCGTGATCGAGATGTCGTCGTAGTTGGGCTTGCGGTTCTCGTCGAGCACCACGTTTTCGCAGATCGCGCCAAAGCGGACGGCGTTGAAGATCTCAGGCTCGTGGAACGCGTCCAGGCCCTCGCATTTGGCGTAGCAGCCACCCTCGATGTTGAAGATGCCCATGTCGGACCAACCGTGTTCGTCGTCGCCGATCAGCAGGCGCGTGGGGTTGGCCGAAAGCGTGGTCTTGCCGGTGCCGGAGAGGCCAAAGAACACGGCGGTCTCATGCGTGACGGGGTCCATACTGGCCGAGCAATGCATGGGCAGCACGTCGTCCTCGACGGGCAGCAGGTAATTCATGACGCTGAAAATGGACTTTTTGATCTCGCCGGAGTAGCCGGTGCCGGCGACCAGAATCACGCGCTCCTGGAAGTTAATGACCACGGCGGCGCTAGAGTTGAGGCCCTTGATGGCGGGATCGCACTGGTAGCCCGGCGCGGCGAGCACGCAGAAGTCCGGCTCGCCGGTGCGTGCGATTTCACGGGCAAGCGGGCGGGCGAGCATCTGCTTAATAAAGAGCGCCTGGCTGGCACGCTCGCAGGCGACAAGCAGACGACGCGTATGGTTGCGGTCGGCACCGGCCATACCGCGAGTGACGAACACGTCGCGCTCGTTGAGATAGTCGACGATGCCGGCCTTGATGGCCTCGTAGCTCTCGACAGACAGCGGGCGGTTGACGGCACCCCAGGCAATCTTGTCGTGAACATCGGGGGTGTCAACGATAAAGCGGTCATTAGGCGAGCGGCCAGTGCGCTCCCCCGTCTCGATCACCAGCGCGCCGTTGGAGGCCATACGACCTTCGTTGCGACGGATGGCGTGCTCGACGAGCTCGGCTGCCGGCAGGTCGACCAGCAGGCGGGGCTGGTTCTCGGCAGGATCTTCGACCAGCGTAATGCCAAAGTTGGACAGAACTTCTGCAGGGGTAACACCTGGCATGGGGCCTCCTTTAAAAGCGCGACACGTGGACGAGGCGCGCACTTTACTCACGTAAAGCCCGTTGTACCCGATATGCAAAAACGTTTTTGCGGCAACGGCGAAGCGCCCGCCCAACGGTCAAAAATCGCACGCAAGCGGCCTAGTCGTTAGGGACACTCTTGAACAGGCAACAACCAAGGAGCGACCCCGGATGCCGGCACTTAGGGACGTTCCCAAAGTGCCGGCACATAAGGAACGTCCCCAAATGCCGTCTACTGAATGGCGCCGCCGAAATTATCGAACAACCTGTTCAAAAACACGAACGAACACCGTCGCGTCTATACTAGAGCGCAGCAATAGAAAGGACTCCGCTTTGAGCATCACGCCCATCGATAGCATTCGCCGCGCCATCGCCCGCCGCAATGGCGTCGCCGACCCCACCGTATCGGACGGGGCGCACGGGCAGGGCGGACGCATCGAGAACGGCCTGTTCCCCGCATCGCACACCGCCGAGGAGCTCGCACGAATCCAAGAGCTAAGCCAGCGTAACGCCGGCGGTCCCGACAGCAGCCAGGCCACACGCCGTCGCCGCGAGCGCAATCGCCAGCCCGGCCCCATCCACCGCATGGTCAATGCCTGGTGGAACCGCCTGCTCGGAGCCGTCTACGGCGGCGGCTTCTCCACGCAAGAAGCCGAGTACGAAGATCACGCCACCCGTCGCGACTACCTTTGGAATACCCTGGGCACCGCCGTGTGGGGCATGGCGTTTCCGTTGCTCACCATCGTGTCCACACAGCTCGCGGGCGCCGAGGAGGCTGGCAAATTCTCCATCGCCTTTGTCACCGGCACGCTCATCATGATCGCGTGCAACTACGGCGTGCGCAATTTCCAGGTCTCGGACATCGACGAAAAGACGTCCTTTGCCTCTTACCAGCTCAACCGCTGGCTCTGCGGAGCGCTCGCGCTGGCATGCGGCCTGGTATACAGCAGCGCCCGCGGCTACGATGCGCAGATGGCCACGATCGGCCTGGGCGTCTACCTCTATAAGGTGATCGACGGCATCGCCGACGTGTACGAGGGCCGCCTGCAGCAGGCCGACAAGCTCTATTTGGCCGGCATGAGCCAAACGCTGCGTTCCGCCGGCGTCATCGCGGTCTTTAGCGTGGCACTGTTCCTCACGCGCAGCGTGCCCATCGCGGCCATGGCCATGGGTGTCACCGCCATCGCCTCGCTCGTGCTGGTCACCGCGCCGCTTGCCCTGCTCGAGACCGAAAAATCGCGCCACGTGAGCCTGCGCGAGGTCGGCCACCTGTTTGTCCAGTGCGCCCCGCTCTTTGGTGCACTGTTCCTGTTCAACCTTATTGAGAGCATGCCCAAGTTTGTGATGGAAGGCACGCTGGCATACAAATATCAGCTGTACTTTAATGCCCTGTTCTTTCCGGCGCAGGCTATTTTGCTGAGCATTGGATTTATCTATAAACCGCAGCTCCTGCGCTTGTCGAGCATTTGGGCTAATCCTCGCAAGCGTCGTCGCTTTGACCTGATTATTGTTGCCGTTATGGCGCTGATCGCGGTCATCACCGGCGTGTGCGCCGCATTTATGGCAGGTCCCGGTATTCCCCTCATGAGCTTTATGTACGGCCTCAGCTTTGAACGCTACCGTACGCTGGCGCTGCTGATGGTCGTCGCCGGCGGCGTAACCGCGGCCATCGATTTTATCTACGCCATTATCACGGTGCTGCGCCACGCTGGAGACGTCACCAAGATCTACCTGATCTGCTTTGCCGTGAGCGTGGTGCTCCCGGTGATCCTGATCAACCTGCTGGGTCTGATGGGCGCCGTGGTGAGCTACCTAGCCATCATGGCCCTACTCCTGGTGCTGCTGATTATCGAATACGCCCACATCCGCCAACGCATCGAGCGCGACCGCAACCCGTACGGCGCCTAATTGGCGCAATGGGGGGTCTCGTTGCGGACGATTTGCGACACGCAAAACTAAGTGAGTAGACTTTTGCCGAATCCCTGACCACACCGGCAAAACACAAGTCAGTGACCTGCGGTTTTGTTGAGGCAAATTTGCCGGCTGCTCGGCATTTCCAAAAAAGTCTACTCACTTAGCCAGCGGACAGCCAAAAAAGAACCGTCGCAACGTCGTTTGACTCCGTTGCGACGGTTTTTCGAGCATTTTCGCACTGCCGAGGACGCAGACGCTCCTCATTTCTCGCGCTTACCGAGCAAGAAAGCGCTATTCTCCGAAAGTAGTCAAAAAAGCTCCGTCCCAAATTAGCTACCACTTGCACCGATTATTCGCCCGGGTTGATGTTCGCGTAGAACTCCGCCCCATCATCGAGCCGCAGGATCCCGACGCGGCCGAACTCGGAGCCGGTGGCGGCGGCGCAGTCGATATCGATGCGATCGGGCACGCCGGCGGTATCCTCGCCACCCAGGCGCACGATCTGCCCGCGGCCCGACTCCTCATCGAGCCCCGCAAGACCACCGACCTCGCAATAACGCCCGAGCGACACCGTTGGCGTGTGACCGCTCACCACGACCGGACCCTTGCCCTCGGCAGAAAGCAGCCCGGTCGGCGCATCCCAATAGCCGTGACGAATCCACAGCAGGTCATCGGCCGACTGCACCGCGAGCATCTGCTGCAGCAGCTCGCGATCGGCACCCACCGCTCCAACGCCATCGGCACAATCGACGCCATGCTCAAGCAAAAACGCGCGCGCCGCCTTCATCTCGATTCCAGCATGTACCAGCAGATACGGGCGCTCCTCGGTCTCGGCCACCGCGTAGAGCGGCAGCGCGGCCATCCATCGCACGAGCTCCTCGTATGCGTCAAATTCCATGTCGTTGAGCTGCTCGCGCGTCGTCCAGCCACCGTTGATATCCCAGGTCTCGGCATCGAGCGGATCCTGGCTAATGATGGCATCGAGCATGATCTGCTCGTGATTACCCTTGAGAACGCGGGCGTTAGGCAGCGAGCGCACGAGCTTAATAACGCCGACCGGATCGGGCCCGCGATCGATCATGTCGCCCAGCACGTACAGCGTGTCGTCGGACGTCAACGAGATCTTAGACAGGGCCTCGTCAAGCGCATGCACGTGTCCGTGAGCATCAGATGTCGCATAGATCGCCATGGAACGCCTTTCCCTACCTTGCGACCGAAGCCCGGAACCGCAACTAAAACTTCAAGTTGAACTTAAACGTTACCCATTGTACTCCGTTGCAATAAAGCTGGAAAGGGTTTCCGAGCAGAGGCAAAGACGGCAGCCGTCTATGACGATATCGCGCACGCCCGCAATCCAACCCCATAAACCCACCATCTTTGGGTACAAATAACCGCAGACAACTGACCGTGCCACGCCAACCACCCAGGAGCGGACACCATCCATGAACCAGATCCTTCTCTTTATCGGCCTCGTTATTATTCTGTGCCTGACCATCAAGCCCGTCGGCAAAAAACTCCCCTTCCCCACCCTGCTTATCTTTATCGCGCTCGGCATGCTGTTGGGCGTCAACGGCCCGGCGCATATCGACTTTAGCGACTACGCACTCACCGAAACCGTCTGCAGCACGGCGCTATTGTTCATCATGTTCTACGGCGGCTTTAACACCAACATAGACCGCGCCAAGCCCGTCGCCGCGCCGGCGGTGCTGCTGAGCACGCTCGGCGTCGTCATCACCGCAGGCATCACCGGCGTGTTCGCCCACTTTGTGCTGGGCTTCGACTGGATCGGCGGCCTGCTGCTGGGATCGGTCGTGGCGTCCACCGACGCGGCCAGCGTCTTTAGCGTTCTGCGCGAGCACAGCCTTTCGCTGAGGGGCGGCACCGACTCGCTGCTCGAGGTCGAATCGGGCTCCAACGACCCCGTCGCCTACATGCTCACCGCCGTGCTCGCGACCCTCGCGGCGGGCGGCAATATCGACATTCCCGTGCTGCTGACCAAGCAGATCATCCTGGGCGTGGGGTTGGGCCTTGCCATCGGCTGGACATCCAGCCGTCTGATTGAGCGCGCACACGCAACGGCCGAAGGCGCGCAGACCATCTTCTTGTTCGCCGTGGCCATCGTCGCCTACGCGCTGCCGAGCTACCTGGGCGGCAACGGCTTTTTGGCCGTATACCTTGCAGGCATTGTGCTGGGCGCAAGCGACATCACCGGTAAGGTCGAGATGGCGCACTTCTTCGACACCCTCACCGAGATGGCAGAGATGACCATCTTCTTCTTGCTCGGCCTGCTCGTAACGCCCGCACGCCTGCCGCAGATGCTGCTGCCGGGCCTGGCGCTCATGGCGTTCATGCTCTTCGTGAGCCGCCCCATCGCCGTCGGCGTGCTCCTAGCGCCCTTTAAGACGAATCCCAGCCAGGTCGCGCTCGTAAGCTGGGCGGGTCTGCGCGGCGCGGCTTCGGTCGTGTTTAGCCTCTTTGCCGTGGTGGCCGGTGTTCCCGGTGGGCACGACCTGTTTGACCTCGTCTTTGTGATTGCCGTGTCGAGCATTGTGGTGCAGGGCTCGCTGCTACCGGCGGTGGCAAAGAAGCTCGACATGATCGACGCGGAAGGCGACGTGCGCCGTACGTTTAACGATTACCGCGACGAGAACGGCATGTCGTTTGTCAAGCTCAAGGTGGGCGCGGGCCATCCATTTGCCGGACGCTCGCTCGCGGACATTGGCAGCGCGACGGACATGCTCGTGGTCCTGGTGCTGCGCGACGGGGCGCATCCGGTACTGCCCAATGGCGACACCGTGATCCAGGAAGGCGATCTGCTGGTGATGGCCGCCCCAACGTTCGAAGAGCGTGCCGAGGTTACGCTGCGCGAGGTCACCGTGACTCCCCACGGTCGCCTGGCTGGTCAGCGCCTGCGCGATGTGCCGCAAGGCAAGCATCCGTTTATTGTAGTGATGCTCAAGCGCGACGGCCAAACGATCATTCCCGATGGCAACACCCTAATATACGCCGGCGACGAAGCCGTCATCGCCACGCTGGCATCGTAGTGGCTAGGGGTAGCCGTCCCGAATTGGCCATATTTGAGCATAAATCGCCCCGGCTAGGATCTCGTTGCGGACAATTAGCGTCTCTCAAAACTAAGTGAGTAGACTTTTGCCGAATCGCCGACCACGTCACCAAAGCATAAGTCTGTGACCTGCGGGTTTGTTGAAGCAAATTTGTCGGGTGCTCAGGATTTCCAATAAAGCCTACTCACTTAGCCAGCGTGCAGTCAAAATAGAACGGTCGCGAGATCATTAGACTCCATTGCGACGGTTTATCGTTCATCTTCGCGCAGCCGCGGGTGCAGACGCCCCGTCTCAAATTAGCTACCCTAGTCATCGTCGACGGCAAAGTCGCGGAGATCGAGGCCTTCGCGCTCGGCTCGTGCTAGCAGCTCTTGGGGCGACTCGTCCTCGATATCTACCACGTCGAGCATGGCGGCCGGAAAGCCCACGCCGGCTGCACTCCCCGCACGGTCGAGCAAACCCTCGCGCAGCTGGTCAACATCAACATCGATCTTCATGGTGAAACCCCCTACCGGATCAGACCCCTACTCACCAGCGTCAAGCACTTCCACAGCAGCAACAAAAGCCGCCACCTGCTTGTCGTCCATCTGCATGGCCAAACGGCCCACGGGCTCATCGTAGGCAAACTGTACTTTATCGATAAAGCAATCCCAGGCACGCTCATCCACACGCACAGCGGCCTCGCAATACTGGCTGAGCTTTTTGAGTCCATACCAAAACGCATTCACATGGCGCGCAGGATCCTCGTCCAGCACACCATCGTAGCGCCGTCCGTTAAACTCACGCATGCGCGCCACGGCAACCTCGAGCGAGTCGCCGCCGTCGACCGAAGCCTCGTCCACAAGCTCGGGAATCGCAACTTCGCGCCGAACATTGTGCCTGGTAGCACCGTCATACTCGCCCACCAACACGTCTTCGTCAAACCGATCATCGTAGTCGAAATAGCTACTGCCGCGGCAAATCCCATGCGGCGAACCGGCACCAAAGGCACAGAACAACCCACCGTCGGTAACAACGCGCCTATAGGCCTCAAACGACTTCTTAACCTGAGCGAGCAACTCGGCAAGCTCCCCGGCATCGCACCCCGTCTCGCACGTAATGCAAACAAGCCCCGGCAACGATACCGGCTCCACCGTGCTCCCTGCAACGCGGGCAGCGCGTTCGGCCCGATACGCTTGGGCTGCCAAGCGCGCTCGCTGCGCAGCACCGCGCACATTAGTAAGCTCGCGCTCCAGCGCCACATCGCCAGCCACATCGCTCGCAAACGCGTCAGCACCCTGCGGCCCGGTCGCACTCAGCTCGGACTCAAACGTCGCCGTGATCATGCCGGCAAGGTCCGTTGTATCGGCGGCGCAACGCAGCTGCTCCAGCTGCGTGCATAGCAGATCGGCATCCAAGGGTGCGGCATCCACAACGCGCGCGTCACTCAGACGCGCCGCGCCCTGCAACACCAAAGCCCCCGCAGCATCGTATGCCGCACGAACCCTGTCCGCCGTATTGGCACGCAGCTTTACCTCGATAAACGCAAGCGTCTGCTCCAAGCGGGCCAACAGTTCGGCCTTGTCCTCCATACGCAAAAAGGCAGCGTAGCGCCGCTCCATCTGCAACGGGCCCACAACGCCTACCTGCTTGCGAGCGCGCGCAAGAGAATCAAATTCAACGCGGCGTACATACCCGTCAACGGCCCGCACGGCAGACTCACGCGCAGCACGCTCGGCAGCCTCGACGCCCCCGATCACGGCCAGTAGCTCGCGGGAGCGCGCCTTGCGCAATAACTCCCCGCGATCGTACTGCTCAAGCGCCGTCTGACGCTTGGCTACCGACTCAAAGCCAAACAGCTCATCGAGCAGCTCGCCAACAGAACGTTCTTCCGCCATGGCAAGGCCTCCTCACGCGCAGCGCGCCACCATGCTCGCGGGCTCACGCGCGCATCAAACGCCTCGCGCATGCAAGCCCGCACGCTCGCATCCCTATAGATCCAGCGCCTTCTTCGCGGCATCAACCGGGTCACCATCCATGTAGAACACCGGACTCAGTCCCGAAATAATCTCGGACGAAACACTCTGCAAGCCCGCGATGGCGCTCAGCGGCAAAATCACGCGCTTGGCGCCGGCGTTTTTGGCCACGCGCATAATGTCCTCGAGCCCTCGGATCTCGTCCATAGAACCCGACATGCGCAAGATTCCCGGAATCGCCAGCGCGGGCATCACCGGGCGGTTGCACGCCGCAGAGCAAAGGCCCACAAACTCGGCGAGCGAAACTTCCTCGGACAGGCCCTTGCTCTGCAGGTCGTTGTAGAACAGCAAATAATCCTTGGAGCCAATGTGCATGCCCGGCGCCACGCGGTTCGCCAGGTTCACAAAGTTGTCGAACGCGGCTTCCAGCGTATCGCGCACCGGCTTGTTAAAGGCCACGCCCTCGTACTTAAACTTGCACTCGCCGGCAACGGCCTTGTTCTCCAGCTTGTATACGGCAACCTCGCCGCCCTGCGACCTGCCCACGCCAAATACGTGGCCGGACAGCAGCGGCCCGTCGGGAATCAGCGTGTCCTCGGTCTGCTCGGGCACGTGCACCACGTGCACGTCCTGCGGGTTGTCGGCATCCATATAACCCAGGTTGACGTCGATAAACTCGACGCCCGCCATAATCTTGAGCTGCTCCTTTACACGGCGACGGCCCTCGATGGCGTAGTCCAGCAGCCAGCGCACGTCGTCCTTGTCCATAGCCTCGTCGGGGAACAGCAGCTTGGCCAGGCCGCTAAAGGACTTGCGCACGGCGATCTCGTCACGCTTGTTAAAGTCGCTGTTAAAGCGGAAGTAGCGGTCGATATGATGCGTAAAGTCCTTGCGGCGCATCTCCTTGCAAAACTCCGACAGGCAGTCGGTGATTAAGCCGTAATGCCCGGTCAGCAGGCTCGAGCGCATCTTGGGAATCTCCCAGCCCGGCAGGTAATAGTGGATACGGTCGAAGAAGGCCGAATCGTTGTTAAACTCCGGCGGGAACGGATCAAACAGGTGCGTGGTCTTAAGAACGTTTTGCACGGTGTCGTTGATGTTGCCCTCAAAGACCATGGAGGCATCGGCGTTAATCTGGTCGCGGCCACGCGCGTAGCTGCCGCTGGCCATGTAGTCCTTCATGATCTGCACGGCGTTGGTGTCCTTAAAGCGCATGCCGGCGACCTCGTCGAACGTCACGCAATCCCAGTGACCCACCAAGCCCACGCGATCGGCGCGCATGGAGTTCATGCGGCCGAACAGGTTGGCCGTGGTGGTCTGCCCGCCCGAAAGCAAGATGGCGTAGGGCGAGACCTCTTTGTAGATATGGCTCTTGCCGGTACCGCGGGGACCAAGCTCGCACAGGTTATAGTTGCGCTCGATCAGCGGCACCATGCGCTCGATAAAGTGCAGGCGCTCCTTCTCCGAAAGCTCGCTGGGCTCATAGCCGGCAGAGCGCAGCAGCATGTTGAGCCACTCGTCGCGCGAGAAATACTGGCGCTCGTCGATCATGGCCTCCAGGTCCAGGTTGGGCATCTGGATGGGCGTGAGCGACGCCACGCTAAACGGAGAGTCCTCGGGTCCGCGCTTTTTGCGCTTGGCCTTGGAACGGCGCGGCGCATCGTCGCCAAAGACCTCCATGCCAAACTCGTCTTCCTCTTCCATGGGATGACGATACTCGATGCTCATGATGCACCAAATGCCGCCCTGCAGAATCTTGGAGTAGTCGCGCACGTACTCGGCCGGCATCACAAACGGCTCAATGGTCAGATTGGCAAACGACGCCACGTAGATGTCTTTGTATTCGTCGAGCTTGGCCGTCACCTTATCGATAATGGTAAAGCGACCCAGCTCGCGAATCTTGGACTTGATGCGCTCGGACTCGTCGGGACGCACGTAGTTATCGGTGAGGATCTTGCGGATGCGCTCCAGGCCCTCTGCCACGGCATCCTCGTCATCGGTTGAGCAGTACATGCCCAGCAGGTACTCCAGCACAAAGGTAGGCACGTTGGCGCCACGCTTCATAAGGGCCGTGAGGTCCTTGCGCACGATCTTGCCGCCAAAGTGCTCGAGCAGCTTGCCGTCCAGTACATCCATGTCATAGCCGTCGTCCTCGGGAGCGTCGGCCACGGCCTGGGCATAGCCATCAGTCGAAGATTCACCCTCGGCGGGCGCGGCAGCCTCAACGGGCGCATCCACATCAATCGAGGGAACTTCCCACAGATCGTCGTCATGGCTATCAAACATAGGGCACACTCCTAAAAACCAAAGTCAGCAACAGGGGCAAACGAAACAGCGATGGTGTACGTCTCGCGCCAAACGATCTTGCCCGTCTCGCGCTCGCGGCAGACCAGATAGTACGGACCCTTGGCCGAGAATCCATCCGCTGCATGCAACGCAAACTTGGCATGCACCACGCGCTCCTGCGAGTTAACAGAAGTCTTGTTGGCATGCGCCTTGACCGTATCGCTCATCTCGTTGCCACTTGCATCGGTAAACACCAGCTCGTACTCGCACGGCAAGACCTTACCTTGGGCAGGTTCTTCCTGGATCAAGTTGACCGAGAAGAGCGAGTTGGTCACTCGGCGTCCCTCGCTTAGCACGCGCAGCGTCGCCGCGCGCGTGTCGACAAAGTCCTTGGAACCCGAGCGCGCACGCCAAAAACCGATAACGGGCACGCAGAGCTCCTGCAGGCTCATGCCGCCGTGGACGTAGTTGTTAGTGCCGCCGGGACGCTTGAAGTGCACGTTCTCGCGCGGAGCAAATCCCTCAAAACCGGCACCCAAACGTCCCATGCCAACATTAACAAACACCTCGCATGCCTCTTCCGAAAGCTTGGCCACGGCCTCGTTGGGCACCACCAGATGACGCTTGCCGTGCATGACAGGAGCGTCAAGGAAGGGAAGGTCTGGCTTGCCGAGCATCTGGCACTCGCTGAGCTCCCGACGCGTGTAGATAAAGCCGTGGTCCGCCGTTATAACAACACGCGCGCCCGGGGCGTCGGTGCACACGCGACGCGCCAACGCAGCAAGTTCCTCCACGGTGTCCGCACAGGCATCGAAGACGTCATCCTGCGTAGCGGCCTTCTCGCCCGTAGCATCGATCTTGTTGTGGTAGAGAAAAACGAGCTTGGAGTCCTTGAGCAGTGCCTTGCGCTCGGTTCCCGCCATGTTGAGGTATGCGCTCGAGCGCAAAGCGCGGGCCGTGGGCTCAACGTGGGTAAGTACGGCCTCGCGCTGCGGAGTCGTCGCAGTGGGCATGCCGTCAGCCAACACAAGCGAGCCATCCGCTGCAAGTTCAAGCGCTTGGTGCGGCAGCAGCGCGGGCATGCCCACCTCGGTGATGGAGGGAAAGACCGCCTGCATGCTAGAAACCCTGACGTTGTTGCCGCCGCGCTCGCGCTCGAGAAGCGCCGCGACATCACGGGCCACCTCATAGCGCAGCGCGTCGCTTACGATAACGACCGTCGTTTTGGCAGACCCCACAAAGGTGGGCAGCACATGCCAGTAGAATTCATCCTGCCGTGCAGGGCCATCGATGTAGCCGCAATCGGCCCACTCCCCTTGCGCAGCGGATGTCCAGCAGGCATTGGCATCGGCCAAAAACCAGTTGCTGTAGAGATTCTCCGCCCAGTCCACCACGGCTCGGGCAGGCTCCTCGAGCACATCGCACTCGACAGAGCGCGCCCGCAAATACGCGGTGCACATATGGCGATAGGCAGCATCCATGGAATACCAATCGGACGTATAGGCATCCCACACCTGCTGGGGTTGCGCCAGATGGAACCCGCCCGCGTGTGCCTGCCTAAACGCGCACATATCGGCCACAGCGGCAAGCAAGTCAAAGTAGCTCTCAACACGACGGTACCAGCTTAGGTCGCAACGGCGCGCAGCAAATGTGCGCGCACTCTCAACACGGTCCGCACCCTGAGCAAACGAGCTGAACAACTGTGAGAGCACAGCCTCGTTGACGCACGGGAACACGTCAAGCGAGACCAACGCATCGATTGGCAGGGTCTCGAACCGCGCAAAGAGTCCACGGGCATCCTCTACCAAACGGCAGATCTCAAATAGGTCCTCGCTCGATGCCTGGACATCGGCGGCCTGGTCCCACGTACGCACCGCCTCAAGACAATAGGGGCCGTAGGCGGGAGCCACATAGCTTTCGAGTCCCTTGAGCGCCCCCTCGGGAAGCGCGGTGGATGCCGCCGTAAGGATCACATGGGATGCAAGCATAAGCAGTGAGTCGCGCTCGTACAGCGGCCCATCAAACCCATAGCAGCGCAGCATAAAGGCAGAGAGGACGTCGCGCAAGCTGTACTTATCCACCAGCGCAGCCAGCGCCTCGGGGCCCTCGTGCAGCAGTGTGGCCATGCAGCCGCGCAGCACAAACGCGGGCCGCGCGTCGCCCGGCTCCTTGCCGCCAAAGATTACCGTAAGGATTCCAAGCTCGATATCGGATGCGCCCGCGACGTGCGGAACGCACGCGGCAAACTTAGCACAGCGGGTCTTGGCATCAAAGAAGGTCTTGTGCTCGCGCAGGCTCTCGCGCACGGCGTCGATATTCTCGATGCCCAGCTGATCAGCTAAAAGCGAAAGATAGTCAGCCTGGAACTGATCGGCATACAGCTCAACATCGGCAAGCCAATCGCCCTCAAGCCTGCCGCGCGGGCAACGGCGATACAGCAAGATATCGTTCGCAAGGTCATCGCGGTTGATGAGCTTCTTGACGGCAAACATGCGGCCCTCGCAGGCCTCAACAAACCGCACCGGACGCTCAAAGTCACCGTGAGCAGGCATTACGCCGGCATCGGCCCCCACGCCGTCGAAACCCTCGGCAGCCAATCGCTCAAACTCAGGAGCAAACTCGCCGTCCGCATCGTGCCAAACCACCACACGGCGCGGCGCGCATGCGGACAACGGCTGCAAAAACCGCAGCTTAAGCTGTTCTTCTACATCGATCTTGGGCATGAATATCCTTACCGTATCTGCATTTACTTGATCTTTGCCAGTACATCCTGAAACTTGGCGTAGTTGACCTTGACGCCGTCATCCAGGTCGATCTTAATCATCTGGTCTGCCAAGTGGTGCAACTTCTCCTCGTAGCCGATGGTCTCTTTAAGCTGGTCATTGAGCTTTTTGACACGCTTATCCAAGCGCACGCGCTCACCACGCTCAGCACTGGCAAGGGCATCGTTGGCATAGCCGATCTGCGAGCGATAGCGCTCCTGCTGCTCATGCACATAGTCGGTTCGGATGCGAGCCAACAGGTCGGGCTGATAGCGATGCATGTAAACAAGGCACTTGAAGCCGTTCTTTTTGCCGCTGTCGAACAGCCAGTAGATGGGGCGCTTCTTGTAGGTCTGACAGTGGTCCTTAAAGAAGTCCTTCAAAAAGTAGGTGCGGATGACCTCACGCGAGGTGCCCTTGCCGCCGAGCACCTCGGCAATAAAGGCCAGGTTCTGCTCGAGCGTCTCCTCGCCGTACACGGTACGCACAAAGTCAATAAAATAGCGCACGATGTCGTCGTCAAAGTACTCGTCATCGGTAATGGGCAACACGTTGTCGCCATCGGGCATAAAGGTCACGTGATCGGGATCGGGCATCTTGGCCAGATAGTCAGAGACCGTGGCGCCCTGGTCGGCCAGGACCAGACCGTCCACGTCCAGCGAATAGCGGCCAAACATGCAGCCCACGGCATAGCTTATGAGCGAGGTGATCTCGTCGCGCTTGGTACGCACGTGTTTGTTGCCCTTATAGCTCTCGGGAATCTCGTCGGCGGTGTCAAAGATGCGCGCCACCGAAACGTACTTGTCCTCGACCTCGATGGGCACTTCGCCCTCCATGTTGTAGATCTTGGCAAAGATTCGGTTGAGCTCTTCCTCGTTAGCGCGAAGTTGCTCAAAGCGAGCATTGACCTCGGCCTTGCGAGCCTCGTATTTATCTTGAAGCAAAGTGGCCATAACTACAGACCTTTCAATTTATCAATACAGTAGAAGTTAGAAAACCCGAGCCCATTCCATCAATCAATAAACACCAAGACTCGTGAGCTGAAAAACAGCGAAAGCCTTCCGATGCTCGACCGATATCTTCAGGACAAGTCTGGCTATCAATAAATCCCATAAGTGAGAGACGACAACTACAATAAAGTCAATAAAAGATGGGACAGAAAAACGAATGCCATGATTAATGACAGAACAGTCAGGCCAGTTGATATTTTCAATCGCTTCCACATGTTGTTATGTTTCAAAAGGTAAGCCCGATAGGTAATGTTTAGGGAAGAGCAGTAGGACTTAAGCAAGTCCCGTTCCCTAATTTGCCCGCCCTCGTCGCAAGCCTCTTTGTAAGTAGTCGAATACCTATCAAATTGTTCAGAAGGAGATGCGAGTGCAATATTGCTCCTTAAAAATATTGCACTGACAGCTATAACAAGAGCACAGCCAAGAAGACCAAGAAGAATCAAATAGACAAACAGTATTTGCCTCGTTGAAATCCCATAAACTTCCTCAAGACCTTGAATACTTGAAATATAGTCGAGAGGCGCCAGGTACGCAACGGACAGAATCGTGATGGTAACCATGAGGTTATCAACGTAGCGATTTAAGCTATCCCCCCTCTCTTTTTCAAATTCAAGTGAGGAAAGAACAATGTCTCTCAAGTAATCGCTAATCTGCCCCTCCTTGGAGAGAGCGCTTTTATCGACGTCATGTCGCTTGTTCTTTTTGCCCATGAAAGTCACCTTTACTACTTGGTTTTTCGATCAGGTAAACCCGCCGGTTTTTCATAAGTAAATTGCGTTAACCTTGTTATGGGTCCAGGAATCGTGACCGGCTTCTTTGCTCCCGCCCCTTCATCTTTTCTTTTCTTGTCATCTTTCTTTTTTTCAGACATATTTAATTTCAATCCAATCTATCCAATGACGTTCTTTTGTTAAAGATAGGTGAGTCCTAACAAGACAGCTAAATTAAAGGATGACGCTTGAAATCCCAAGAAGTTTCAAACGAGTCATAGTCAGCCTTTGAAATTGAGCGAGAGTCTTCAACGAGTGAACAAACAGTCGGTTCGGCGGCCTTATCTTGGATGATCGGTAACTGACCGATTTGGCCTACCTCAAAGTTTAGAGTCGGCGACATAAACGCCAAATCAATTTCGGCAATGGAACAGTTGCAGAAAGCCTGGATGTATCGAAGCTCGTTCGGCTCCGCAAAAAGACATGCTCCAGCTACCTCAAAAAGCATCCCTCGAGGTGCAAACCTAAAGGAGGCGAGGCTGGAAGAAATTTTAGACCAGGAAACTGCGGGCTTGAAATAGTCGTTCTGGTTCTTGATCACAAAATCAGGTGTAGAGAGATAGGTATACTTGGACAGAATTGCTTCCTTCATCTCCCGACCGTCATCAAACCAATTAACCACCTCATCGTAGTCACCCCACCACTTTCGATAGGAGCCGCCCCGAATAATCGGAAACCAACGGGAACCACTTTGCTTTGCCTCGGGCCTGCCACTGCAATCTCGCGATGTGTTGGAAGGCACCACTTCCCACCATTTCCTCAAAAAGCGGCCATTATCGCTCGTCGCCAAGCCCTGTCGCGGAGTAGCAATGGCATCGAGCCTCTTTCCTTTTGTGAACGATTCAACAAGAGCATCGCTGGCCCAGTAGGCTATGGGGGTGCCGGGGATTTGTTTGAAGGTGTCGGCGTTGCGGCGGTAGAACCAGCCACAGTCGGGGTTTTGGATGGCCTCCAGCGCCTTGGGAGCCTGAACCGCGGGGCCAGTAAAATCGGCAAGACGAACGTATCCGCCTTTATAACCATCGATATGCGAATTGTGATAGGTAAACGTGCAGATGGGCACGGTTGCCCCTGCAAAGCCAGAATACTCGAGCTGAATGAGCGTGGTTAGGGTCTTGTCATCGATAAGCCTATTTCGAAGCTTCTCGTAGCTACCGATAAACATCCAAACAAATGGAGTCATCATTCCGACTTCGCCGTGCTCGCCAGCAAAGTCCATAATGCGCACGATGAACGAAGAGAACAGGTCACTCTTCACGTCGGGATAGTTTCTCTTGACCCACTTGCTCATGAATGGATTAAAGCTGCTGCTGCCCATATACGGAGGATTCGCAACGGTGCAGGTAAAACGACGGGACAGCTTCTCGCAGATGGCGGCAGCGCTTTCGAGCTTAGTTTTGGCCGTAGCGGCAAAAAGGTCATCGGAACAACTCGCGGCGGCAGCCTTGAGCTCGTCGATCTCGTCCTCTGAAGGATTGAGCAGCGAACCGATCTCGCCCAAATGGCTCAGCTCCTCGGCGAGCTTCTTGTTGCCCGGGAGCTCGTCCTCTCCCAGCGGGATGCTCGAGAGCACGGTAACGTCGGCGCGCACGGCGCGCTTGAAAAAGCGACGATCGTGCTCGCGGGCGCACATGGCAAGCGCCAGTTCCGCGATCTGCGCTGCACGGGGATCGATCTCCATGCCAGCGAGGTTTTCAGTAAGAATGAGCTCGGGAATTTCGCGCTCACGATAGCCGCGCTCCTCGTACATATGGAAGAGCAATTCGAACGCATAGACCAGGATATGGCCCGAGCCGCATGCGGGGTCACAGAGGGTTATCTCCTCGGGGCTCGAGATGCGTATGAAGTCCTCGTGCTCAGCATCGGGCTCGATGTAATATTCCATGCGCTCGCGCAGCGAACTCCCCGGGTTATTGAGCATCCACAGACGGCCGAGCGAGTTCTCGACCATGTAACGCACGATCCACTCGGGGGTGAAGAGCTGCGTGGCGGGCGCGATGTCCGCCGCCGCTGCCTTGCGCTTGGACTTGAAGAACTCGTCTTTAACGTCAGCGTTGTAGTACTGATACATCCAGCCCAGAACGGTCACGCCCTTGCGCCAGTCCTCGTCAGTGAGGACGGCATTGAGCTTGCCCACCACGCCGTCGGACATCATGAGGCCCTGGGGCAACAGCAGCTCCATGGCTCCGCCCACGCGCTCAAAGACACCCGGCAGGCAATCGGCAAGCTCCTCGCACTGAGCAACAAACAGATAGCGCCACAGCGGTTCATCCAAGCCCGCCATCTTGAGCTCGGCTATGCGATCGGTATCGGCCGTCGCTATCTCTACGTCCAGTGCGTTCTCCACGGCCTCGCTGCCATGGCTGCCGTCCGCACGACTTAGCATGCGCATGCGGCTGGGAAGCCATCCGCGTGCATCCATGAAGCGAATGGCCACGATGCGGTTGAACCAGGTGTAGGCCGCACGGTCGCGCAGCGCCTCGTGACCCACCTCTGCCTGCATGCGCAGCAGTTCGTCGCGTTGCTCAATCTCAGCCGGACTTAGGGGCAGGCCGCTAACGGTCTCGGACCCAACGGGCGCGGGTGCAGGTTCGGTGATGCCGTAGCGCACCATCTGCGCCTCCACGCCTTTGATGAGCTCCGTACGGGCCCAGGTGCAGAAGCTCTTAAGAGCAGAATCGTTCATGGTTGATGAGCCTTTCTAAACGCCATAAGCCACCGGTGCGCGCTTTGGCACCGGTGGCTCCGCGGGTTAGTTGATACGGATCTCGTCGTTTGCAGCGAGCGCCTGCATAAGGCGGGAGCGCAAGTCGTCCACGTAGCGCTCCACATCCTCTGCGGACAAGAGACGACTCGGCTTGGCCAGATCGGCGCGGCGCACAGTCTTGATCTTGCGCTGGGGCTTGGGCGCGGGCACGGGAGCAGACGATGCGGCGCCCTTGTTGGAGACCTTCTTGACCACCTCACCCGTACTCATGACCTCGGTGGTGCGGCGCTCGTTGTCCATACGCACGCGGGCCTCATCCACAGCGTCGTACATCTCGTTGGCCGCCGCACTGAGCCAGTCGCCCCAGTTAGTTGCAACAACGCTCAGTTCGTTGAGACTTTGAGCGCTGTGGGCACGGTTTTTGAACGACTCGTATTTGGTGCCGGCGTCTGCTATGGCATCCTTGGCCTGATTGACAAAGCCCTTTTGACTCTCGGCCTGCGCCCGCAGGTCTTGCAGATCGCTCTCGATGCGACACAAAAACTCATTGCGGCGGATGCCCAGCAGCTTTTTCATGTCATCCTCGACGGGATCCATAAGCGGCTGCAGGTCTTTAATACGGCCGTAGGGCTTGGGATCTTTGAGGATCTCACGCACCTTTGCCACGTTCTCCACCGCGCTGGGAATGTCATCGGAGGCATACTCGATACCCTCGGTGCGGTTCAAGAAATCCCTGGCGTGGTCAAACGCTGTTCGTTGATTGGACTCGACGAACTCAACCACCTTGTCAAAGTCTTCCTTAGCATCGAGCAAGCGCTCCTCATGCTTGGTGAACGTGGTCAAGAACGCCTCGGCCTCGTTCTGGTCCTTAAGGACGTCGGCCACCTCCGAGCGCATCTTCTCGCACTCGTCCTCACCGGGATACGGGTAGGCCGGCTTGATGCCCGTGTAGTAGTCGCGTGCTATGGCGAGGCACGCCTCGCGCAAGCCCTCAAGGCGCTCTTTGAGCTCGGCCACGAGCTTATCCTCGTTGGAGGGCACGGTCTTGAGATCAAACAGGTCACACATGAGTTCGCCCGCGGCGCGTAGCAACCGGTCGCTCATGCGCATGCGCAAGCGCACCTGGGCCTTATCGGCATCCTTGCGCAGGAGCGCCACCATGCGGCTGTCGTTAGCTTGAACCGTCTGACCGCCAAACAGCACCTGCGCGCGCTGCTCCACCACAAGCTGCGCCACCACATTTGCGATGTCGACCTCGCGCCAGCCAAAGGGCCTTTGCTGGTACTGGCGCTGGATATCGCCCATAGCGGTATCCAGGTGGCGCTGGTGCTGCACTTTGAGGTAGTCCTCGACCTCCTTGAGCGCACGCGTGTTACCCGCGTCCATGCCAGCGAGCCCCACTTGAACGTTGCCCGCCAGAGTGGAGCGAATATCGGAATCGCTCGTGACCGGCGCACCGATATAGTCGGCCTTATCAAAGACCACATCGCACAGCTGCGCCAGCACTTGCTCAAAAACCTGAACGGGTTTGGCCGCGCGGACCTCAACCATGCGGCCGTTGACCGCGCAACGTGCATGGAGCACGGCCTCGCTCAAAAGGGTATCGGCCTCTTTCTCGTTATAGGCCGCCTCGCGCATCTTGGACTCGACGATCTGGCGCGTACTCGGCTGAAGCTCCTGGAGATTTCGCGTCTTGGCGTACTTGCGGATCTTGGCGGCGTTGACGAGTGGAGCCCAATAATCCACCTCGTCGCTCAAGGCCACGATGGCCTTATCCACGGATTTCAATGCCAACTCGGCATCGTCCGAACGGCCCAGATCGCTGGCCATGGTCACCACGGAAAGTGCCATGCCGCCCATGTTGGATCCATGAATCGAGCCATCCACGTAGCGGTCAAAGGGGAAGTCGTTCGCCCCGCGGTTGAGTTTGCGCGCAGTGTAGATGCTTTCGAACAGGCGCTTCTTGATGTATTCAATCACCTTCGCGTTGTCGATCGGGGTGCGTGCGATCTCCTGCGCTATCTCCTGCTCCTCGTCGGTGAGGAAGCTATAGGTATCGCCCTGGCGTGCCACGTAGTTCTCGCGCTCCAAGCGGGCGAGAGATTCCTTGACGCGGTCCTTAAGGGCGCGCTTGTCCACGTCCAGGCTATCAATCATAAGGATGGAGATGTTCTCGACCGTGGCCTTGACGTAGCCGATGTAGCGGATCAAGTACAGGAGCTTAAGCACCCGGACATCGTAGCTCTCAAGACCCTCTGCGTTTTCAGCCGCGCGCTCCGCACAGACGACGACTTGAATGATGCCGTGCTCCAAATCCTTGGAGATTGTGTCGAAGAAGCGCCAGAACGGCACGAGTGCACCAGTCTGGTCATGCTGGATGGCCTGAGCGCTCTCCTGAAACGCGCTCAGCATGGAGCGCTCGCCCGTGGACATGTGCTTGGCCTTAACACCATGCTTGCGTACCTCGGTCATCACGTCGGGCAGGAGCTTAAACTGGTAGCCCACAAACGGGTAGCTGGCAACAAAATCCTTGGAGTTGGCGTAGCCGGCAAGGTCGGAGCGCGAGCCGCCCTCAAAGGTAAAGTTGTTTTTGAGGACGGCGGCGTCTTGCTCGTAGACCTGTGCAAGCATATCGGCCGCCGGCGCGGTCTTCTCGAGCACACGGCGTTGGATGACCTCGTCCACGCTGGAGCTGGAGAGCGAAAGGCGGGTATTGAAACGGCCCTGGATCTTTGAAAAGTCGTTGCCCACGGGCAGGCTCAGGTTGTCGATGGCCTCCTGGCTCGTAACCATTACCCACACGCGGCCACCGCAGGCGGCACCCAGCTCCTCGACGATGGTCTGAAGGCTCAGCATAAGGCTTGGGTCCTGGTCGTTTGTAATAAACTGACCCACCTCGTCGACCATAAAGAGCAAACGGAAGTTGCCACCGTGGGCCGCTGCCTGAGCGTCCACGTAATCCTTGACCTTTTTGGCAAAGACATCGGGGGCCAAAACCTCGTCCTCAGAACCCTCGAGCCAGTTCCATGCGGCCTTTTCGCTCATGCCGAGCACGCTCTGCAGCACCTCGACGACGTCGTCCTCAAAGTAGCTGTAGGTGTCGCGGGCCTGGAGCCAGGACTCGCCGTTGACGCGCTCAAAGGCCTCGCGGAACTCCTGGGTCTTGCCCAGGGAATCGATGTAGTCCTCAAGCTTTGCAAGCTTGAGGTCCTCGCCGTAGAAGCCGCGCGCCTCGTAGAACATGCGCTCAAAGCCGCGAAGCAGCGCCGTGGGAGCCGTATCGCCCTGCTTCCACTGACCCGCCTTGCTATCGATGTTAAAGAGGATGGCCTGCGTGGGCACCGAGCAGGCGCGCTCCATGGCAGCCGCGACCATGGGGTCGACGATCTTGCCGTCAAAGTAGCGGATGGCGCTCTTGCCGCCGATCTGGCGATTCTCGAGCAGGTAGCTCAGCATCTTGAGGAAGTGCGATTTACCGGAACCGAAGAAACCACTGATCCACACGCCGATCTTGTCGGTGCGCGCATCGATGGCATCGCCGTAGGCCTTGAAGAACGTGGCAAAGTGCCTCTGCAACTCGCGCGTCACCACGTACTCGTCAAGCTCCTGGCGGATGGACCCATCTTTTGAATCCTGGACCTTGACCACGCCGTTGATGGAGCGGTTGATGTCTTTTGCAAAGAGGTCGCGAATGATCGTGTTGTCCATGGGTGCTCCTTTGGGTTTGGGAACGTTATGGCAAAGGGTTGTTACCGGCGGCAGGGACTTGCCTGCGGGGAGCCGTGCTTACGAGATATCGATGGCGCGGTAGTAGTTGTCGGCCGGCAGACGGTTAAAGAGCTGGAAAGAAGAGCCGTTGAAACTGCCCGGATAGGCGGCGACCACAGGCACCTCATCAAAATCCGCAAGCATGCAATGGAGAAGCGTGTGCATGCGAAAGAATGGGAAGACCTCGCCCGCGCCGGTGAGGAGAACGACGTCTCCAGGCGCGTGCGGCTCGGTCTGCTCAAGGATGTACGCGGCGACTATCTCGGGCGAGGCGAACTTGGCCACGTCCTCGAGCACGCGCTGGGTACCGCGGCGCTCCTCTTGGCGTGGGATGGCCTTAAGGACACGGCGCTTTTCGAGAATTGCCAGCACGGCGTCGTAGAGGTTCACGACCTTGAGCGTGCACGGAAGCTTGTCGGCCTCGGCATCGCGTGAAAGGGTGTCAAATAATGCACGCGCCTCAAACTCCAGCGCGGGGTCATAGCAAAAGGTGTGGAAGCCGATCTCATTGCCTATGCCCTTGTTAGCCAAAAAGTCCTCGCTGCACAGGCATTCGCGCAGAAGCTGCGCGCGGCGCTCAAATTCCTGACAGGCGTGCTGAGAGCGGACATGCGCCGCCACGACGCTCTTACGGGAATGGATGCCGATATTGGTGGTGAAATCGGTCGCCGGGGTGATAGCAGGTTCGGCGGCGCTGTTGACGGGAGCCACGCTACATCACCACCCTGCCGGTAAGGGCCGCGATAAGCGACTGCTCGCCCAGCAGAACCAAGGCTCGCTCGACATCGGAATCGAGGAAGAGTGGTGACAGACGCTCGGACTCCGGGCCCTGGCCCTCGCCGATAAGGCCGGCATGGCGGAGCGTCTGGCGGAGCGAGCCCTTAATGCGCTTGACCGTGGCCTCAGTCCAGCGGGCCGCGTCCGGATACTCCGTGGTAAAGCGTGTCATAAAGGCATTGAGGTCAACCGCCGTAAAGGCATAATCGAAGTTTTGTAGGCGCTCCCCTACCTCGACGAGCACGAGCTCGCGCACGATATCGTAGCGGCAGATCATGCTGTAGAAGATGGCCTGGTCCGCCTGCGTGGGAGTGCCGGATGCCATGAGCCTGGTTAGGGATGACACAGCCTCGACGGCGATATTGGAGTCGATGCCACGCACGGCGCATGCGGCGTCCGTGGGCACCATGGCGTCGAGGCGTCGAAGGCACACGGTTGCGCGGTTGGCGACCATGCGCTCCGTGGGATATTGAAAGAGGTTCTCGCTCTTTACGCGTACAATGACCTGCTCGTCGCTTGCGCCCTGCATACGAAGGGCAGCGACGATGCGCATCTCATGCGGGAGGAATTGCTCGCGGGTGAGCACCCCCCCCCCGAACGCTTTTTGTGGTTATATCCACAGTACACGCTCCAAGGGTGTCAAAGGCTGTCACAAGTGCGCCGCAACCCGGCAGGCAGGTGCGGCGCACATGACAATAATCATACCTGTTGGTAAAAAAGTTACCACGCCCAGAGTGTCAAATGTTGAGCAACAAAATTAAATCCGGTTAACGGTCATTTTCGCAGCTCAGAAGCTTTGACGAGGTCGCCCCAAATCACACTTGCCAGACAACCGCGCTTACGAATGCAGGCACGCACACGCCCAACGCCATCCTCCGCTATATTCAACATAGAGTTATACACATGCTTCTATGTAAGGAGCTTCATATGTCTGTCGTAAAGTCTATTTCTGATCAGACGCGCGCACTAACTACCATTCAGGAACGCGAAGATCACATTCAACGTGCCATCGCTCGTGGCTACGACGACCTCACCAACGGTCGCGTACGCCCCTGGAAACAAGCAAAGGCCGAGGCGGATCGGATACGAGCCTCGAGATAATCCCTCCCCCATGTAACCATCCTGTAAATCATAGCGGCGCACTCGAGTTTTACCGTGATGCGGTCGCACCTGGCGCTGCACTGTGCTAAAGTATCCCGAACGTTCAAACGACTACGAGGGGGACCTAGAAGATGGCACGTGTGCACAACTTCTCAGCTGGCCCGGCCGCGCTGCCCACCAGCGTGCTCGCCGAGATCGCCGACGAGATGATGGACTACCGCGGTTGCGGCATGTCCGTGCTCGAGATGAGCCATCGTTCTAGTATGTACCAGCAGATCATCGACGACGCCGAGGCAACCCTGCGCCGCCTGCTGAGCATCCCTGACAACTACCGTGTCCTGTTTTTGCAGGGCGGCGCCACGCTGCAGTTTGCGGGCATCCCCATGAACCTCATGCGCCGCGGCCGCGCCGGCTACGTCGTGACCGGCAACTTTGCCAACAAGGCGTACAAGGAGGCCACCAAGTACGGCGAGGCCGTGCTGCTCGCGAGCTCCGAGGACACCAATTTCGACCGCATACCCACCATAGTCGACATCAACGCGCGTATTGCCGCCGAGGCTGCGGGCGACGGGCTCGACTACGTCTACATCTGCCAGAACAACACCATCTTTGGCACCATGTACCACGAGCTGCCCGCTTGCGGCGACGTGCCGCTGGTCGCCGATGTCTCGAGCTGCTTTCTGTCGCAGCCGCTCGACGTTGAGCGCTACGGGCTCATCTACGCCGGCGCGCAGAAAAACGCCGGCGCCGCGGGCGTGACCGTGGTCATCGTGCGCGACGACCTTATCGCCGAAGGCCCGGCCTATGCGCAGACGCCGCAGTACATGGACCTTAAGACCCAAGCCGCCAAGGACTCCATGCTCAACACGCCCAACACCTTTGGCATCTACGTGTGCGGCAAGGTGTTCCGTTGGGTTGAGCAGACCGGCGGACTTGCCGCCATGGCCGAGCGCAACTGGGCCAAAGCCAACCTGCTCTATGACTTGCTCGAGCAAAGCGAACTGTTCCATGGCACCACGCAGGCCGACAGCCGCTCCATCGCCAACGTCACGTTCCGCACCGGCGATGCCGACCTCGACGCCGCCTTTGTCGCAGGCGCGGCCGAGCACCAGATTCAAAACGTCAAGGGCCATCGCCTGGTGGGCGGCATGCGCGCCAGCGTGTACAACGCCGTCACCATGGAAGACGTGCAGGCGCTGGCCTCGTACATGAAGGACTTCGAAGCGCAGCATAGTTTGAGCCCGCGATCTAACTAGCCCGCAACGCGCGGGCCGACCAGCCACTTCAAACTACCCTGCTTAGATCAAAACCTGCTAAGGAGTTTTTCCATGCGTAAGATTAAGACCATCGACGACATCACTAAAGGCGGCAAAGTCGAGTTTGGCGAGGGCTACGAGTTTGTAAGCACCGCCGAGGAGGCCGACGCCATCCTGATGCGCTCGACCGACCTGCACGGCTACGAGCTGCCCGAGGGCATTCGCGCCATCGCCCGCTGCGGCGCCGGCGTCAACAACATTCCCGTCGAGGAGTACGCCAAGAAGGGCGTCGTTGTCTTTAACTCCCCCGGCGCCAACAGCAACGCCGTCAAGGAGCTCGTCCTAGGCATGCTGGTGCTCTCGAGCCGCGGCGTGGTACAGTCGATGAACTGGGTGCGCGACAACGCCGACGACCCCGAGATCCAGGTCGATGCCGAAAAAGCCAAGAAGGCCTTTGTGGGCCGCGAGCTCAAGGGCAAGCGCATCGGCGTCATCGGCCTGGGCAACGTAGGCTCCAAGGTCGCCAACGCCTGTGTCGACCTGGGCATGGACGTTTACGGCTACGATCCGTTCATTTCCGTCGAGCACGCGTGGGTGCTGAGCCGCGAGGTGCAGCGCGTGGGCACGCTCGAGGATCTGTGCCGCGGCTGCGACTACCTCACCGTGCACGTGCCCAGCAAGGCCGACACCATCGGTATGATCAGCACCGAGCAGATTAACCTGCTGGCGCCCGACGCCGTGCTCATCAACTACGCGCGCGAGACCATCATTGACGAGGACGCCGTCGACGCCGCCCTGCGCGAGGGCAAGCTCAGCTGGTTTAGCTGCGACTTTGCCACGCCCAAGACCGTCAAGATGCCCAATACGTTTATCACCACGCATTCGGGCGCCGGCACCGGCGAGGCCGAGGCCAACTGCGCCGACATGGCCATCAGCGAGCTCAAGGATTACCTGGAAAACGGCAACATCGCGCACAGCGTCAACTACCCCGCCTGCAGCATGGGCAAGGCGCGCGCCGCAAGCCGCATTGCCTGCCTGCATGCCAACGTGCCCAACATGATCGGCCAGATCACGGCCATTCTCGCCAAGGACAACGCCAATGTGCAGCGCATGACCAACGAGTCCGCTGGCGAGAACGCCTACACCATGTTCGACACCGATGAGCACCTGGACGGCAGCACGATCGAGGCGCTCAAGCAGATTCCGTCGATGTATCGCGTGCGCGTGATTAAGTAGCGCCGGCGCCAAACCTGCCAGACAGACCACGAAGCCCATTCGCCCCCCCGTTTTCACGAAACGGGGGGCGATTTTGTTGCTCCGGACGACTTTAAAATGATACCCAGAACAAGTTTTTTCAGATAATCGATAGTGAGGCTCCAGTCGCTAAGCACGCCCGCTTTGATAAACAGCTTTATCAGGGACTTTAGTAGGTAAAAATCGGTCTCTATGTGCCGAATGTAAGTTGACTGTCTATTTTCCGAAACAACTTATTCTAGATAGCATTTTTAGGGTCCCTCCAAGGCAAAATTGAAGCCTTTTTGCGACCAGAACTCTAGCTCGCGCTACCGTTTACCCACCGCGCGACTACATTCCCGCCCAATCGATAAAAATCTCCTCACGAAGCCGCCGTTCGAGCTCCTGCTGTCGCGGCGTCTTGTCTTTCAGCGGCACATCGAGATAGGACATGATGAGCTCCATCACCACGCGGAAGGCATCGAAGTCGGCCAGCTGACCATAGGTCATCAGAACGACGGGATATCCCATGGCTTGCAAGGCCGTCGTTCGATCGGAGTCCGAAATCTTGGATTCAATGGATCCGTGAATGGCTTTACCCTGGCATTCAACCAGACACTCTCGGCTGCCGTCCTTATTTGCCAGCAGGATATCGGCATAGCGCCTATCAAGCCCCGAAATCAGGCGGGCGCTGCGCGTCATACGAATCTCAACGTTATTGGTAAGGCTCAGCCCTTCGCCGCCGCGCAACCTCGTAAGGCCAAACAGCATCGAAGCCTGGACCTCGAGCGGCGATGCTGCCACCCCCGTAATGCATTTCGCGGCTCGTATGAACGTTTTAGCGCCGCGGAGCCCCCGGACCTTATCGACGAACTCTGTAAGCTCAGAGAGCTCGATCAAGGGAGGTCGTTTCCACAAGTCCGTTGGATTCCCCGAGACATCCTTTACGTTTTCCCAGCCCGACCGTGCGTCACTCCATCGGCTCCCATATGCCTGCTCAAGTGCCGACTTTACCTGAGGCGCAATCTTGCACACGGCAAAGGTGCCGCACATCTCATACATGCACATGATTAGACGCTCGTTTGAGACCGAGGAAGCCAGAGTCAGCAGGGTAAAGAGTGGGGACGCAACATCGAGGCCAAACTCCGTCTGCCGCACGGAATCAAACGGCCTCTCCCCGTTCCAAACATGCCTGACAATGCGATCGCCCTTACGTCCGCAGCTGCCCTGCGCCAACACGTGTAACGGGGTGCCCAGGAAATGCGTGACGAGCGGATGCTCACATAGGTGCTCCCTGCGCGGATCGTCCGCAGAATCGGGCAGGTCCGGCATTATTGCCAAGACCTGTGGAGGTATCCGGTGATACCGAAAGGCAGATATGTCGCACAGCATGTCGTCCATGAAGGGTACGTACCCGCTGCGTCGCTTGTGAACCCGCTCGGACGGCAAACGCGCTGGCTCGGCCTGCGAACGGTAAATACTGCCACGCCCACGTCGCGGATCTCTCAGGAGGCTTACAATCGGTTTGGAAAGCAAACTGATTGTGAGGTTGCATATGGTTGATGAGGACTTTGCCTGGCGGCTTGCGCAGGAGCTTGTGCGGATCGACAGCTCAGACCCGGGCGCGTATGAGGATGAAATTGAGCGGTATATCAAAGCGCTGGTTGAGGCTCAGCTGGAGCGGTTGAGTCATCCGGTGCTTCATGCCGTGCAGGTTGAGGAACTCGAGGTGCTGCCCGGGCGCCGCAACCTTAAAGTCACCGTGCCGGGCCAAAGCGACGAGCCGCGGCTGATCTATATCTGCCACATGGATACCGTCACCTTGGGCGATGGCTGGGACGCAGACATCGCACCGCTTGGGGCGGTTGTGCGCGACGATAAACTCTATGGCCGCGGTGCCTGCGATATGAAGGGTGGCCTGGCCTGCGCCATTGCCGCACTGGTCCATACGCTCGAGCGCGTGGCGGCGGATGGCGCGCTGCCACGCCGCGGCTTTTCGCTCATCTGCTCGGTCGACGAGGAAGACTTCATGCGCGGCTCAGAGGCCGCGATCGATGCTGGCTGGGTCGGCTCGCGCGAATGGGTGCTGGACACCGAACCCACCGACGGACAGATCCAGGTGGCGCACAAGGGGCGTACGTGGTTCGAGATCGAGATGGCCGGCGTCACGGCTCATGCAAGCCAGCCTTGGAAGGGCGCCGACGCCGTCGCCGCCATAGCCGAGGTCGTGCGTTCGCTTCGTCGCGCGTTTGCGGCGCTGCCCGCGCACGATGAGCTGGGGCCTTCGACCATCACGTTTGGCCAAATCGAGGGCGGATATCGCCCCTATGTCGTGCCCGACCGCGCCAAAGTCTGGGTCGACATGCGCCTGACCCCGCCGACCGATACGGCCGCCGCAATCAATATGGTCGAGCATGCCATCGCCGTCGCCGAAGCCACCGTTCCCGGTTGCCATGGCAGCTACACCGTGACGGGCGACCGCCCCGCCATCGAGCGCGATCCGGTCTCTCCCCTTCTAGCTGCACTCAAGTGCGCAGCAGACGATGTAACGGGCACGGACACGACCGTCGGCTTCTTTACCGGCTACACCGACACTGCCGTCATTGCCGGCAAGACGGGTAACCGTAACTGCATGAGCTATGGCCCAGGCTCGCTCGCGCTCGCCCACAAGCCCAACGAATATGTGCCCCACGCCGACATCGTTCGTTGTCAGCAGGTGCTAATCGCGCTCGCCGATAACGTGCTCTGGGACGCGAGCGGCCAAGTTGGGGCATAATAAGCCGCGAACAAACCGACTCGTGCGTTAGGACCTCCCCATGAAAGCACTTCCGTTTCCCTGCATCCGCCCGGCTCAGGACCGCGTGCTCGAGGCACTACCTGCAATGGGCAGCATCCTGAGCGGCAACGATGCTCTGCGCGGAGCCATTGCCGATGGTCTGATGCTCAAGGACCCGGGTGCGGCGTATTACGTGTACGAATGCTCGGGCGAGCCGGGACGTGCGACGGGCGTCGTGGCGATTTGCCCGGTTAACGTGCTGACGGGCGGCGACGAGACTGCCGCCGAGAGCATCGACGCACTCGCCACCGCGCGCGCGATCGCCGAGCTCAAGGTGCAGCCGCGCCCCGTGTCGCTCGCCTACGAGGCGTCGCCCGTCATGGATATCATTTTGAGCGCTGCCAAAGAGGGCGCATCGCTCTACGCCGTCACCGATCCCGCGGGCGTCACACATCGCGTGTGGGAGGTCAAGCGCGAGGACGCCGTTGCCGCCATCCGTGCCATGCTCGATCAGGCGCCCGACCCGGTGTTCGCCGGTGACTCCGCCTATGTCGCCGCACTGGCTGGGGCATCGCAGATTCTGGCCGACGAGGCCCGCGCTGCCGGCGCCTACTCTGGCAAAGAGCCGTTCAACTTTGCTGTAGCCGTGCTGTTCCCCGCCGCGCAGGTCAGCGGCAGCGCGCCGCAGGTTCCGACGGGTCTGCTCACTCACCAGGTCTCACGGTTCTAGCGAACTCAAACGCTAAGCTGGAAAACCCAGCATCCAAACAAACAAGGGGCGGGGATGCAATGCCCGTGCATGCATCCCCGCCCCTTTCGCATCAAACAATTTCGCCGGCAAACCGCGCCGCAACGCCAGCGCTACCCGCGCTGCGGGCCTACTGCCGCTACAAGCGGTTCAAGCCCCAGCTCGCGCGCGTAATCCTCCTGCGTAAAGACTTCGACCAACTCAAACGTGTCGGATTCGTCGCCAAACGCAAAGTGCAGCACCGAGCAGTTGCCCGGCACGCGATCGCGCTCGTCGGCCGCCGCACCCTTCACGTGATCCATAAACTCCTTGATAGCCGAGCCATGGCTTACCGCGAGCACACACGTATGGTCCGGACGCTGCATGAGTTCGGTCAGCGTCGTCACCATGCGCTCGCGCACCTGGATCTGGCCCTCGCCGCCAAATTGACGATAGAAATCGCGCCACGGGCGCTCGGGCATAAGCATCACGCGCTCGGCCTCAAAGTCGCCAAAGAACCACTCACGCAGGCCGTCCAGGCGCTCGTACGCCAAGCCCGGCCACAAGTTGGCGATAGTCTGCTCGGTGCGATGAAGCGTGGAGGTGTAGGCATGATCGGGCTCAATGCCGCGCGCACGTAAAAACATGCCGGCGCGCGCCGCCTGGTCGCAACCCAACTGCGTAAGCGGCGAGTCACTCCACCCCTGAATGATACGCTTAAGGTTGAATATCGTCTGTCCATGACGGACCAGATACAGATCTTTATTCATAGGGGTCCTTTCGTTCGTTACCAACCCAAGAGCGAAAACGCCCCGTCGCAATAGCCAAAATGAAGCACGGCACCGTTGTCGGGTAGCTCTCCCCCGCCAGTCACATACTCAAGAAACTCCTGGCAGGCTGAGCCGTGGGAAACCGCCAGCACGCAGTTGTGCTGCGGCCGGGCCATAATACGGGACAGCGCCGCGACCATGCGCGACTGAAGCTGCACTTCCGACTCGCCGCCAAAGGCCACCGGATAATCGCCCCAGGGCTGCGGCGGCATCTCGCGATTTGATGTGCCCTCCAGCGAGCCAAAATGCCACTCACGCAGGTCATCGACCAGCTCAATGGAACGGCCCTCGCCAACGATAAGCTCGGCCGTATGCCGCGCCCGGCCCAACGGCGAGGAATACACATGATCAAAGGCCACGCCACGCGCCGCAAACGCCGTACGCGCCGTCAGCGCCTGCTCGCGCCCGCGCGCCGTAAGCGGCGAATCGTGCCAGCCCTGCAAAATGCTCTGCACATTGAGCTCAGTCTGCCCATGCCGCACCAAATACAGATC
>OGWX01000402.1_pt1 | contig 31492 bp, 28 predicted proteins | sample 1576151 | NCBI WGS metagenome assembly OGWX01 (sample SAMEA3541591, study PRJEB24748) | human gut metagenome | biome: human gut; feature: human-associated habitat; material: faeces | place: China | collected 2012
TGCGGCAAAGCTGGATAAGATCTTCGGCACGCCGGTTTGCGCCGTGCTGCTGGCCATCTTCTGCAATGTGCTGTGGGGCTCGGCCTTTCCGTTCATCAAGCTGGGCTACCGCCTGTTCTCCATCGACTCCGGCAACACGGCCTCCATCTTCTGCTTTGCAGGGGTGCGGTTCATGCTGGGCAGTGTGCTGGTACTGGGCGGCAGCCTGCTGCTGGAGGGCAGGCTGCCCGCCATGCCCAAGGGGAAGATTCTGGCCGAATGCTGTGCATTGGGCCTGTGGCAGACCACAGCGCAGTATGCCTTTTTCTACAGCGCTGTTGCCCTGCTCACCGGTGCCTTTGGGGGCATCCTGAACAGCACCCAGAGCTTTCTGGGGGTCATCTTCGCCCATTTCCTTTACGGCAGGGCTGACCGCATGACCCCGGCCAAGGCGCTGGGCTGCGGCATCGGCTTTGCGGGCGTTCTCATCGCCACGTTGGGCAACCACGGCGGCGGCAGCGCCCGGGGCGTAGCCTATATGCTCATTGCCACCGTCCTTTTCACGCTGGCAGGCCCCTGGAACAAATCCGTCACCCGCCGGGCAGACAGCTTTGCCGTCTGCTTCGTGAACCTGTTCGTGGGCGGTGCAGCCCTGTTCCTGCTGGGCGCTGTTCTGGGCGGACGGCTGGAACACTGGTCTGTGCTCAGCGTGCTGGACCTGCTGGCGCTGGCCTTCATCTGCGGCGCGGGCTACATCGTCTGGGCCCTGCTGATGAAGAACAATCCCGTCAGCCGGATCGCCATCTTCGGGTTCGTGAACCCGGTGGTGAATGTCCTGCTCAGCGCCCTCATCAATGGGGAGCCGCTGTTCCGGTGGCAGTATCTGGGGGCGCTGGTGCTGGTCTGCATCGGCATCTGGCTGGTGAACAAGGCCCCCGCCAAAAAGGAGCGTGCCCTGTAACATGGAATGCCCCATCTTTGATACCCACGCCCATTACAGCGCCCGCGCCTTTGACGCGGACCGCTTTGCCCTGCTGGACAGCCTGCCCGGCAAAGGGGTGGTGGGCGTGTGCGAGCAGGCCACCCATTCGGGCGATGCGCCCAAGGTGCTGGAGCTGGCCCACAAATATCCCTGGGTGTACGCCGCCGTCGGCATCCACCCGGAGAGCCTGCTGGCCCCGGAGGATTGCGGTGAGGAAGGCCCCGCCCCTACTGTCTCGGTATACGGCGGCGACTGGGCCGCAGAGATGTGTGCCCTTGCCCCCTATTACGAGGACCCCAAGGTGGTGGCTGTGGGGGAGTGCGGATTGGATTACCACTGGCCCGTGCCCAAGGATGCCCAGCTGGCGCTGTTTGAGGCCGAGATCCGGCTGGCACTGGAACTGGACAAGCCCATTATCGTGCACGACCGCAGCGCCCACGCCGATGTCTACGCCCTGCTGAAAAAATACCGGCCCAAGGGCATCGTCCACTGCTATTCCGGCAGCGCCGATGACGCGCTCTGGCTGGCAGAGCAGGGGCTCTACATCGGCTTTGGCGGGGCCTGCACCTTCAAGGGTGCCAAGCGTGCCGCCAGGGCCATTGCCGCCCTGCCGCTGGAACGCATCGTCCTGGAAACCGACTGCCCCTATATGGCCCCGGAACCTGTCCGCGGCACCCGCTGCGACAGCTCCCTCATCCGCTATGTAGGCGAGTATATCGCCAGCATCAAGGGTGAGGAACCGGAGCAGGTGTTCCGCCAGACGACAGAGAACGCCTGTCAGGTGTATGACCTCTCCGTCTGAAACCGTCAGCAGCCGTGCACAGAGAGCAGGGCCTATCCGTTATCTACAAAAGCATTAAGCTTCTGTATAAATCAAGCAATAAACTACAAATAGTCAATCAAGGAGATATCACTTATGAAAGCTCGTATTCCGCAGCACCGTGAATTCATCATCAACTTCCCCGACACTGTTGACAACGCCAAGGCCAACGAGGGCTGGGCAAAGCTGCAGCAGATCGTGGAGGACTACAAGAAGGACCACAACGGTGCTTCCGTCTACGCACCCAGCTTCATCGAGGACTGCGAGCCTGCCGTCAAGAAACTGCAGGAAGAGTACGGTTTCGAGTACACCGTTGAGTATGTGAAGTAAGTTCTGAGTTTTCAGTATATTGCATTAAAAAGAGCAGAGCGTCTGGCCAGCTGGCTGGAGCGCTCTGCTCTTTGTTTTATTCCAGGTACTGCGGCAAATTCCATGAGCCGCGCAGTACACGGTGGATCTCCACCACCTTGACGTTCTCATTGACATGGTAAAACACCAGATACTGGTCTGCCACCAGCTTGCGGTAGGTCGGGTCAAGGGCATAGACTTCACACATCCGTGGGGTATCCCCCAGCTTTGTGATCTTTTCCCGCATTTCTTTCAGCACACGGCGGGCCGTTTGGGGGTAGAAGCCGGACAAATACCGGGCAATGTCATTCAAGTCCTGTACAGCAAGGGGCAGGTATTTGATCTTATACGTCATACTGTTCGTGGAGCGTCTCCCATACGCTTTCATGCTCTGTCCACTGCGTGTTGGGGTCTGCCGCCTGCTGTTTTGCCTTGGCAAGCTCCTCGGCAACATACCGCTGGTGCATGAACTCCTCATACTTGGCGTAGTCCTCAATGTTGATAAGGACGGATTCCCCACGACCATGATTTGTGATAATAACATGATTGTGGTCTTTCAACATCTCTGAAATTTCAGCGTAGTGATTGCGCAGATCACGGGATGGGCGAACAAATGTCTGCATCATAAGTGACACCTCCTGTCAAAAGCATTGTATCACATTATGACTACATATACAAGGATAATTACAATCGTTTTATTTCAGCTCCATATTGATGGACTTCTCCGTAAAGCCATAGTTCCGGTACATCTCATACGCCATTTTATTTTTAGCGTTCACCTGCAGTTCAATGGTGTCGCATCCCTTTTCCGCCTTGAGCTGCTTCACCTTATCAAAGAACTGGTGGCCGATGCCCTTGCCCCTGTACGCTTCCTCCACCGCCATGGTACTGACGAACAAAACATCCTTTGTTACCTGCGCCGGGCTTTCCACATGGCGCTTGAAGACTTCCAGAACACCAACAACGATGCCGTCCGTCTCGGCAATATACCAGCTGTCCCCTTTCAGGAGTTCGCCAAACAGTTCCTTTGTGATCAATGGGCTGGCCGGTTTGTAGACATCCGGCCGCCAATCCACATGCATCTGCTGCACCTGATCCATAATAGCAGAAAAGCGGTCATAATCCTGCATCTGCGGGGTACGGATCGTTATTTTCATCTCATTTTCTCCTTGTTGTATCAAAAATACCCTGTCTGACACGGTTTCGGGTCCAGACAGGGCATTTTGAGTTTCTTTTCAGTTGCCCGCTTCCACCTTGCTCAGCAGGATGCGGTCATTGTCCAGGGCCTTGCCGGCGTTCTCGCGGAATTTTTCCAGCAGATCGTCCACGGTCATCTTCCTGCGCTCCTCGCCCTTGACATCGAACACGATGCGGCCGCCGTCCATCATCAGGGTGCGGTTGCCCAGTTCGAGGGCCTGATGCATGTTGTGGGTGACCATCAGGCAGGTGATCTTTTTCTCAGCCACGATGCTCTTGGTCAGCTCCAGCACCTTCTCCGCCGTGGCAGGGTCTAGGGCTGCGGTGTGCTCGTCCAGCAGCAGGAGCTTGGGGGTAACGAGGGTGGCCATGAGCAGGGTCAGCGCCTGCCGCTGACCGCCGGAAAGCAGTCCCACCGGCTGCTTCATGCGGTCCTCAAGGCCCATATCCAGCAGCGCCAGCTTTTCGCGGAACACTTCCTTGTCCTTGCGGGAGATGCGGGAGAAGATGGCGTGGGGGGCGGTTCCTGCCCGGAGATAGGCCAGCGCAAGGTTTTCCTCAATGGTCATATTGGGGGCCGTTCCCTTGAGGGGATCCTGGAACAGGTGGCCGATGACCTTGCTGCGCTGGTGCTCCGGCGCAAAGGTGATGTCCTGCCCGCCCAGCACGATGCTGCCCTCGTCGGCAATGAAACCGCCGGTGATGGCATTGAACATGGTGGATTTGCCCGCGCCGTTGGAGCCCACGATGGTGGCAAAGTCGCCCGCCTCCATGTGCAGGCTCACACCATTCAGGGCCACTTTTTCGTTGACGGTGCCTGGGTTAAAGGTCTTGTACAGGTTGTTCAGTTCCAGCATTTCCATCTCAGCGCACCTCCTTCCGGGCATTGTGCTTGCGCTGCTCAAAGGCAAACTTTGCCCGGATGGCGGGCATCGAGATGGCCACAGCCACGATGAGGGCGCTCACCAGCTTCATGGCGGCGGCGGGCACATTGAAGCGCAGGGCCACGGCCACGATAAAGCGATACAGGCAGCTGCCGAACACCACGCCCAGCACCCGGCGCACCATGGTGCGCTTGCCCACCAGCGTTTCGCCGATGATGAGGGAAGCCAGCGCGATGGTCACCATGCCGGTGCCCACGTTAATGTCGCTGCTCTTCTGGTACTGGGCCAGCAGGCCGCCGGAAAGGGCGGTCAGCGCGCCCGAAATGCACAGGCCCACTGTGATGGTGAAGGCCGGGTTGATGCTGGAGGCCCGCACCATGGCGGCGTTATCGCCGGTGGCGCGGATGGAAAGGCCCAGCCGGGTGCCCAGGAAACCCACCATAGCGGCACAGGCGATCACAATGACCGCCGCCGCGATGACCAGCTTATACCAGCCGCCCGTAAAGGCCAGTGCGGATTTTGCCAGCGAGAATACCGTATCGGTCTTGACCAGGGACATCGTGGACGAAAAGCCCATGACCGCCAGATTGATGGTGTACAGGCCGGTGTTCACGATGATGCCTGCCATGATGCTCTCAACGCCCAGACGTGTCTGCAAAAAGGCGGTGACAAAGCCCGAACACACACCCGCTGCCATGGCCGCGAACAGGGCCAGGATGGGGTGGCCTGTCAGCGCCACCTGGCAGGCCACGGCACAGCCCAGGGTGAAGCAGCCATCGGTGGACAGGTCGGCAATGTTCAGGATCGAATAGCTCAGAAACAGCGCCAGCGCCACCAGACCGTAAATGCAGCCCAGCTCCAGCGCCGTCTGGATCACGTTGAGCGAAAAGATACTCGCCAGCATGGTTGATGTACTCCTTTTTAGAAATTCTCCTGCGTGGTCACTACCACAATTTCGGTGCAATAGGGCTTGAAGGCTTCCTTAACGGTGTCGAGGTCAAGGCCCAGTGCCTCACAACTCTCAGTGTTGATGGTGACGATGCCGTTATCGAAGGTCTGGTAGGGCAGGTCTGCGGGGGTCTTGCCGCCGCAGAGCAGCTCCACCACCATATCGGCGGTGGCCTCGCCCAGCTGGACGTAATCCACGCCGTAGCCCACAAAGGCACCGTTCAGCGCAAAGCTGTCCGCGCCGGTGAAGTGCTGGATCCCTGCCTCCAGGAAGGTCTCATAGATGGACAGCTCGGCGGTCATCACGGTGTTGTCGGTGGGGGTGAACACGGCCTTGACACCGGCGGCCACAAGGGCCTCGGCAGCCATCTGCACCTCAGCCGTGGTGGTACCGTTCTTTTCAATGTACTTGATGCCCTTGCTGTCGCAGAACGCCTTGGCATCGGCGATGGCCTGGGTGGAGGCATCCTGGCTCAGGTCGTACAGCAGGCCGATGGTGTCGATGTCGGGATTGATGGCAGTGATGAGGTTCATAATGGCCTCGGTGTTCAGGGCATCGGAGGTGCCGGTGATGCCCTCCTCCCCGTCAAACCCGGCGGAAACAGGATCGGTGACGGCAGAGTAGACCACAGGGATGTCGGTATCTTCCACAGCGGCCAGCATGGTGGCGGCAGTGGGGGTGGCAACGGCCACGATGACATCTACCTGGTCGGCCACGAGGTCTGCACCGATCTGGTTCAGGTTGGACTGGTCAGCCTGGGCGTTGGCGTAGTAATCGGCATAGTCGAAGGTCACGCCCTTCTCCGCGCCCACCTTATCCAAACGGCTCTCAACAGAGGCCACGATCTGGTTCAGGGAAGCATGATCCACATAGTTGACGATGCCTACCTTAAAGGTCTGGCCTGCCTCAGAAGCGGCAGCAGCGGAACCGGCAGCGCTGGAAGCGGTGCTGGATGCTGCGGCAGAAGAGCCGGAGGAGCCGCAGCCGGTCAGGCCCAGTGCGGATACGACAGCGGCTGCGGCGGTAGCCTTCAGGAAGCTGCGGCGGGAGATCATGTTCATGGTTTTCATAGCGGTTGCTCCTTTCCCGGAGCGGGCGGCCCAAAAAATAAAACCCGCTCCACCTGCGGAACGGGTAAAATAAAAACGGCCCCGTCCCTGTGTGTTCATCCACAAGGACAGAGTCGAGAAATTCGAATCTGCGGTGCCACCTTGCTTGCTCCGCTCGTCTTCCCACCATGGAAAACTGCAGGAGCCCCTCAACGGAGAGCCAACACTCCCCTGCCCTGTAACGGAGGCTTCCGTCCCAAGCTACTAAAGGCACTGCCCTGTTCGCCCGGCCCTCGGCGGCCCACGAACTCTGCCCCGCTCTCTGCCCGTTTTCACCATTCGGGCTCACTGTAAGTGCGCTTGCAGGTTCTCTTCCGCCTCATCGGTTTGTTGATTGCATTATACGCTTTATTTTCATAAAGTCAAGAGGGAATTTTTCATTTTTTCGACCGCAAAGATGAAATGCTTCTTGGATGCCCCGCAGCAGCCCTCCTGCCCAAATCTCCCCTGGTGCGGCCCGGGCAGCTCTGCCGGGGCAAAAGAAGCCTTCTTCCTGCCATAGGTCATACTTTCTCTCCGCTCCGGGACGCATTTCCACTTTCAGTATCCCCGTTGCTGCGCACAAAGTTCGCAGTTTCTGCCACGGATTCCACACTATTTTTATCCTTTTCCCAAGTTTTGCTCTAAATTCTCTTCAAAGGGCTTGACAGAAAAATGTTTTTTGCGATAAACTAATCCTATGAAATATTTTCGTTGTATCCAACGATGTCAAACATGCAACAACGATGTCAAACATGCAACTCGGAGAGGACACTACCACCATGTCGATGACCCTGAATCCCGTCAACGAAGCCGCTTTTCAGAAAGCTGTACAGTCTCTGGAGACCCTGAACCGGGCCGCCGTGTTCCACCCCACCGGCACCGGCAAAAGCTGTATTGCCTGGAAAGTGGTGGAGGCTCACCCCCAGACCACCTTTTTCTGGCTGGTGGCCGGTGCACAGCGTCTGGCCCTGCGGCAGGCAGAGCTGACACGCTATAACGGCGGCACCCTGCCCGGCAATGTCCGCTTCTGTGATTGCGAAAAGCTGGCCGCCGCCACCCCGGAGCAGTGGGTGCGGCTGGGGGAGCAGAAACCCGGCTGCATCGTGCTGGACTGCTACCATGAGCTGAGCGCCGTGTGCTGGGCACAGTCGGTACAGAAGCTGCTGCGGATGTGCCCCCAGGCAAAGGTGCTGGGGCTGGGTGTGCCCAACGGTGCCCCCGTCTGCGCCGCCGCGCAGGAGCTGTTTGCCGACTGCATCGTCTCCCACATGACTGTGGCCGAGGCCATGGCCGCCGGGACCATGCCAGTGCCCTCGGCCTATGCAGCCCTGCTCTGGCCGCAGGAGGAGGAGCTGGCCACCCTGCGCGCCCGGATCAAAAACCTGTGTATGCCCAAGGGCGACACCTCCCTGCGCGTTCAATATGAAGAACTGAGCTGGTCTCTGCGTCAGGTGGAGAACCTGACCGTTCTGCTGCCCCGCCTGCTCAGCGATACCAGCGGCCATTATCTGGTCCTGTTTGAATCCGCCGCCTATCAGGAAAAGCTGGGCGCGGAGCTGGAACAGCTGCTGCGCACTGTGGACTCTGCCGTCCGCTTTTACGCTGCAGATCACGCCTGCTTTGCGGATTCTGCCGCCGTGGAGACTTTCCTCTCCGATACAGCCCCCGGCCCCAAGGTCCTGCTCTGCGTCAACGCGCCGGGAGTCCAGCAGCCGCTGGAGGGGCTGGCCGGGGTCATTCTGGTGCGCCAATCCAGCCTGATGTCCACCTTCAAGCAGATGCTCTGCCGTGCGCTGGTGGCTGCAGGCAGCCGCAGCGTGCCGGTGTTTGACCTTGTGGCGCAGTTCGAGGGGCTGGGCAACGGCCGCACCCTGCAGCGTGACTGCACCGAGGCCATGACCAGGGCCGGCAGCAAAACGCCGGGCTTCCGGCAGGAGCGCCCCATGCAGCAGACCTACCGCCTGTATGGCAAGCTGCGCCGGGAGATGGAGGCCCGCTGGGAGGTGCTGTGCCAGGCCGCCGCCGATGCCGCCGCCAAAGAGGGCACCCTGGAGCTGCCCCGGAGCTATACCATCCACAGCGGCGTGCCTGTGGGCAAGTGGCTCGAGCTCCAGCGGCAGGTACAGGCCGGGCAGCGCCCGGGCCGCCTGACAGCGGAGCAGGCCGCCAAGCTGGAAAAACTGGGCATCCGCTGGAACCACCGGCTGGAAGCTGCCTGGGAAAAGGGCTTTGCCTCCGCACAGAAATACCGCACCGAGCACGGCGATCTGCTGGTGCCGGTGCGCTACCGCGATAAAAATGATTTTGCACTGGGCGAATGGATCGTCTACAACCGCCAGCGCTATCTGGGCGGCAACCTGACCCAGAACCGCATCGAGCGGCTGGAAGCCATCGGCATGGTGTGGAGCACCTCCAACGACCTGTGGGAGCAGAACTATGCTGCCGCCACCCAGTATTATCTGGAACACGGCGATCTGGAAGTACCCATCAAGTACGAAACGCCCTCCGGCTTCGGTCTGGGGGTCTGGCTGGGGGCCCAGCGCGCCGCTCACAAGGCAGGCGAGCTGCCTCAGGAGCAGGTGGAGCGGCTGGACGCTCTGGGCATGGACTGGACCAACCGCAACGACCGCAAGTGGATGTCCCTGTACGATGTTGCCGCCGCCTACTACCATGAGCACGGCAACCTGAACGTCCCCTCGGAGTATGTCACGCCGGACGGAGTACTGCTGGGCAAGTGGGTGGCGCGCCAGCGCTATGCCTACCTGAACCCGGACCGCTCCAGCGCCCGGGTCACCCCCGAACGCAAGGCCCTGCTGGACAAGCTGGGCATGGTGTGGGAAAAGTACGACCCCTGGCAGGAGCGCTATGATCTGGCTCTGGCCTACAAGACAGAGCACGGCGATCTGGAGATTCCCTCTGTCTACAAGACCGCCGACGGTGTTTGGCTGGGCAGCTGGGTCAACCGCCAGCGGCAGGCCCTGAACTCCGGCAGCAGCGCCCTGAGCAGTGAGCGCCGCAAGCTGCTGCGCACCCTGTTCAAGGGCGAGCGCCGCCCCAGTGATCCCGCCGCTGACCACGGCACCGTGCGCGAGGCCAACTGGGAGCGGAACTTCCGCAGTGCCGCCCGCTATGCCCGCAAGTACAAGCACCTGCTGGTCCCCGCCAGCTATGTGGACAGCGATGGTGTCCGGCTGGGCGTGTGGATCTCCAACCTGCGTGCAGCCCGCAAGAACCGCCCGGATTCCTATCAGGTCACGCCCGCCCACATCAAAAAGCTGAACAGCATCGGCATGGTGTGGGATGCCCGGGATGCCAAGTGGGGAACCGCCTATCAGCAGGCCAAAGCCTACTACAAGACACACGGCAACCTCCACGCCGCTGCCAACTACAAATCCGACGAAACCGGCTTCTGCCTGGGCGACTGGCTCCGCCGGATGCGGGAGTGGGATACCACCCATGACCCCAAGCTCACCCTTGAGCGCCGCGCAATGCTGGATAAGATCGGGATGGAGTGGAGCGAATAAGAGAAAAAAGCCACCGGTTTTTGCCGGTGGCTTTTCTGATACAGATTACAGCTGATCCAGCTCCTGCTGCAGCTGGGCCAGCGCATTGCGGATGGGCAGACGCTGAGGGCAGGCCGCCTCGCACTTGCCGCAGCGGACGCAGCGGCTGGCCTTTTCGGCATCGGGGAAGCGGGCTTCCCACTGGTGCTTGATGGCCTCGGGCTGGCCGAACATCCCCAGCTTGTTCCAGATGCTGAAGTTGTCCGGGATGTCCACCCCCATGGGGCAGGGCATACAGTACCGGCAGCCGGTGCAGCCGATCTTGATGCGGCTGTGCAGGAAGGCGGCGGTCTGCTCCACCGCGGCGGTCTCGGCAGCGGTCAGCGGCTCAAAGCGGGCAAAGGTGGCCAGGTTATCCGTGAGCTGATCCTCGGTGCTCATGCCCGAGAGGATGACATGGACGTTCCGGTGGCTGCCCACCCAGCGCAGAGCCCAGGAGGCATCCGAGGCTTCGGGCCGCAGGGCCTTGAGGGGTGCTTCGGCCTCCGGGGGCAGGTTGGCCAGTGTGCCGCCCTTGATGGGCTCCATGATGATGAGGGGGATGTTCAGCTCCTCGGTCAGCTGATAGCCGCGGTCACCCGAGATCTCCTCGGCACGGTCATCGGTGTCCAGATAGTTATACTGCAGCTGGCAGAAATCCCAGGGCTGATCCCGCAGGATGTGCTCAAGGCCCGCCGCGTTGTCGTGGCAGGAGAAGCCGAAGCTGCGGATGCGGCCCAGCTTTTTCTGCTCCCACAGCCAGTCCACGATGCCCATTTCCTTGGCCCGGTCGTACCGGGCGGCGTGCAGGGAGTGCAGCAGGTAGAAGTCGATGTATTCCACGCCCAGCCGCCGGAGCTGCTCTTCAAAGATATGCTGGGCCTCCTCCAGGCTCCCGCACTGCCACAGCGGCATCTTGGTGGCCAGATAAAAGCTCTCCCGGGGCCACTTTGCAATGACCCTGCCCACAAAGGGCTCGCTCTGGCCGCCGTGGTAGGGGTAAGCGGTGTCAAAATAGTTCACGCCTGCATCCCGCGCGGCGTTCAGCAGCGCTTCTGCCCGGGGCTCGTCAATGGCTCCCTCCGGTGTGGTGGGGAACCGCATACAGCCATAGCCCAGCAGGGAGGTGCGGATGCTCTCCCCTGCGCCGTTCTGCTTTTTCCATGCTTTGTATTCCATCTCTTTTGTGCAGCTGGCTGCCGTGTTCCAGCCGCTCCTCCTTTTGTCCCCAGTATACCGGAAAAATCCCGCGCTGACAAGAAAGATGTTCCGCTTCTTGTTCTGCCGCCGGAAATATGGTATACTTATAATCCAAATTTTATCATGTTATCAACCAAATCAGATAGCGCTAAGGAGTATCATGGAACCTTTCAACACCCCTTTGAAGATCAGGGAGATCTCCCTGCCCCACCGGGCAGTGTTCGGCCCCATGGCGGGCTTTACCGATGCCCCGGCCCGGCGGCTGATGGCCCAGCACGGAGCCGGTTTTACCGTCAGTGAGATGGTGTCCAGCCGGGCGCTGGTATACGGCGACCACAAAACCGTCAGCCTGCTCAAGGCCGAACCCAACGGTGCCCCCTACGGCGTGCAGATCTTTGGCGAAGTGCCCGAAATCATGGGGCAGGCCGCTGCCGCCGTGGAACAGTACGCGTTCGATTTTCTGGACATCAACATGGGCTGCCCGGCCCCCAAGATCGTCTCGGGCGGGGCGGGCAGCAAGCTGATGCTTGACCCCGACCGCTGCGGCCGTATTGTGGAGGAAGTGGTCAGAAACACCTCCCGCCCCGTCACCGTGAAGATGCGCAAGGGCTGGGACGCAGAGCACGTCACGGCCGTGGAGTGTGCCAAGGCCTGTGAGCAGGCGGGCGCGGTGCTCATCGCCGTCCACGCCCGCACCCGGGAACAGATGTACACCCCGGGCATCGACCCGTCCATCATCGCGGCAGTGAAGGATGCCGTCCACGTTCCCGTGCTGGGCAACGGCGATATCCGCACCGCCGAGGATGCTGTGCGGATGGTGGAGGAGACCGGCTGCGACGGCGTGATGATCGCCCGGGCTGCTCTGGGCGACCCCTGGCTCTTTGAGCGGGTGAACGCCGCGCTGGAGGGCCTGCCCGCCCCCAAGGAGCCGAACCTGCAGGCCCGGATGAACGCCCTGCGCCGGCAGGTGGAGGAGATGGTGGAGCAGAAAGGCGAGTTCGTTGCCATGCCCCAGGCCCGGGCCCAGACCATGCACTACATGAAGGGCCTGAAGGGGGCCGCCAGCCTGCGGCGCTACTGCTGTGAGCTGAGCCGCCTCTCTGACCTCGACACCCTCATCGACGCGGTGTTCGAGCAGCAGCGCAGGGCCGCGCAGGACCCCGATGACACCCGCGAGGTGCCGTTCCCGTAAGCGGGAAATTTCCGATACTGAAAAGAGGACTGACGCATGACTGCATTTCATTCTTCGCCCCGGATGCTGGGACAGAAGCAGGACAAGTTCTGGCTCACCGTGGGGCTCTGCGCCCTGACAGCCGCCCTCATCTTCCTGCCGTTCTATCTGCTGGACGGCGGCTTTTTCCACTATGCAGGCGATTTCAACAGCCAGCAGATCAGCTTTTACCGCTACATGAACGGCTTTCTCAAGGGGGCAGGCTACCCCGCCGGATACGGAGGCGTGAAGAACACCTTTTCCTGGGCAACTGACCTGGGCAGCGGAACCATGAACGCCTATTCGTTCTACCTGTACGGCTCCCCCTTCTTCTGGTTTTCCCTGCTCTTCCCGCAGAACTGGCTCCCCTACCTCATGGTGCCGCTGCTGGTGCTCAAGTTCGCGGTGGCGGGCGGCGGCGCGTATCTGTACCTGCGCCGCTACGTCAAAGACCCGAACTTTGCGGTGCTGGGTGCGGCCCTCTACGCCTTTTCGGGCTGGGGGCTGTACAACATCTTCTTCAACCACTTCATCGATGTGCTGGCCCTCTTTCCCTGGATGCTCTGGGCACTGGATGAGACCATCTACGAGCGCCGCCACGGATGGTTCGCCTTCTGGGTGGCGGTGAACCTGCTCAACAACTACTTTTTCTTTGTGGGGCAGGTGCTCTTCCTTGTCATCTACTTCGTCTGCAAGCTCTCCGCCGGGGAGTTCCGGCTCACGCCCCGCCTCTTCGGTCAGCTGGCCTTTGAGAGCCTGCTGGGTGTGGCACTGGGCTTTGTGGTGCTCTGGCCCACTGTCCTCAGCGTGCTGCAGAACCCGCGCACCATCGATCTTTCCTCCGGCTGGGGCTTTCTGACCTATTCCAAGCCCCAGCAGTATCTGGCCATCCTGCTGAGCTGGGTGCTGCCCCCGGATTCCCCCTATATGACCTCCATCTGGTCTGAGGGCATCATCAAATGGACCAGCATGACAGCCTATCTGCCCCTGTGCAGTCTGGCCGGTGTGGTGGCCTACTGGCGTGCCCGGCAGGGCGACAGCAAAAAGCGGATCATTGCCGTCTGCATGGTATTTGCGCTGGTGCCCATCCTGAACAGCGCGTTCTATGCCCTCAATTCCAGCTACTATGCCCGGTGGTTCTACATGCCGGTGCTCATCCTTGCGGCCATGACGGTGAGCGCGTGGGAGGACCCCAGCCTCGACCTCGCCCGCCCCGCCCGGAGCATTGCCTTTGTGATGATCGCCACGCTGGCCTTTGCACTGGTGCCCGTGCAGGATGCCGCCACCAAGGAGTGGAGCCTGGGCGTGCTGCAGAATCCGGGCCAGTACTGCGCAGTGCTTGCCTTTGGTCTGGGCGGGCTGGCCGTCTACCATTGCATCTGCAGGCGCTGGCAGCAGCGCAGGGTCTTTGCCCGCCGCCTGCTGGCCGGCGTGCTGGCATTCAGCTGCCTGTTCGGCATCGTCCACATCGGCATTGGCAAGTTCGGCCAGTGGAACACCGACAGTGACCTTGTGGAGCAGTATATCAACGCGCTGGCCCTGAAGGAGGATCTGCCCGAGGGGGACTGGCGCATTGACACCTACAAGACCCACGACAATCTGGGCCTGTGGCTGGACAAGAGCTGCCTGCAGTATTTCGGCAGCACCGCCGCTCCCAGCATCCTCAGCTTCTACCCGGCGCTGGGGGTCAAGCGGGATGTGCGCAGTCAGCCCGAACTCTCCAATTATGCTCTGCGCGGCCTGCTCAGCGTCAGATACCTGCTGACCACGCTCGCGCATCAGGAACAGTTCCACGCTGAGGCCGATGAGGGTTGGACGTATTACGACACCCTGGACGGCTATGTTCTCTACGAGAACCAGAACTACGTTCCCATGGGCTTCACCTACGATTACTATCTCACCGAGACCCAGTACGAGGACACCGTGACCCCCACCCGCTCCAACCTGCTCATGCGGGCACTGGTGCTCACTGAGGAGGATGCGGTGGCCTACGGGCAGTACCTCACGCCCCTGCCCACGGCAGAGCTCAACGACCTGACCTACACCCGCTACACTCAGGACTGCGCCGACCGCCGGGCCTCTGCCTGCACCACCTTTGAGATGAACAGTGCAGGCTTCCACGCCAAGGCCACGCTGGACAGGACCAACCTGATGTTCTTCTCCGTGCCCTACGATGACGGCTTCACGGCCTATGTGGACGGGCAGGAGACCGAGATCCTGCGGGTGGACGAGGGCCTGATGGCCGTCCTCTGCCCCGCCGGAACGGTCACCATCGACTTTGTCTATCAGCCGGACGGCATCCGCCTGAGCCGGACTGTCACCCTTGCCGCCCTGCCCGTGTTCCTGCTCTACGCCGGGTACTTTGCCTGGGACGAAAAGAAAAAACGGAAGCATTAAAAAAGCCGCCGCTCCAAGAAGCGACAGCTCAAAGAAAAGCTCAAATGAAAGAAGGTATCCTATGGGCCCCTGGTATTACGAGGTCGTCAGCTTTGACGGCGATTATGTCAACCTGCGCCGCACCGACATTGAAAGCGACGAGCTGAATCCCGTTGCGCTGGCCCTGCTGCCGCCCGAGATCGAGGTGGGCAGCAAGGTCAAGTGCGAATATTTTCAGTATGAGGTGATCGGCTGAGCCTCTCCGTCATCCCTGCGGGATGCCACCTCTTCTATTAGGGAAGCTGGTGCGAAGCGCCTGAGAGGTTCGCCAGCACCGCTGCCAGCAGCATTCCGATGGGCGCGCTGATCCAGCTGGACATCCAGAAGCCTGCAAAACCAATGCGGGGTACAAGGATCACACAGGCCAGCAGGTTCAAGGCGATCTGCCCCAGGTTGGAGGCCAGATACAGCCCCATCTTCTGGGCACCGCGCAGGCGGGCCTCGAACAGATGCTTCTGTGCCACAAACAGGTAGGTCACCGACTCAAAGGCCAGCATGGTGCAGCCATAGCTGGCTGCTGCCGGGTCGGTGGTAAAGAGCCGGAGCAGCGGCCCCCGCAGACCGATGCAGACCGCCATCACCCCAAGCGAATACACCAACAAGATCCGCCGCCCTTCCCGCAGGCCCTCTTTTACACGGCCCGGCTGGAGGGCGGCTGTGTTTTGCGCAATAAAGAACACCGTGGACTGCACAAAGCCGAACACCGGCATCATCAACAGGCTGGACAGCTTGCCTGCGCAGGAGAAACCCGCAATGGCTTCCACACCCAGACCGCCCAGCAGCCCCTGTTTGACCGTGGTGATGATGGTGCCGCTGGCCTGCTGAATACTGTTGGGGGCTGACAGCCGGAAAATATCCCTGGCATAGCGCGCCTTGAGCATCCGGAGCGAGAAAGCCGCATCCATCTGGGTGCGGCGCAGAAATGCCACCATGTAGACCGCGCCCGCCACCTGCGCCGCCGCTGTGGCAGCCGCTGCACCGGCTACCCCGAAGGGCCCCACCAGAACAAGGTCAAGCACAATGTTCATCGCACTGGTAGCCACAATGACCTTGAGCGGCGTTTTGGAATCGCCGCATCCCATGACACACTCCTTGCTCAGATCGTAGGGCATCAGAAATGGCAGCCCCATCAGATAGATGCGCCCGTAGAGCACAGCGGTATCCAGGATCTCCGCAGGCGTATTGATCAGCCGCAGCAGCGCAGGCAGGGTCACAAAGCCCACTGCCGTGGTCAACAGGGCGATGACCTCATCCACGAACAGCAGGTTGTACAGCAGCTCTGTCATCTCATGCTTTGTGGCAGTGGGCTTGCCCGCCGCCACCAGCAGACCGCCGCCCAGCTCCATGCCGCCGGAGATGAACAGGAAGATCATCAGCACCGTGGAAGCGTTGGACACTGCCGCCAGCGCATCGGCATCCAGCCGCAGGCCGATGATCATGGTATCGGCCACGGCGTAAAACTGTGTTGCCACCATGCTCAGGATAATGGGCAGCGCGTACCGCAGCAGCGCAGGCCGCACCGCCCCGGTCAGCAGAGAATTTTCTTCGTTCACACAAACACCCTCTTTTCACAAAAAAGAAAACCCGCAGGGAACCTGTCGCCCAGGCCCCCTGCGGGTTCTTTTTCAGTTGCGCCAGCAGGAGTCGAACCTACGATGGGGGAGTCAAAGTCCCCTGCCTTACCGCTTGGCGATGGCGCATCGTGCAAGATATTATATCATATTCTTTGTTTTTCCACAAGGGGAAGGTTCCACTTTTCCGCTTTTGCGGCGGCTCTGTGCCGCCTTTTGCAGCCTGCAATTTGTGAAAAACCAACTTTTTTCATCATAACAACAAAATATGCCCATTTTGTTGCACTTTTGTTACACTATATGTGGTAAATATAGGATTGAATAAACCTCCTCTTCCCGGCTTTTTCGTCTACTGCCTCATGGCGGGGACATCGAGGTCTGTTCTGGTGTTTCCGTTCCCGGCAGGCACCACATCCCAATTCGTCAGGAAAGCGAGGAGTCATATGAAAAAGATCTTGAAAATGCTGGTCCTCGGTCTGCTCAGCGCTGCACTGCTCTGCTGTGCACTGCCCTCTGCCTTTGCCGCAGAAGACAAGGATTCGCAGGTCTACACCATTGGTCTGGATGCCATGGGCGGCAGCAGCTCCGCTGTGGCAGTCACCACCAATCTGAGCGGCAAACTCAGTGCCCTGCCCGCGCAGCCTACGCTGGAAGGCTACACCTTTGACGGCTGGTATACCGAGCCGGTGGGCGGCACAAAAATCAGCACCTCTACGGTGTTTACCGGTGATACCACTGTGTACGCACACTGGACCGTGAAAAATGCCACCACTTCCACCAGCACATCCACGCCCGCTCAGCCGGAACAGACCGCGCAGGAATACGATGACGGCCCGATTCTGAGCGTTCTGACGGTAGCCGGTGCTCTGATCACCACGCTGGCCGTGGCTGCCTTTATTTAAGTCTTTTCACACACTGTATCAATTTTATCAATAGAAAGGAAAATCTCCATGTCTACTATGAAACTGCCCGCAAACTATGCCTCCATCAGCGAAGAGGAAATGGTCTATCTGGACGGTGGTGCCCGCGACGCTTACAACAGCTTCCTGAATGTCGGTAAGGTGTTCAACGCCATTGCCCGCATCTTCTCCGGTGCAAGCTCCATCATCAACAATGTCAACGTGATCTACCAGTCCTTCCTGACTCTGGGCGATCTGCTGAAGAGCTTCTGATCCGGCTTCTATTTTCATCTGTTTTTCAAGAACTGTCTCCGTTGTGGGGACAGTTCTTTTTGTTTTTAACGCATTTTAATCGTTTACATCAAAAGAAACAATTTTTCTTTGGCTTTGGCAAAAAAATGCACGAAAAAGGCATTTTTGTTACGCTTTTGTTACGCATACTGTGCTAACATATAAGGTGGAAGGTCATTCATCAAACTGGCGCTTTCACGCCGAAAACTGATATATCAAATGTGGTTTTGTGGTGCGAAAATTTTCGTATTTGTCGAAGGTTTTCGTTCGCCCAATCCGACCACTTTTTGCGGGAGAAATCGATCATTATGCCAGACCGTGAACTGCGGCACATGCGCCGCACCGAATTAGTCGAGATCATTCTGGCGCTCAAGCAGAGCGAGGACCAGCTCCGGGCAGAAAACACTGCCCTGTCTGCCCAGCTGCAGGAACGGCAGATCCATATTGAAAACGCAGGTTCCATTGCGCAGGCTGCACTGGAGCTGAACAAGGTGTTTGAAGCGGCGCAGGCTGCGGCTGATGAATACGTTGCATCGGTGCTCGCAGCAAACAAAAACACCGATGCCGCCGCCAGCGCTCTGCGCGCTCAGGCGGAAGCCGAAGCCCAGCAGATCCTTGCACAGGCACAGACCGAGGCTGCGAACCTGAAGGCCCGCACCCAGCAGCAGTGCGACGCGGAAACGGAAGCCGCCGCACGCAAACGCGCCCAGACCGAAGCGGACTGCAAGGCAATGCTTGCCCGGACGCAGCAGGAGATCCAGCAGCGCCGGGCCGCTTTTGACCGCCGGGCCAGCGAACTGCTGGACGGCTATCACAGCACGGAATTCCTGCCGGAGGAGCGTGCCAAATGAAAGAGCAAAAGATCAGGTTCACGCCCATTCCATCCACAGCAGAGGTGGAAGCAGAGCGCGAACGTCTGGCCTACCGCAGCCGTTATATGCGGGTGCTGCGCAGCACGGTCTACACGCTGCTGGTGGTCGCGGCCGTTGCCGTGCTGCTGGCCACTCTGTTTCTGCCGGTGCTGCAGGTCTCCGGCGACAGCATGAACCCCACTCTGCAGGACCGGGACATCATTCTGCTGGTCAAGGGCAGCGACATGAAGACCGGCGACCTTTGCGGATTTTACTGGCAGAACAAGCTTCTGCTCAAGCGCATCATCGGCCTGCCCGGTGATGTGATCGAACTGGACGAGGACGGTGTGGTCACTGTGAACGGCCAGACGCTGGATGAGCCCTATGTAGATGAACTGGCTCTGGGCGAATGCGACATCAAATTTCCCTATCAGGTGCCGGAAAACCGGTATTTCGTACTGGGTGACCATCGGGCCACCTCCATTGACAGCCGCAGCAGTGTGATCGGCTGTGTGGAAAAAAGTCAGATCGTAGGCAAGGTTTTTTTGCGGGTATGGCCCTTGTCCAACTTCTCGTTGATCCACTAAGGAGGTTTAGGAATCATGCGGGATATTGTGAAAGAATATCAGAAAAAGTTCCGTCGGAACCACCAGCGCGCCAGACGCTATACTGCGCTGCTGCTGGCACTGGCGCTTACCACCAGCCTGTTCGTGAACTGGCAGCTGCACGGCGTGGGCATTGCCAAGACGGCCGATTATCTGTGCGGCGAGTTGGAGCACGAGCACACCGCTGCCTGCTATGAAAAGCAGCTGGTGTGCGGCTATGAGGAAGGCGAACCGGAGGACTGGAACGCCACCATGACGGACGACGGCATGTCTTTTGATGATACATTCGACATGGATGATGATGCGTTCGGCGTGGATGCGGATGATCCCGGCATTGCAGCCCATTCCGCAGAGCCGGAGTACATCTTTGTGCCCCATGAGCACACCGACGACTGCTACCAGGAAGTGCAGGAGCTGACCTGCCTGGAAGAAGAGCACACCCACGACGACAGCTGTTTTGATGAGGATGGTGTCACCTTCATCTGCGATAAATTCGAGCACACCCACGACGACAGCTGCTACACCACCACCTATGAGCTGGTGTGCGGTCTGGAAGAGGGCGAGCTTGTAGAAGAAGTGAACCCCGATTATGACCCGGTGGCCCTGTTTGAGGAGCCGGTGGCCGCAAAGCCCGTGGTGGTCGATCCTGTGATCGAGACCCCGGTGCACCACCACACCGATGCCTGCTACGAGGAAGTGCTGGTCTGCGGCCTGCCGGAGCATCACCACACGGTGAACTGCCTGTCCGACCCGCTGGACGGCACGCAGGACGAGGACGAATGGCTGGCACAGACCGGCACCACGCTGAGCGGCAACTGGGCCGACGACCTGCTGGCCGTAGCCGAGAGCCAGCTGGGCTATGAGCAGAGCGAGCGCAACTTCCAGCTGGACGATGCCGACGGCGAGACCGTGCGCCACTACACCCGCTACGGCAACGACTACGGCAACGACTACGGCCCATGGGACGTGATGTTCCTTTCCTACTGCCTGAAATATGCCGATATCCCCCAGAGCGCTATCCCGCAGGTTTCCAGCGTGCTGTCTTTGCACAGCCAGCTGCGCAGCGCGCTGTACAACGAAGAGACCGGCAGCGGCTATGCCATGGATTTTGACGGTGATCTGCCGTCTGATGCCGCAATGCCCGGTGATATCGTCATTTACAATGGCACCGTGACCAAGGCTGTAGCCGCGGAAAGCCAGCCGTTGCAGGTGCAGGATGATTCCGCCGATGCCGACATTGCCCTGCTCTCCATGGATGCTGCGGCCACCACCGACACCGCGCCCCACATTGAGGAATACACCGTGGATGCCAGCACCGTTGGCATCGTGAGCGATGTGGACGAAGATTTCGGCACCCTGACCGTGATCTCCGGCGATGTGGATGGCAAGGTGGCTGAAGTCACGCTGAATGCTTCGCAGGTAACAACGCTGGTGTCTGTGGCAAATGCGCAACAGGCCGATTACGGCGTGGCTACGCCGGATTACAAAGTTGAAGATGACGCAGATGCCATTACCACCATCAAAGGTCTGGATGCACTGGATTACCTCACTGCTCTGGAGGTGCAGCGCAAGAATGGCACTGAATACGAGGATACCAACGTCACCACCATTTCGGAGCTTCTGCACAGCAGCCTTACCGTCACAGATATCCCGGCCAAAGCGATCCATGACAACGACTACTGTGTCCATGTTAAACTGCCCAAGAGCTTTGATGTGCTGAACGATGAGCTTATCTCCGGCAAACTGGAAGATACCGGCAATTATGACACCTGCGGCAGCTACCGGCTGCTCAAGGGGAATGACGGCTGCTGGTACGCCGTGCTGCGGTACGACCAAGACTATATCAAGCAGAAAGAAGCGGAAGGCGCAGGCGCGGATACTTCCGATGCCAAGGTCACCAGCAACGTTGCCTTCAATTTCCAGTGGAACCAGAGCGAGGTCACCAGCAGCGGCTTTAATCAGATCGAGGTCAACAAAGATTACGCCCTTGATATCACCATCAACCCGGATGAAACCCCCGATGAGGATCAAAAAGACGATAAGAACTATGACCTTAACCAGAGCGTGAAGGACCCGCGCTACAATGGCAGCGATGCCTACCTGGATTACACTGTTACGCTTGTGGTCAAGAACGAACAGGCCGGCCCGCTGACGCTTGCGGACAGCATGACCCTGCCCACCGGCGTAACCGCCGAATATGTCGAAGACTCGCTCCAGCTCAGCATGGTAAACGGCAATACAACGCTCCGCATCACTTGGGAAAATGTTAATGATGAGCGCAAGATCACCTTGGGTTCTGCCGGTTCCCCCATTGCCGCAGGCACCTATTATATCCGCTACACCGTCAAGCTGAACAAAACGGCTTTTGACGGTGAAGTAATCAATAACATCAAGATTCTGGATACGCCCATCAGCGATGATGCCGAAGAGTCGGTAAAAACCGACAGCCTTGTGATCACCAGTCAGGCCGATCCGTCCGACTACGAACTTCCCTCTACCGGCGGGGCCGGTACCAAACTGTATACAGCAGGCGGCGGCGCACTGATGCTTGCCGCTCTGGTGTGCGGGGTTTGCAGAAAGCGCAGACGCGAAAGGAGGGCACGTTAAAAAACCTGCATCCTTCCTGACACGGCGGCAAAATTGATTCTGCGCCGGAAGCAGACCCTGAAAATAGGAATCAGAAAAACTTGAAAGGAGACTTTCGCAAATCATGATGAAGAAAGCAATCAAAAAGCTGCTGGCCGCACTGCTGGCAGTTGCCATGGTGTGCGCCATGGCGATCCCCGCGTTTGCATTCGAACCTTGGGAGACTAAGGAGGACCTCTACGACCACCACGATTACATCGCTTTCCAGATCTTCAAGGGTGTTATTAGTAGTAAGGACAATCCGACGCTTTCCGACGTTACGTGGGGCAGCCACATCACTAATCCTGATAATTTTCTGGAAAAACTGAAGGGAGCTCCTATCATTGGCGCTCAGTTTCAGTCTATCGTCGCTACCGACGCTACCGACGCTGCCACTGTTCAGAAAGTTCTTGCGGTTATCAGCAAATGGGACGATTCCGATGATGACAGCATCGCTTTCGCGCGTTTTGTATGCCACTATCTCTACTCGGATGGTGGAGCCCCGAAATCCAACATTGTAGGTCACGGCGGTGCCATCACCATTCCCGAGGCAGGTTATTATCTGATCGTTGATACTATCAACTTTAACGATGGCGATTACTATCATGCCTACAATTCCTTCCTCCTGGTGAATGATACCCACCAAGGAGAATTTAACGTTATAATTAATCATAAGGTTGTAAAACCCACTGTTGAGAAGAAAGTTTATGACAACGACAACAACGACATTAGCTCTGCTGGTGGTTGGGGCAGTTCCGCTGACCATGCAATCAACGAAAAGTTCCAGTTCCAGCTGATCGCTAAGTTGCCCGCAGGCAGAGACGAAGGCCGTGCTTACGATTACTATGATAAGTACTCGGTTATCTTTCATGATACCCTGTCCGATGGCATTACTTATGACAAAGATGACAACCTCGATAGTGTAGTCATTGAATCCAATGGCAAGACCTATAATATCCCCAAAGATTCTTTGAAGTATACCATTGATACTACCGATCTTGAAAGTCAAAACTCTTTTGTGGTAAACATTCCTGATGTTAAGGCCTGTGCCAAAGACGCAGGGTTTGATTTGAATGACGGCGCTACTATTACGGTCACCTATACTGCACACCTGAACGACAAAGCCTATGTCAATATTGCAGGTGGTTCTACTAGTAACATAAATAAAGTTTATCTTACCTATTCCAACAATCCCAAAGACGAGTCATCCATTGGTAAAACTCCCGAAAGCACTCCAGTCTATGTGTACACCTACCAGCTGAACAACACCAAGTATCACGATGATGATAACCCGAATAATGTGTTGGCGGGCGCCGGCTTCCGTCTGTACAGCGATGAAGCTTGCCATGATGAAGATGAGATCAAGCTCAAAATGAATGATGACGGCACTTACTCTCGCGACTTTAGCACTGAGGGTAAAGGCGTTGAGATGATCTCTGGCCAAGATGGTCAGTTCAATGTTAAGGGTCTGGACGCTGGCACCTACTACCTGAAGGAGACCAAAACTCCTGACGGTTACAGTGCCTGCAAAGTAATCCCAGTGACCATCAAAGCAGACCACTCCAGAAATGATCAGGTTAATCTTGAAGGCTCCAACCTGACGAATGATATCGTCAACATAAAAGCCGGCGGCATTACCCTGCCCTCCACCGGCGGCATCGGCACTACCATCTTCTATGTGGTCGGCGGCGGCCTGATGGTTGCGGCCATCGTTCTGCTGGTCACCAAGAAGCGCATGGAGAACAAGTAAGCTCCATTTCCCCCAAGAACCCGGAGCAAAGGGGCCGCAAGGCCCCCGCTCCTATCCTTATAACATTAGGGAGTAGCCCATGAAAAAGAACAAAAGCACCATCATCCTGATCCTCGTCTTTTTCGTGGGTCTATCCGTGATGTTATACCCCACCCTCAGCGATTACGTCAACCAGCTGCATCAGTCCCGTGCTGTGGCCACCTATGCCGAGGACGTGGACAATCTGACCGATGCCGACTACAGCGCCTATTTCGAGGCGGCAGATGCGTTCAATGCGCAGATCGCCGCCGACCCGGACGCGCTGTTCCATGCCGACCGGTTCACCAGCTACAACGCCACGCTGGATGTGACCGGCACCGGCATTATGGGCTACATCACCATTGAAAAGATCGGTGTGGAGCTGCCCATCTACCACGGCACCAGCGATGGCGTGCTGCAGGTGGCGGCAGGCCACTTGGAGGGCACCAGCCTGCCGGTGGGCGGCGGCAGCACCCACGCGGTCATTTCGGCCCACCGCGGCCTGCCCAGTGCCAAGCTGTTCACCAATCTGGACCAGCTGGAAGTGGGCGACACCTTCACCATCACGGTGCTGGACCGGGTGCTGACCTATGAGGTGGACCAGATCTCCATTGTACTGCCCACCGAGACGGACAACCTCAAGGTGGTGGACGGCAAGGATTACGTCACCCTGATGACCTGCACCCCCTACGGCATCAACTCCCACCGCCTTCTGGTGCGCGGACGGCGCATCGAAACGCCGGACAAGCTCAAGCACATCCGTGTAACAGCCGATGCCATCAAGATCGAACCGATCATCACAGCTCCCATCATGGCACTGCCCCTGCTGCTGGTGCTGCTGCTCTGGCTGCTGTTCTCCAACCGCAAACGCAAATCTACAAGAGGTGAAAAACATGAAACGCACTGATCTCAAAAAGCACGCTGCGGCCCTGCTTTTGGTGCTGTGCCTTCTGGTAACAAGTGCGCTGCCTGCCCTTGCCACCAGCGCAAACATCAAGCTGGTGGACAGCAGCGGCAATCCCACTACCGGCACCATCCTCGTTACGCTGTACGACAGCGCCAACGATAAGGCGCTGAGCGGCGGCAAGCTCACTTTGTACCGTGTGGCCGAGGTAAAGCGCCAAAACGGCAACCTGAGCTACGAATACTGCGGCGATTTCTACGGCTGCGGCATTGCGCTGGGTGATTTGACCGACAGCACCCTTGCGGCCCAGCTACAGGAGTATCTGCCCCAAAGCGCCGAGGGCACCACAAAGACCATTGATGCGGACGGCAACGTGACCTTCCGTGGTCTGGAGCTGGGCCTGTATCTGATCGTGCAGACCGAGGCTTCCAAGGGCTATGAGCCGATCAATCCGTTCCTTGTCTCTCTGCCCATGGCGGAGGATGGCAAGTGGAATTATACGGTGGATGCCAGCCCCAAGGTGGGTGCTTACACCCCCACCAAGCCGGACACGCCGCCTACGCCCGATTATCCTGATACGCCTACCCCGCCGGACAACCCGGATAACCCGGTCTCTCCCGGTAATCCGGACAATCCCGTGGCTCCGGGCCATCCGGACAATCCCGTGGCCCCGGGCCATCCGGATCATCCGGTAGCACCCGGTAATCCAGACAGCCCCGTTCTGCCGGGCCACCCGGATAACCCGGCAATGAGCGGTCTGCCGCAGACCGGTCAGCTGAACTGGCCCGTGCCGGTGCTGGCTGTCAGCGGTGTGGTGCTGTTTGCATTCGGCTGGGCGCTGGATCGCAAATACCGCGCAGTATAATTTCCTTCTGATACAACAAAGAGGACCCGATGCATCTGCATCGGGTCTTCTTTTTCGGTTTCTTTTATGCAGTCAGGGTTTACTGCTGCTGTGCCTGCTGCTCGGCGCGCTTGGCTTCCAGCGCCAGAATGGCATCGCGGCGGCTCAGGTTGATGCGGCCCTGCTGGTCGATGTCGGTCACCTTGACCACGATGGCATCGCCCACGGCCACCACATCCTCCACGCGCTCCACACGCTTGGTGTCCAGCTTGGAGATGTGCACCAGACCTTCCTTGCCCGGTGCGATCTCAACGAAGGCACCAAAGTTCATCAGGCGGGTCACTTTGCCCTTGTAGATGGCACCGATCTCGGGGTCCTCCACAATGGTCTTGATGGTAAAGATGGCGCGCTTTGCGTCCTCCTGATCCACAGCAGAGACGAACACATGGCCGTCCTCCTGCACGTCGATCTTGCAGTTGCAGGTAGCGCAGATGTCCTGAATGACCTTGCCGCCCTTACCGATCACGTCCTTGATCTTATCGGTGGGGATCATCATGCTGAACATCTTGGGTGCGTAGCGGCTCAGCTCATGGCGGGGCTCTGCGATCACCGGCTTGATGATCTCGTCCAGAATATACAGGCGGCCCTTGCGGCACTTCTCAAAGGCCTCGGCAATGATGTCGTAGGTCAGGCCGTCGATCTTGATGTCCATCTGGATGGCGGTGATGCCCTTGCGGGTGCCGCCCACCTTAAAGTCCATATCGCCGTGGAAGTCCTCCACGCCCTGAATGTCCAGCATGGTCATCCAGCGGTCGCCCTCGGTGATCAGGCCGCAGGAAATGCCGGCAACGGGTGCCTTGATGGGCACGCCTGCATCCATCAGGGCCAGCGTAGAGCCGCAGATGGATGCCTGAGAGGTGGAACCGTTGGAGGAGAGCACCTCAGACACGCAGCGGATGGTGTAGGGGAATTCTTCCAGAGAGGGCAGCACGGGCACCAGAGCACGCTCTGCCAGTGCGCCATGGCCGATCTCGCGGCGGCCGGGGCTGCGCGGTGCGCGGGCCTCGCCCACAGAGTACGGCGGGAAGTTGTAGTGATGGATATAGCGCTTGGTCTGCTCATCGGTCAGGTCATCCATGAGCTGGTTGTCCTTGGTGCCGCCCAGAGTGCAGGTGGTGAGCACCTGCGTCTGGCCGCGGGTGAACATGCCGGAGCCGTGCACGCGGGGCAGGATGCCCACTTCGGCAGCCAGCGGGCGGATCTCGTTGATGCCGCGGCCGTCCACGCGCTTGCCCTCGTCCAGCAGCCAGCGGCGCACCACGAACTTCTGCATCTTATAGCTGACCAGATCCAGATCTGCAGCGGTCAGGTCGGGGTACTCCTCGGCGATCTTGTCCATGATGGGCAGCAGAGCGGCATCGCGCACATTCTTGTCGTCGGTGTCCATAGCGGCCTTGAAGTCGTCCAGATACTTGTTCTGTATGGCGTGGAACACGTCCATATCCAGACCCACCACCTGAAAATCGATCTTCGGCTTACCGCGCTCGGCCACGATGCGGTTGATGAACTCAATGATCTTTTTGATCTCCACGTGAGCGGCCTTGATGGCGTTCAGCATGGTGTCCTCGTCCACCTCGTTGGCACCGGCCTCGATCATCACGATCTTATCCATGGTGGCGGCAACGGTCAGGGCAAGGTCGCTCACCTTGCGCTGCTCCTGCGTGGGGTTCAGCACGATCTCGCCGTCCACCAGACCCACCTGCACGCCGCCGATGGGGCCGTTCCACGGGATGTCGGACACGGCAGTGACCAGAGAAGCACCGATCATACCGGCGATCTCAGGGCTGCAGTCGGGGTCCAGACTCATGACGGTCATGGTGATGCACACGTCGTTGCGCATCTCCTTGGGGAACAGCGGGCGCATGGGGCGGTCCACCACGCGGCTGGTCAGGATGGCGCGCTCACCGGGGCGGCCCTCACGGCGCATAAAGCTGCCGGGGATGCGGCCTGCGGCGTAGAGCTTTTCCTCATACTCCACGTTCAGGGGGAAGAAATCCACGCCCTCGCGGGGCTTGGGGCTCATGACCACGTTGCACATCACGCAGGTCTCACCGTAGCGGATCAGCGCACTGGCGTTGGACAGACCGCACATTTTGCCCATTTCTACCTTGAACGGGCGGCCTGCCAGCATGGTCTCGTAGACCTTGTAGTTCTCAAAGGTCTCTCTGCGGGAACCAAATTCAATTGCCATTGTTTTTGCCTCCTTGTTTTTTCGGATTTTTTCTATCCAAAAGGCGGTGGCACGCGCATCATAGCAATAAATCCAGCGTCCGTGCCGTTCACATCCGGTTTTGTTTGAGATATTTCCCCCACCGGGGGAATGTCTCTGCCGTTGATGTGAGCCGTCCGCGCCATGAAAAAGCATTCGGGGCACAGGCGTTCGATTTACTGCTGCAATACGCAGCCGCTGCCATTTGTATACAAAAGCAAAAGGCAGGCACCTTTGCGGTACCTGCCCTCTGTTTAAATTACTTACGCAGACCCAGAGTTGCGATCAGAGCACGGTAACGCTCGATGTCCTTCTTCTGGAGATAAGCCAGCAGATTGCGGCGGCGGCCAACCATCTTCATCAGGCCGCGGCGGCTGTGGTGATCGTTCGGGTTCTTCTTCAGGTGCTCGTTCAGCTCGTTGATGTGAGCGGTCAGCAGAGCGACCTGCACTTCGGGAGAGCCAGTGTCCTTCTCGGTCAGAGCGACTTTGGCCATAACTTCCTGCTTGTTCATAGTACCATACCTCTTTATAAAATTTTATGTGCCAATGGAACAGCGGCGGGAAACGGCATTCCCAAAAAGCGGGCATACTCCCAACCCCGTACCACGGTAACAGATACAGTATACCAGAACCCTGTGCAAAATGCAAGGATATTTTTTGCATCCTGCCTTTATTTTTTTACGTACTGGTGCCAGTACAGCTGTACCTCCGGCAGCTTCTTTTTGCGCAGCAGAACTGCGGTGGGGATCAGATACAGCAGCACCGAAAGCAGCATGGATGCATCGTAGCCGCTCACCGCATCGGCCACGGTAGTGGTGCCGTACAGCCCACCGATGAGCATGGACGAAATATCCATGGCACCATGCAGGAATACCGTCACCCACAAATTGCCGGTGCGGAAGTAGATCGCCGCAAAAAGAGTGCCCAGCGATGCTGCAAACACGCACTGCATCAGCACACCGAAGGGTGCCGAACTGAGGATATTGGTCAGGTGCGCCGCACCAAACAGCACACCGGACAAAAGGCAGGCCTTCCACACACCGGCGCGGCTGGTGCCAAAGTGCTCCAGCAGGGTCTGGGCAATGACACCGCGGAAGATGAATTCCTCGGCCACACCCACCATGGCCATGCTGACAAGGAAGGTGCAGATGCGTGCCGCAGGCTGCAGCACGCCGTTCTCCGGCCGGCCCAGCACCAGCGAACCAAAGGCATTGTAGCCAATGAACACCAGCGGGTACATGCCCACCAGCAGGCCATTGAAAAAGCCGCTGCCGCGGCGGCGCAGCAGCCCAGCACGGTCTGTCCGTACCAGAAACAGCACTGCCACCATGGCCCCCACCAGCTCCTGCAGAGTGCTGTAGAGGTATGTATCAATGGACGCAAAATCCGCCCGAAAAAGAACCAATGCAATGGTAAAGACAAGATCTGTTACGAACAGGCTTGCCAGAAAGACCACTTCTGCCAGAACGCAGAATAAGATCGGGTGCGCTTTGCGCAGTCGTTTGAGCATGGGATACCCTCCTGAATCGTTGATGGTACTATTCTAGCACACTTTACCTTAAAACGATATAGCACGCGCAAAAAAGGCAGTTTTCCCTTCTGCTGTGCCGCAAAGCGTTCACTTTTTCAAAACAAAGATCTGTTCAAACTCCTGCGTTGCCAGCAGCGAAACATCCTCATAGCCGCCCTGTCGGGCAACGTTCCACGCAGTTTCCATGTTCTGGGCCGTGATCTGCTCCACCTGTTCTGCCGTCACGAACTGCCACAGCCCCCGGCCTCCAATGAACAGCACCAGCGTATCATTTTCGCCGGTGTTATACTGCACCAGCAGCTCACTGGAATCGTCCGGCACCACACAGACCTCCTGAAATTTGAGAAGCTCCTGCACGCCGGAAGTGAAACTGCCAAGGTCTCCGGTAATATCCACGCAGGCGGCCTGACTGTATTGTTCCAGTTCTTTGTCTATCTTATAAGTACCGCTGTACATGCGCTCCGGCTCGATCACAAATGCAAGCACGACCATTGCAAGGCACACGATCTGCAGAATGCGCTTTCTGGTGCCTGCACGCAGCGTATCCAGAATGGAGAAAAGGCCGCAGCCACAAAACAGCGCTTCCAGCGGCTGCAGATGGTACACATACCGCAGCGACTTATACGGCGAGATCACCGCGATAACCAGAAATGCAGCAAGCGCCGGGACCGTGATCAGCTTGACATCCCCGGGGATCAGCGTAGTGCCGCGCAACTTGCCCGGCAGCCAGCGCTGCCCCAGCTTCGTCAGGATCAGCACGGCCATAATGCCTGCGCCTACAGCAAAGCCGACAATGCTCCAGCCGATCAGCTCCAGCGGGCCTTTGGGGTACTGCGCCAGATCAAAAAGATTGCGCGTTGTAGCATCCAGTGAGTTCGTATTCTGCGAGTGCAGCTGTGCATACCAGCACGGAAAGGTGAGCAGCATTCCGCCAACGCCCGCAAGTGCCGGAAGCGAAAATGCAGCAGCATTTTTCCATTCGCGCCGGAACATCAGGTAAAGGTCATATGCTGCGCACAGCAGGAAGGCATAGACCACAAAGAAATACTGGGTCATCATGCCAAGATAGATGGTTACACCGATCAGAAGATATTTGGGCACAGACGGCCTGCGAAGAGACTTTGCCACCAGCAGCGCAAGCAGGATTGTCAGCAAGGTCATGAGCATATACATGCGCACCATCGTCACATTCGAGATCATTTCACGGTTGAACGCATACAATGCACAGACGAACAATGCTTTTTTCCAGTCTGCAAACAGCTCCATGCCCAGCGCATACAGCGCTGCCAGCGTGCCGCCCAGCAGCACAAAATTCATCCCCAGACCCGTCCATTTTGTAAAGCTGCCCGGGAACAGCGAGCATACTGTATTCAACAGAAAATAAAACAGCGGCGGATGAATGTCCTGCGTCTGATTATAGTAGACCGACGCATAGTTGAAGCGATCATTTTTCTGAACCGAAATATAATTCACAAAATCCTGTTGTTCAAAAACTGCTTCCGGGAGATTTCCATCAAACGAATGCTCACCATTATAATACCAATTCAAAAACGGCGCATAGCTGCTGTTTGCAAGGCCGTAGGAGTAGATCTCATCCAGAAAGAACCCCTCTTTCCGCACAGCCCACCAGCCGCAAAGGCAGATCAGAACGATCACAAAAAGCGCGACCGCCCGTTTTTTCTTTTTTATTTCCTGCATGGTTTCTGTTTTTCCTCGCTTTTTTGTCCGTTCTGCAGCCAAATATGGCTTTGCTTTTCCAGTATATCATATTTAGAACACAAGTCAAAACTTTTCGGGTTGCAGATCCCGCTGCTCCTAGCAGCATGCACCCTGTTAGACATTCCTAGCCGGTGGAACCCGTAACATCATCTGATCTCCGCCGCCCAACGGGTTGCGTTTGCTGATTTTTCCGCAGCCCCTTGGCAGGGCTTTGAAAAATCAGAACGCTGTCCCAGCCTCGGCTCCCTGTTTCCGCCGCAGGCGGCGGTCGCCTCCGCTGCTGTTCGAGTCCTGTACCGTCCACCACGAAAAAAGTCCCCAGACCTTTTGGTCTGGGGACTCGTGGTGGAGCATTCTCCACAGCACTCGAACCTTTATGCAGGCATCTCGTTGCTGCGTTCGGTACGCTTCAAGCCAAGAAACGGCGAGACATCAGCGCGTTTCAACCCCTGCTCATGAGCCTTTTGAGTTGATACTCATGCAGGGCGATGCTGTCCAGCAAATCACGCTGATTCTGGGAAGCTGCATAATAGTCCACACCGAACCGTTTGCAGACAGCGCTGAGCTGGTCAAGCATTTCAATGGCCGTAGAGGACATCCGTTTGACTTCAATATCCATAGCAAGAACACCTTTCAGGAGAGATAACGAAACTGCGGAAAATTTTCAAGAATGTCGATGGAAAACATAGCAGGCAAGAATCGTCCCGTGGCCACAAATTTTCAATTTTTGAAAATTTTCTGCCCATCCGGGACTGCACTTCTGCAACGCTCTCGCGTTTTTGAAGTGGCCCTTGTCGGGGCAAGGCCCCTCCATCTTGCTGGCGCAAGACCGGGCTGCCGCTCAAACGCCCCACTGGGGCGTTTGTTGCTACGCAACCGCGGTCCTGTTGGGGCGTGTCTGCCCCAAACCCTGCTTAATCATTAGAGGCGAGAATAATATTCAAAAAGTCTCTGTCATCACTTCGGGAAAAGGAA
>OGWX01000427.1_pt1 | contig 30666 bp, 29 predicted proteins | sample 1576151 | NCBI WGS metagenome assembly OGWX01 (sample SAMEA3541591, study PRJEB24748) | human gut metagenome | biome: human gut; feature: human-associated habitat; material: faeces | place: China | collected 2012
TCCAACCCCACGGGCATCACCTTTAGCGAGGACACCGTGCGCCGCCTGGTCGAGATGCCCACGGCCGCGCCCGATTTCCGCATCTTCTGGGACAACGCCTACTGCGTGCACGACCTGTACGACGAGACCGACGAGCTTGCCAATATCTTTGACCTCGCTCGCGCGGCGGGCACCGAGGACCGCGTGGTGGCCTTTGCCTCGACGTCCAAGATTACCTTCCCGGGCGCCGGCATCGGCTTTATCGGCGCGAGCCCTGCGGTCATCGCGGAGTTCTCCAAGCGCCTCAAGGCCGGCTTGATCAGCGCCGACAAGCTCAACCAGCTGCGTCACGTGCGTTTCCTTCCCACCATTGAGGCGGTCAAGGAGCATATGAAAAAGCATGCCGAGTTTTTGCGCCCGCGCTTTGAGGCCGTTGAGCGCAAGCTCACCGAGGGTCTGGGCAACACGGGTTGCGCCACTTGGACGCATCCCCGCGGCGGCTACTTTGTGAGCTTCGATGGTCCTGAGGGCTCGGCCCAAAAGGTCGCCGCGCTTTGTGCCGATCTGGGCGTCAAGCTCACGCCGGCTGGTGCCACCTGGCCCTATGGCAAGGACCCGCGCGACACCAACATCCGCATCGCGCCGAGCTATCCCACGGTCGAGGACCTGGAGGCCGCGCTCGACGTACTGGTGCTGGCCGTCAAGCTCGTCGCTGCCGAGATCGCGCGTGCCGAGCGCGCCTAGCGCGCAGAGCTCTGCAAGTCCGCGTCGCGTACTTTTCCGCACTTTCGATACGCAAAGGAGCGTATACATGGATTTGGGTATTTCCACCAACCCCACGCCGGAGCTCTACACCATTAAGGTGACCGGCGAAATCGATATCTCTAACGCCGACAGTTTGCGTAACGCCATCGACTTGGCGCTTGAGCAGCCCACCGAGGCCGTTGAGCTCGACTTTGCCCAGGTGAGCTATATCGACTCGACGGGCATTGGCGTGCTTGTGGGCGCCGCGCACCACGCAGCCGATCATGGCAAGCGTTTTAGCTGCGCCAACGTGCAACCCCCGGTGATGCGCGTGGTTCAGCTGCTGGGTGTCGACCAGGAGATTTCGATCACGGCCGCATAAGCCCTGTCCCAAAAGGGGCGTGCCGTTTGGCATATGTTTGTGATGCGCTCGAACGTTTTGGCGTCCGGGCGCTATACTTGACCGAATGAATAGACGAGTTCCGGCCGAATGGCGCGGTGCGGGCTCGACTCACATCGAGCCTTGGAGGTATGTGTGTTTGGTATTGGAGAGGGTGAGCTGGCAATCATCGTGGTCTTCGGCTTTTTGCTGTTTGGCCCGGATAAGCTCCCGCAGATGGGCCGCACGATCGGCCGTGCCATCCGTCAGTTCCGCGAGACGCAGGAAAAGATGACGGCAGTTGTTCAGTCCGAGATTATCGATCCGGTAAGTGAGGCCGCTTCGGCGCCGGTCAAGCCCAAGAAGGCTGCTGTCGATGACGATTCCGATGCGGATGAGGATGCCACCGAGACGGCAGCGCCCGCCAAGAAGGAGACCTTTGCCGAGCGTCGCGCCCGCCTTGCCGCCGAGAAGGCCGCGAGTGAGGGTGCTGCTGAGGGCGAGGCTGCTGCCGAGGAGACGGAGGCCGAGGGCGCTGGGCCCGCCGCTGCCGATGCTGCCACTGCCGCCGTCGAGCCCGAGCCTGCCGCAGAGCCCGAGCCCGAGCCGGCAGAGCCCACGACGGCCGACCTCTACGCCCGTCGTCCCCGCAAGCGCAAGGCCGTCGTCGACCAGCTCGCTCGTGAGCTTGAGGTCGAGGACGAAGCCGCTGCCGCCGACGCCCCGAAGGGAGGCGATGAGTAATGCCTATCGGACCTGCGCGCATGCCGCTCTTCGATCACCTGGGAGAGCTCCGTCGCCGCCTGACCATCGTGGTCGTATCGGTGTTTGCCGCCGCCATCGTGCTGTATTTCGCCACGCCCGTGGTGCTCGATATCCTGGAAGACCCCATCCGCTCGTTTGTGCCGGACGGTAAGTTCTACATCACCACCACGCTCGGCGGCTTTGGCCTGCGCTTCTCGCTGGCCATCAAGATGGCCGTTGTCATGTGCACGCCCATGATCATCTGGCAGATCTTGGCGTTCTTCCTGCCGGCGCTTCGCCCCAACGAGCGCAAGTGGGTCGTGCCCACGGTGCTCGCTTCGACGGTGCTGTTCTTCCTGGGTGCCATCTTCTGCTACTTCATCATCATTCCTGCGGGCTTTGAGTGGCTCATCGGCGAGACCTCTGCCGTCGCAACTGCGCTGCCCGATCTGGAGAACTACGTCAACATGGAGCTGCTCTTTATGATCGGCTTTGGTGTGGCGTTTGAGCTGCCGCTCATCATTTTCTACCTGTCCGTTTTCCACATCGTGTCCTACGCGGCTTTCCGCGGCGCCTGGCGCTACGTGTACGTGGGCCTGCTCGTGGGCTCGGCTGTGATCACGCCCGACGGCTCGCCCGTCACGCTGGGCCTTATGTACGGTGCCCTGCTTTCGCTCTACGAGATTTCGCTCGCCATCGCTCGCGTGGTCATTACTGCGCGCGAGGGCAAGGAGGGCCTGTTCGTGAGCCGTCTGGACCTGTTCTCGGACGACGAGGACGACGAGGAGTAAATCGGTATGCACGAGGTTGGCATTGTCAACGGCATACTCGATACAGTGATTCGCGCGGCGCGTGGGGCGGGGGCCTCGCGCGCCGTTTTGGTAACGCTGCGTATTGGGGATATGACCGAGGTGGTGCGCGAGGCGCTCGACTTTGCGTGGGAGACGTTTCGCGACGAGGACCCGCTCACGCGAGGCTGCGAGCTTTCCGTGGAGGAAGTCCATCCACAAAGCGAGTGCCTGGACTGCGGCGACGTCTTCGACCACGATCGCTTCCACTGTCGCTGTCCCCAGTGTGGTGGTGCCAACGTGCGCCTACTGCACGGCCGCGAACTCGACATCGCAAGTATCGAAATCGAAACCCCCGACGATTAGCCGTCACCAAATGGCAGAAGTAAGGAGTGCCGAGTATGGCCGAGAAAACGATTGATATCGCATCGCCGATCCTGTCGCGCAACGAGCGTCTGGCAGACCAGCTGCGTCAGCGATTTAATGAGGCAGGCACCTATGTGATCAATGTACTGTCGAGCCCCGGTTCGGGCAAGACCACCACGATCCTGGGCACCAACGAGCGCCTGCGTGACAAAGCCGGCCTGCGCTGTGCCGTCATCGAGGGCGATATCGCCTCGGACGTCGACGCCATCATCATGAAGGAAGCCGGCATGCCCGCCATCCAGATCAACACGGGTGGTCTGTGCCACCTCGAGGGCAACATGATCATGGAGGCCGTCGACGCCTTCGACCAGGCTGTGGGTTTGGAAAACATCGACGTCATCTTTATCGAAAACGTTGGCAACCTGGTCTGCCCGGTCGACTTTGACCTGGGCGAGAACCTGTCCATCATGATCCTCTCGGTGCCCGAGGGCGACGACAAGCCTATCAAGTACCCGGGTATCTTCCAGCACGCCGGCGCGCAGCTGCTCAATAAGGTCGACGTTGCCCCGGCTTTCGATTTTGACATGGATAGGTATACTAAGACACTCGATGACCTCAATCCGCAGGCGCCGCGGTTTGCCGTGAGCGCGCGCAAGGGCGAGGGCATGGATGCCTGGTGCGATTGGCTCATCGGGCAGATCGAGCAAGCAAGGGCGTAAGTCGGCCGCCATAAGCGCGGGCGCAGCCGCAGAGACATGAGATAGGAGCCTCTTTTGAAGCTCATCATCGCCGAGAAAAACGACGCCGCGCGCCAGATCGCCGAGCGTCTGTCCACGGGCAAGCCCAAAAAGGACAAGGTGTACAACACCGCCATCTACCGTTTTGAGTGGAAGGGCGAGGAGTGCGTGACGATCGGCCTTGCCGGTCACATCCTCGCGCCCGATTTTTGCGACAGCGTGCTGTTCGATAAAAAGCTGGGCTGGTATTCGGTCACCGAGGACGGCGAGATGCTGCCGGCCGATATGCCCGATGGTCTGGCACGTCCGCCCTACGACACCAAGCGCAAGCCGTTTCTTGCCGATGGCATCTCCATCAAGGGCTGGAAGCTCGAGAGCCTGCCCTATCTCACCTGGGCGCCCGTCATTAAGTTGCCGGCCGAGAAGGAGCTCATTCGCTCGCTCAAGAACCTTGCCAAGAAGTCCGACAGTGTCATTATCGCTACGGACTTCGACCGTGAGGGCGAGCTGATCGGTTCGGACGCCCTCAACAAGGTGCGCGAGGTTGCGCCCGACTTGCCGGTCGCCCGCGCCCAGTATTCTTCGTTTACCAAGGCCGAGATTACGCAGGCCTTCGATAACCTTGTCTCGCTCGACCAGAACCTGGCCGATGCCGGCGAGAGCCGTCAGCATATCGATCTTATTTGGGGCGCGGTGCTCACGCGCTATCTGACGCTCGCCAAGTTCGGCGGCTTTGGCAACGTGCGCTCCGCCGGCCGCGTGCAGACACCGACGCTTGCCCTGGTGGTCGAGCGCGAGCGCGAGCGCATGGCGTTTGTGCCCGAGGACTATTGGCAGATTCGCGGCATGGGTGCCGCGCAGGGCGCCGCCGAGGACGACCGCTTTAAGATCGCGCACAAGACGGCGCGTTTTACCGACAAAGATGCCGCCGAGACAGCGTATGGTCATGTCGACGGCGCTACGACGGCGACCGTTGCCGCGGTGACCAAGCGCTCGCGTAAGCAGCAGCCGCCCACGCCGTTCGCGACCACCTCGCTGCAGGCAGCCGCTGCGGCCGAGGGCATATCGCCCGCACGCACCATGCGCATCGCCGAGTCCCTCTACATGGCGGGCCTCATCAGCTACCCGCGTGTCGACAACACCGTGTACCCCGCGACGCTTGATCTGGGCGCCGTGGTGAGCGACCTGGCAAAGATCAACCCGGCGCTGGCGCCCGTGTGCAAAAAGGTGCTCGTCGGTCCCATGAAGCCCACGCGCGGCAAGGTCGAGACCACCGACCACCCGCCTATCTATCCCACGGGCGAGGGCGATCCGTCCACGCTCGACGGCGGCCAGCGTAAGCTCTACGACCTCATCGCCCGTCGCTTCCTGGCGACGCTTATGGGTCCTGCGACCATCGAGAACACCAAGCTCGAGCTCGACGTCAACGGCGAGCCCTTCGTGGCTTTGGGCGACGTGCTCGTGACCCCGGGTTTCCGCGAGGCCTATCCGTACGGCCTTAAGCGCGATGAGCAGATGCCGCCGCTTGAGCAGGGCGATACGGTCGACGTGTTCGACATTAAGCTCGAGGCCAAGCAGACCGAGCCGCCCGCGCGCTACAGCCAGGGCAAGCTCGTGCAAGAGATGGAAAAGCGTGGCCTGGGCACCAAGTCCACGCGCGCGAGCATCATCGAGCGCCTGTACGCCGTGCGTTACCTCAAAAACGATCCCGTGGAGCCGAGTCAGCTGGGTATCGCCATTATCGATGCACTGTCGCAGTTTGCCCCGCGCATCACGAGCCCCGATATGACCAGCGAGCTCGACGGCGACATGACCCGCGTGGAGCGCGGCGAGGACACCGAAGAGCATGTCGTGACGCACTCGCGCGCGCTGCTGGCCGGCGTGCTCGACGAGCTGCTCAAACATACGCAGGAGCTGGGCGACGCCATCAGCGACGCCGTCACGGCCGATGCGCGCGTGGGCGCCTGCCCCAAGTGCGGCAAGGACCTGGTTATGAAGACGAGTGCCAAGACCCGCGGCAGCTTCATTGGCTGCATGGGCTGGCCCGACTGCGACGTGACCTATCCGGTGCCGAGCGGCGTCAAGGTGAGCCCGCTCGAGGGCGAGGCCGCCGTGTGCTCCGAATGCGGCGCGCCGCGCATTAAGTGCCAGCCGTTCCGCCAGAAGGCCTTCGAGATCTGCGTGAACCCGACGTGCCCCACCAACTACGAGCCCGACCTTAAGGTGGGCGAGTGCAAGGTGTGCGCCGAGGCCGGACGCCATGGCGATCTGATCGCGCACAAGAGCGAGAAGAGCGGCAAGCGCTTTATCCGCTGCACCAACTACGATGACTGCGGCGTGAGCTATCCGCTGCCGGCGCGCGGTAAGCTCGAGGCGACGGGTGAGACCTGCCCCGAGTGCGGTGCCCCCATCGTGGTGGTCAACACGGCGCGCGGCCCGTGGCGCATCTGCGTTAACATGGACTGCCCGACCAAGGAGAAGAAGCCCGCCCGCGGCCGCAAAACCACAACCAAGGCGAGCACGGCAAAGAAGGCCACGGCGGCAAAGAAGACGACAGCCAAGAAGACAACCGCCAAGAAGTCGACGGCGAAGAAGTCGACTGCCAAGAAAGCGGCTACCGACAAGTAGCGGCGCAGTCGAAACATTGCCCTAAAAAACGAGCGAGGACCCTGCGATCCTCGCTCGTTTTTTGACCGGCAGTCAGGGACGTTCCTTTTCTGCCGGCAGTTTAGGAACGTCCCTAACTGCTGGCTCGGGAACGACAAAGCTCTAGTTCACTTCGACGGGTTTGGCGCCGGGATAGCGCTCCTCAAAGTCTAGGCGGTACTTATTGTCATTGGTGCCCGCCACGTTGTCGTGTGACAGCGGCGCCACGATCTCATTCTTATGGTCCGCAGGCTTGGCGTATTTCAGGCTGATCTCCCAGGCATCACAGATTGCGTCGATGCGGTGATCCAGGTCGTCGTACAGGGCAACGATGTCCTTCCAGGAGCTGTAGTTCCTGGAGCTCGTCGGGACGTCCAGATCCTCGACGATGTCGTAATACTGCTCGATGGTGTCCTCCGTGCGCTCGGCGACGTCGGCGAGATTTTGGCGGGCGGTGCGATCTTCTTCCAGATAGCTACCATTGAAGGCCTGCGCGCAGGCGCGGACCTGGCTGTCGAGGTCTTCGAGCAGGTCGTAGTATTCGCTCAGTCGGCGGTAGAGGTTCTGCTCGGAGAGCGTTGCTTCGCCGCCATCCTCGTCATCATCGTCATCATCGTCGTACAGGCTGTTGGGATCGCCGAGGGGCTTTAGGTCATCGTCGTCGACGTCATGGTGCAGCTTAGCTACCTCGGCAGTCGTCTGCGTGGCGGCGTTGTCGAACGGTCTGATTGCAAAGAAGATGACCAGAGCGATGATGATCGCCACCAGCACAACGATAACGGCGATAAGCGGCCCGGTGCCGCTCTTTTTGGGAGCGGGGGTCTGTGGCGAAGCGGGCGCGTATGAGGGAGCCGGCTGCTGTTGGGGCGAGCCGCTCGCGACGGGTATGCGCTGCGTGGTCTCGACGGCCGCGGGGCTTGCGGCGGGGTCGGGGCGATAGGCGAGGGGGTCGTCCGCCTTGGCTTGCGGCATATCAAGGGAGCCGGTCTGCTCAAAAGCGGGCTGGCTATCGCTCGCGGTTGTTTGCTCAACGGGTGCACCGCACGAGGTGCAGAACTTGGCATTATCTGCAAGAAGCTTGCCGCACGAGGAGCAATACCGAGACATTGCCACTCCTTTCGCCACATTTCAATGCAATACGACGATTATACCCATCGTCCAAAATTCCCCATCATGACAGTTGGGGACGTTCCTTTTCGGCCGGCAGTTTGGGAACGTCCCTAACTGCCGCCTGGTGGTTGGGGCGCGCCTGCCCCTGGGGTATCATGATTTGGTTGATATATCTGCATTTACGCGCCATGTAGGAAGGGGCTGCGCCCATGGCTTTTGAGCCCGCTCAACATAGCTTCATCACGCTCGAGGGCGTCGACGGCGCCGGCAAGTCTACGCAAGCGCGTCTGCTTGCCCGTGCGCTCGATCTTGCCGGCTACCAGGTGGTGAGTCTGCGCGAGCCGGGCGGTACCGCCATCAGCGAAAAGATTCGCGCCCTGCTGCTCGACCCCGCCAACACGGCGATGGGTGCCACCTGCGAGCTATTGCTGTACGAGGCGGCCCGTGCCCAGTTGGTGCACGAGGTCATAGCCCCCGCCCTCGCGGCCGGTAAGGTGGTCCTGTGCGACCGCTTCTACGATTCCACGACCTGCTACCAAGCGTTTGCCGACGGCCTCGATCGCCAGATGGTACGCGATGCCAATAAGCTGGCCGTCGCGGGAACGCATCCGGCGCTCACGCTCGTCTACCACATCACACCTGAGCAGGCGGCGCTGCGTATGGCCGCCCGTGGCGCGGCAGATCGCATGGAGGCAAAGGGCATGGCGTTCCAAGAGCGCGTTTACCAGGGATTTTGCAGCATTGCCGCCGAGGAGCCAGGCCGCGTAAAGCTCATCGACGCCACCGCGCCCATCGAGGAAGTCTTTGCGAAGACGGTCGAGCAGGTCCGCGCGCACGGTCTCGATATCTCCCAAGACGCCGTTGCCGCCGCGCTTGCCCAGGAGGCCGAGTAACATGGCCCCCGCTCAGACAAGCCTGTTGGCCAAGCTCGACACCCAAGAGCGCGTGCGCGACTTTTTGACCAATGCCGTCGCCGGCGGCCGCGCATCGCACGCTTACCTGTTTTTGGGTGCTCCCGGCGCCGGCAAGCTCGACGCTGCATGGGCGCTCGCCCAGGCCTTCCTGTGCGAGCAGGATGGCTGCGGCGCATGCGACAGCTGCGTGCGCGTTGCTCGGCATACGCATCCCGACGTGCACTATTACACGCCCGAGAGTGCCACGGGCTACCTCATTGCCCAGACCCGCGAGTTGCTCGATGACGTGCCGCTGGCGCCCATCCGCGCCAAGGCTAAGGTCTACATCATCGACCGCGCCGAGCAGCTGCGCGCCAACACCGCCAACGCGCTGCTCAAAACGCTCGAGGAGCCGCCCGAGGGCGTTATGTTCATTTTGCTGGGCACCTCGGCAGACGTGATGCTGCCCACCATCGTGAGCCGCTGTCAGTGCGTGCCGTTTCGGCTGGTGTCGCCCGCCGTGGCCGCGCAGGCCGTGAGCCGCGCCACCGGCCAGGACCTCGCGCGTTGTCGCATGGCGGTCGCCGTGGCGGGGAGCCCCACGCGCGGCATCGAGTTCCTTAAGAGCGCCGAGCGCCAGGACGCTCGCCGCCAGATGGTTCGCGCCATCGATTCGCTTATCGCCGCCGACGAGGCTGATGTGCTCAGCCTCGCCAAGTCACTCATCGTCGCCGTTAAGGCGCCGCTCGCCGAGGTCAAGTCCACGCAGGAAAAGGTGCTTGAGCAAAACGCCGACTACCTGTCGCGTGGAGCATTGAAGCAGCTTGAGGACCGCAACAAGCGCGAACTCAACGCGCGCGAGCGTTCGGGTATCATGGAAGCGCTGGCGAGCGCGCGGACGCTCATGCGCGATGTGCTGTTGACGCTTCAGGATGAGGCGGCCGACGTGGTGAACGAAGACGTGCGCGACACGATCGGTCGGCTTGCCGCCGCGACCAATGTTGCGGGTGCCACCCAGGCGCTCGAGGCGGTCGCAACCGCCGAGCGCAACATCGCCAGAAACGTTACTCCCCAGCTGGCCATCGAGGTCATGCTGTTCGATATCAGGAAGGCACTGAAATGCCGTTAGTCGTACCCGTTAAGTTTACCTATGCCTCGCGCGACCTGTGGTTCGACCCACAGGATCTGGATATCCTCGAGGCCGATTATGCCATTTGTTCTACCGAGCGCGGAACCGAGATCGGCCTGGTCACGGCCGATCCCTTCGAGGTGCCGCAAGACGAGATCGGTCAGCCACTCAAACCCGTGCTGCGCGTGGCGAGCGACATCGACCTGCAGCTTGCCGACGACCTGGCTATCCAGGGCGACGAGGCCATGGTTGATTTCCGCCGTCTGGTCAAGGAACTCGACCTCGAGATGAAGCCGGTCGGCGTCGAGTACCTGTTTGGCGGCGAGAAGGCCGTGTTCTACTTTGCGGCCGAGGAGCGCGTCGATTTTCGCCAGCTCGTCAAGGACCTGTCCTCGACGCTGCACATTCGCGTCGACATGCGCCAAATCGGCGTGCGCGACGAGACCCGCCTGGTGGGCGGCTATGCCCAGTGCGGACAGGAACTCTGCTGCACGCGTTTTGGCGGACAGTTTGAGCCCGTCTCGATTCGCATGGCAAAAGAGCAGGACCTGCCGCTCAACTCGTCCAAGATCAGCGGTGTTTGCGGCCGCCTGATGTGCTGCCTGCGCTATGAGTTCGAGGCGTACAAGGACTTTAAGAGCCGCGCGCCCAAAAAGAAGACGCTTATCGACACGCCGCTCGGCAAGGCGCGCATCCAGGAATATGACACGCCGCGCGAGCAGCTTGTGCTGCGTCTGGAGAACGGCAAGGTCTTCAAGGTCAATCTGGCCGACATGACGTGCTCGGAGGGCTGCAAAAAGAAGGCCGCCGAGCAGGGCTGCAACTGTCGCCCCGACTGCGTGACGCGCGACGTGCTCGAGCGCATCGAGTCGCCTGAGATGCGCCTGGCGCTCATGGAGCTCGACCGTGAGAACGGCGTCGACGTGGGTGATGGTCTGTCGAGTGCCGACCGTCTGGCCGGTACGTCGATGCCCAAGCGCCGTCGTCGCGATGCTGAATCCGATGCTCGCGCCGGTCAAGGCCAGGGCGAGGGTCGTGGCCGCGGAAAGGGCCGCGGCAAGGCCGAGGTGCCCGAAGTCGAGGAGGCCGCCGGTGGCCGTCGTCGTCGCAAGCGCGCGGGCTCGGGCGATGTTACCGAGGCCGCGGCCGCGGGCAAGAACGCCTCTCGCGAGCGCGAGGCTCAGCAGCCCCAGCAGCAGAATCGCGGCGGTGGCATGAACCCCACACGTCGTCGTCGCCGCCATTTGTCGAGTGAGGAGCGCGAGGACGCCTTCCGCGCCGCAGCTGCTCGCGAGGCTGGTGCCGCCCCCAAGGGTGGTTCGGGTTCCGATACGCCTGCCGACAAGGGTGGCAAGCAACGCAACGATGACGAGCGCGCGCCGCGTCCGCGCCGTCGCCATTCCTCGGGCGCGCAGCAGAAGCCCTCAGTGCCCTCCGTGGCCGATCAGGTCTCGGATGGCGAGGTCAAGGTCACGCGCCGTCGTCCCGGAGATGGCGGAGGGACTGCCGCCAAGGCTTCGCGTGGCGCCGCTCGCGATGAGCACGAGCTGCGCGAGGATCGCGGTAGCGAGGGTTCGGCCGATCAGGGCCAGAAGCGCCGTCGTCGTCGCCGTTCCCGCAAGCCGCGCCAGGATGGTGGCGAGGGCTCGACCCCGTCTTCGTCTGCACCACAACCGCCCGCCGGCGAATAACGCCTGCGAGCGGATTTAGCCCGCCTTGCCCCGAGCGCATCGGGGTATCATAGCGCTGAATCAACAACCCTCCCTGCGACCGAACGTAGGGAGGGTTGTGTCTTGAAGAGCCATCTGAACATATTGAGCCGTCTGCAGGGTGCCGGCGCCCTACCGTTTGCGGACGAATTGCGACCGTTTGCCGAGCGGGCGGCACGCGAGGTGCTTGAGGCATTGTCGCCAACACGATGTGCCGGCTGCGAGCGCGCCGGTACGCTTATTTGCCAAGACTGCCTGGCTGCGCTCACGCTCATCGACCCATGCCATAGCTGCATCCGATGCGGCGCCCCGTTTGGGGATTTGCTGTGCACTGAGTGTTCGGTCGAGGGCACGTCCTCGGCAATGTCGGAGGCGCTCGACCGCTGCCTGGCGTGCGCCGTCTATGCGCATCCGCTGCCGCGCATCATTAAAGCTTACAAGGACGCGGGCGAGCGACGTCTGGCTCCGTATCTGGCGGAGTTGCTCTACGACACCGCCCTGCATGCCCAGGTCGTAGCGCCCGAACGCTTAGGAGGCGTGCTGTCCGGTGCGGATGCGGTGGTGTTTGTGCCTGCGACGGAGGCAGCGTTTCGGCGGCGCGGTTTCGATCATATGGAGGCCATTGCGCGCCCATTTTGCGAGCTGTCGGGTGTTCCTCTGCTCGATGCCCTCGTCAAGTACGGCCATGGCGACCAGCGCGAACTCGGTCGTGAGGAGCGCCGCGAGCGTGCCCAAGGCATGTACGAGACGGTTGAGGACGTGCACGGCCGCCGCCTGCTGCTTATCGATGACGTTATCACTACGGGCGCGACGATGGCCGCGGCTTCGGCGGAACTCAAGCGCGCCGGCGCTGCGGCAGTCGATGGCCTTGCTATCGCACGCGTTTGGTAGGGGTGGTTTTGTGGCAGTAAAGATTGAGCGGCGCAACGAGCCGACAGGCGAACAGCTAGCGGCTTCCGTAATCCTAACAGGCGCCTCGGCGCTGCGCATGATGCGCGCCGAGCGCCGGCAGATGGGCTATATCAGCTGGAAGGACCTTGATCCCGATGAGGAGCGCCGCGTACTAAACGCTTCGTCGCCTTCGGCTGAGGACATCTATCTTCCTGACTTGGTGCGGATTGGGGCCGCAAGCGGCGAGGTGCAAGAGGATTTGTGCTTGCTGGTAGGGTCTGCAGCGCAGCGCCGCCGCATGCCTGGCGTGGGCTGGTCCGTGTCTTCCGGGTTGCCTGCCGGCTCGATTCTAGAGGTGGAGCCGGGGGTGTACAGCCTATCTCCCGAGGCCCTTTGTGTTGCCGTTGCACGCGAGGTCGGCTGCATCCAGGCGTTTGCCCTGACCCAGGAACTGTGCTCTAAGATTTCACTGAGCGACCGCGGGAAGTATCTGCCTCCCTACACCTCGCCCGTTGCGAACAAACTTGCAAAGGACAAGGACCAACCGACAGACGTGGGCTACTTTGAAGTCGAGCCAGTGCTGACGCCCGATCGCTTGGCAGATTACCTCGCGGTATGCAAGGGAAACGCGGCCAAACAATTGCAGCGTCTGTGTCCCTACTTGTCAGAAAACCTGCGCTCGCCCATGGAGTGCATCATGCTCGCCCTGTTTTCGCTTCCGTTTTCCTATGGAGGATTTGCCTGCGGTCCCTTTAAGACCGACTACAAGATCGAGTTCGATGATCGCGCGCAGGCAATCTCGGGGATGCCCCATGCAGTTTGCGATGCATATCAGGAGGCAGCCCGGTTTGACCTGGAATACAACGGTGAGCTGGGCCATTCCTCCCGGAGGGGACGTACCCATGATGAAAAACGCAACACGGGCTTGATTACTATGGGAATCGAGGTCGCAACGGTCAACAACGAAATGCTTTGCGACATGGAAGCGATGGAAGCGCTCGCATGGCGCATCCACCAGCGTATGCGAAAGCGGTACCGGAATCGTGTCGATGCCCGCAGAAAGAAGCAAGAGGCGTTGCTTAACACGCTGCGGGTGTGTTTTGGGCTTAAGCCGGTCTAATTCGCGTCGAAAATAGGGGGTTAATCATATGCCCTGGCCAAAATATGGCAAATATGAGTACTGTCACTAAATCAGTAACAGCAAAATCAAAGAATTTAGGACTCGGAGGCGTCATAAAGTAAGAAGATAATAAACAAATGTAGAATAACTAAGCATCAGGTTGGCGACACTGAGCGCAAAATCTGTCCGAGAGGCTAAAACTGCCTGTTACTAAATTGGTGACAGTACTCATATTTGCCATTTTTTGGCCACAGCACCCTAGGAAGGGTGCCCCGGAGCTCCCCATAGGGGAGCTCCGGGCTTCACAGGGGCACGAATAGCCCACTCCGACCTGCGAAATCTGTACTCGCGATGCGAATGACGCCCCTAACCTTAAACTTTAGCTTGAACTTAGCTATAATGCGCTACGTTCCTACCAGGCTGTGGTTGCGGACGGACGAAATGCCCGTCCTAGTCCAAGACAGACGCGGTCAAAGGGATCCACGTAAGCGACCGCGTGCGCGCGGCGCGATCATGGCGCGTCCTAGATGTAAGCCGCACCGTCCGTTCTACTTTCTTTGGGGCAATACCGCCTCGCGGGCGAGCGGGCCAGTCGTGAAGGTGGCTGCGGCCTCCCGAGCAAACACCCCGGTGCGCAAGTGTGGGGTCAAATACCAGGTCAGCTGGTGGGAACAATCTGATATTCCGCGCATCGCACGGATCGTATACGACACAGAAGGCAGGGTAGTGGACATGGTGAGGGGCAGCTTGATGCACGCGGCTCGGTTAGGTGCTGGGACCGCAGCGGTCATCGCCGTTTTGGGTCTGAGCGGATGCGCGTTCAACCCGCTGTCTACGTTCACGACTCCCACGATCGACCAGATCGAGTACGAGACCGTCACGCCCACGGTGTCGGATGATGCCCTGGTCACCCCCGGTACCCTGACGGTCGCCCTCGATACTTCCGATGCGCCGCAGGCCATGCAGGGCACCGACGGCGAGCTCACGGGGTATGCAGTCGACGCTGCCCGCGCCCTCGCAAGCCGTATGGGCCTTAAGGTCGCCTTTGTCGATGCGTCCTCGGCAGGTTCCGCGCTCGGCGACAAAAAGGCTGATATCTTTATCGGCGAGATCAACTCCACGGACGGGGACGTTAGCTCGCTCGGCACCTGCCTGTACGATGCCGCTTCCGTGTTCGGTAAAACCAGTGATGGTGGGTCGCTCAGCGTTTCCACCGATACCCTTAACACGTCTACTCTAGGTGTCCAGATGTCCTCGGCCTCGCAGGAGGCGCTTGCTAAGCAGAGCATCACCGCCAACCAAAAGACCTACTCCAACATCAACGAGTGCTTTGAGGCACTCGAGTCCGGCGAGGTCGACTATGTAATCTGCGACTCCACGGCCGGCGGCTACCTTGCACGCCTGATGAGCGAGGTCTCCTATGCCGGTTCGCTCGAGGCGCCCTCGACGCTTGGTGTTGCGGGCCTCTCGTCCAATGACGAACTGTGCCGTGCCGTGAGCGATGCCCTCGACGGTATTACAGCCGACGGCACGCTCGAGGCGGTCCACTCTGTCTGGTATGGCAGGATGCCCTACGACCTCACCACTAAGACGGTTTCGGGCGCTAACGTGCAGCCGGGCGACTCTGAGTCCAGTGAGACCGCATCCTCCGGCAGCGAGTCCTCCGATTCCAACAATGAGACCGCATCCTCCGAGGACAAATCGTCCAGCCAGGAAGGCACCATCACCGACGACGACATTAACAAACTTAATAGCTAGTTATTGCTAGGGGTGGTGTCTCCTATACGTTGGAAAGGACGCCTCTTCACGGTTTCAACACGCACTGCCGGGCTTCCCCAATAGGGGAGCCCGGCTTTTTCATCCCTATAAAACCAGCAGGTCAAAGCCAATTTTCGGGACCAAATACAAAGCTGTCGGCTCCCTTCTATAGCGCACTTTGCCACGGAAAAGTGCGAGACTTCGGTATGCGGTATCAAGCAATCGTTATTCGGGTCTTTAGGAATCCGCGTGATTAAATGCACGGCAATGGGTACATAGCCAGTACAGTAAGTCCCCGAGGCAGATTGGAGCCACGTATGGATATCAAGGTTTCTGGACGCAAGACGACGGTAACCGATGCTCTGCGTGCGCATGTGGATGAGAAGATCGGCGAGGCGCTCAAGGTTTTCGATATCGAGCCCATGACGGTCGACGTTGTACTTCGCTATGAGAAGAACCCCTCGAACCCCAACCCGGCAATCGTCGAGGTTACGGTTCGCGCCCGCGGTTCGGTGATTCGCGTTGCCGAGCACGGTGCAGATATGTACGCCGCCATCGACCTCTCCGCCGATAAGGTCACCCGCCAGCTGCGTAAGTTCAAGACCAAGGTCGTGGACAACCGCCAGGGCGGTGCCAGCGCCGCGGATGTCGCGCCGGTCGAGCGCGTCGAGGATCTGGCCGACCTGCTGCTGCCCGAGGAGGAGGACGACCTGCTCGTCCGCGAGAAGGTTATCGACGTCACCCCGATGACTGAGGAGCAGGCGCTGGTGCAGACCGATCTGCTGGGCCACGACTTCTACGTGTTCGAGAACGCGACGACCGGTCTCATCAATGTGGTGTATCACCGTAAGAATGGTGGATATGGCATCATCAAGCCCCGCATCGAAACACTTGACGAGTAAAATACGTTAACTTGCATGAGTTAACGGTTGGCGGCCATCCCATGCGGGTGGCCGCCTTTTTACGTAAGGAGTCGCTTTGATGGACAAGGCCGCATCCGCCGGTCATTCGGACCGTTGCCGCATCGTCGTCGATACCTGCTGCGACTTTAGCCCCGAGGTCGCCGCGAACCTCGATGTCGATATCTTGGGTTTCCCCTTCATTATCGATGGCGAGGAGCGCACGGATGACATCTGGTCGAGCATCACACCCAAGGAGTTTTACGATCGCATGCGCGCCGGTGCCCGCGTGTCCACCTCGGCTGTGTCGCTCGGTCGCTATATCGAGTTCTTTACCGAGTGCGCCAAAGAGGGCACGCCCACGGTCTACCTGTGCTTTACCTCGGCGCTGTCGTCGAGCTACAACTCCGCGTGCCAGGCGGCGGACGCCGTGCGTGCCGAGTATCCCAACTTTGAGCTGTACGTGGTCGACAACGCTCTGCCCTGCGCGACCGGCGCGCTCTTGGCGCTCGAGGCCGTGCGCCAGCGTTCGGCGGGACTGACCGCCAAGCAGCTGGTCGACTGGGCAAACGAGGCTAAGACCTATGTCCACGGTTACTTTACGCTCGAGAGCTTTGACGCGCTGGCTGCCGGCGGCCGCATTCCGCCCGCGGCGGCACAGCTCACGGCAAAGCTCGACGTCAAACCCGAGCTGTCCTACGACCTGGCCGGCTCGCTGTCGCTGATCGGCGTCAACCGCGGTCGCAAGAAGGCGCTCAAGTCCATTCTCAAGTCGTTCCGCGAGAACTATGTGCCCGATCGCACCATGCCCATCGCCATTATGACGGCCGATGCCGAAAAGGACGGCGACTGGCTCGAAGCCGCCATCCGCAAGGAGGAGGGTTGCGCCGACGTCACGATCATTCGCAGCTCCGTGGGTCCCACCATTGGCTCGCACGTGGGCCCCGGCATGGTGGCCTGCGCGTTTTGGGGTAAGAACCGCGCCGACAAGGCGTCGCTTTCCGACCGCATCGCCCGCCGCGTGCGCGGTCAGTAGGCAAGTAACGCGGCCGTAATCGATCCCAACTCACAGCCCAAACGCTGGCACCGAGTATTCAACCTGGTAATAACACCCAACCCAAAAGGAAAGGTTTCATGGCAAACAAGCTCTCTGTCGCATTTATCGGCACCGGAATCATGGGTGCCCCCATCGCCGGCCACATTCTGGACGCCGGCTATCTCGTCACGGTCAACAACCGCACTAAGTCCAAGGCGGCGGCGCTTATCGAGCACGGCGCAGTCTGGGCCGATACGCCGGCAGATGCCGTGGCGAACGCCGACGTCGTCTTTACCATGGTGGGTTATCCCTCCGAGGTCGAGGAGCTCTACCTGGCGGGCGACGGCCTGCTGGCCTGCACTAAGCCCGGCGCGGTGCTGATCGACCTCACCACGAGCTCGCCCGAGCTCGCCCGTGACATTGCCGAGGCCGCCCAGGTTTCCGGCCGCATGGCGTTTGACTGCCCCGTCACCGGCGGCGAGTCGGGTGCTATCGCCGGCACGCTTACGGCTATCGTTGGCGCTACCGAAAACGACATCGCGCCGGTCCGCGACATCCTTGCCACCTTTGCGGCCAACATCTGCTGCTTCGACGGTGCCGGCAAGGGCCAGGCTGCCAAGCTCGCCAACCAGGTGTCGCTGGGCGCCTGCATGGTCGGCATGGCAGACGCCATGGCATTTGCCGAGCTGAGCGGCCTTGACCTGGAGAAGACCCGCCAGATGATCCTGGGCGGCACCGGCAAGTCCGGTGCCATGGAGAGCCTGGCCCCCAAGGCGCTCGACGGCGACTACAAGCCCGGCTTTATGGTCGAGCACTTCATTAAGGACCTGCGCCTGGCCCTTGCCTACGCCGACGACCGCGAGCTCGCGCTGCCCGGTGCCGACGTGGCCTTTACGCTCTACGATATGCTTGACGCCATCGGTGGCGCCAAGCTGGGCACCCAGGCCATCACGGTCCTCTACAAGGAGGAGGCCGACGCCATCGCCGCCGGTCTGGACTGGTCGCAGTATCGCCCCGAGGAGCACGGTGCCCACGAGGACGGTTGCGGTTGCGGCGAGCACGGCGACGACCATGAGTGCGGTTGCGGCCACCATCACGGCGAGGACCACGAGTGCTGCGGCGGCCACGGCCATGATGACGGCCACGAGTGCTGCTGCGGCCACCATCACGGGGAGTAGCGCCCATGAGCTGGACGTTCGTGGTGCTTGCGCTGGTGCTCTTTCTCTTTGCGATCTACATTGGCTTTTTGTGCGGCCAGTGGGCGTGCGAAAAGCGCGTGATCACCAAGCGCGACTACTGGATTGCCAACTTTGCAGGAGCGGCGGCAGTCGTCCTGCTGACCTGGGTGTTCTCGCTGTTCCCGCTGGTGCAGTTTGCGCCGATCGGCTGGCTCGGTGGCTTTATCGCCGGCCTTAAGATGAGCTTTGGCGAGTCCGTCGGTCCGTGGCGCAAGCACGACGAGGTCTTTAACGTCAACAAGGCTCATCGAGCCGCCGCCGACGCGGGCGATGCCGAGGAACGCCGCCGTGCACGTCGCAATGGCGCGGCCGACCGACAGCTCATCTCGGTCACCGATGACAGCAAGGGTGCTGGCAAGCACGCCAAGAAAAAAAAGAAGAGGTAACTATGGCAGAAAACAAAGACGAACAGCTCACCGACGAGGAGCTGGCACAGCTCCAGCTGGCAGAGGAGAACGAGAACGCCGTCGATCGACTGGTCCAGGAGCTCGGCTGTCCCACGCGCCGCATCCGCCAGTTTGCCGCCCGCGTGCTGCATCTGCTTGCCGAGCGCGATCCCCAGCGCGTCGTGCCCTGCGTGCCCGCGCTGATCGAGGCGCTCGACCGCCCCGAGGCGCAGACCCGCTGGGAGGCCCTCGATGCCCTGACGGCGCTCGCCACCACCTGCCCCGAACAGCTGGGCAATGCCTTTGAGGGCGCCGAGACCGCGCTGTTCGACGAGATTTCCTCCACGCTGCGCTACGCCGCCTTCCGCCTGCTGTGCGTGTGGGGAGCCACGGGCGTCGAGCGTTCGCGCGAGGCTTGGCCGATCCTGGACGAGGCCATCCAGTGCTACCACGGCGACCTTGAGTATCGCGATATGCTCGGTTGCCTGTACGAGTTTTGCCAGGGCGAGATCGATGCCGAGGTTGCCGAGAAGCTCGCGCTGCGCCTTAAGTTCGACGCCGAGAACGGCAAGGGCAGCTATCTCAAGGCCCGTTCGAGCGAGATTTGCGAAATGCTTGTTAAACGTTTTGGCCTGGATCTCTCCAAAAAGAAGAAGCGTGCTAGCGTTAAAAAATCTGAGGCCGCCGAAGACGAGGAGTAACAGATTATGGCGCACGATGTAGTCCTGATTCCCGGTGACGGTATCGGTCCCGAGATTACGCAGGCCATGCGCCGCGTGGTCGAGGCCACCGGTGTCCAGATCAACTGGAACGTCCAGGAGGCCGGTGCCGGCGTCATGGACGAGTTTGGCACGCCGCTGCCCCAGCATGTGCTCGATGCGGTCGCCGAGACCAAGGTTGCCATCAAGGGCCCCATCACCACGCCGGTCGGCACGGGCTTCCGCAGCGTCAACGTGGCCCTGCGCAAGCACTTTGACCTGTACGCCTGCGTGCGCCCCTGCCTGTCGCAGCCGGGCGACGGCTCGCGTTTCCGCGACGTCGACCTGGTCATCGTGCGCGAGAACACCGAGGACCTCTACGCCGGCATCGAGTTCGACGAGGGCGCTGCCGAGGTCGAGGAGCTCTCGCAGCTCGTCGAGCGTTCGGGCCAAAAGACCTTCGCCGCTGATTCCGCCATCTCGATCAAGCCTATCTCCATCGCCAAGAGCTGCCGCATTGTGGAGTACGCCTTTGAGTACGCCCGCCGCTGCGGCCGCAAAAAGGTGACGGCCGTGCACAAGGCCAACATCATGAAGGCGACCGACGGCCTGTTCCTGCGCGTGGCGCGCGAGGTGGCCGCCAACTATCCCGATATCGAGTTCAACGACAAGATCGTCGACGCCACCTGCATGGGCCTGGTCCAGAACCCCAACGACTTCGATGTCCTGGTGCTGCCCAACCTGTACGGTGACATCGTGAGCGACCTGTGTGCCGGTCTGGTGGGCGGCTTAGGCATGGCTCCGGGTTCCAACATCGGTGCCGATTGCGCCATCTTTGAGGCAACGCACGGCTCCGCGCCCGATATTGCGGGCCAGGATATCGCCAACCCCACGGCCGAGATTCTGTCTGCGGCTATGATGCTCGATCATCTGGGCGAGAACGATGCGGCCAATCGTATCCGCGCCGCCGTGTCTGCCACGCTCGACGAGGGCGAGCAGGTTACCGGTGACGTGCGTCGTGCCCAGACCGGCTCCGTTGAGGGCGCGGTGGGCACGCAGGCCTTTGCCGATGCCGTTATCGCGCACCTGGTCTAAGGTATGCACGCTGCAAACGCCTAAATAGTACTTAAGTGTTTGCGTATAACCTAAGAATCAATACGCCCGGCGCTCCGTCGGGCGTATTCTATTGAGGACTATGTTTCCTAACAAGGAGTAACTGACTATGGGTCTGATTCAAAAGAAGGACGAGAAGGACGAGATCGACGGTATCCAGATCATCGAGCGCGGCGAAGGCCCCGACGGTGATGAGGACGAGAAGATCGACCTGGTCGCCGGCACGTCTGCCGAACATATTGCCGCCGGCACGACCGCCGAGGAAGAGGACGCTCGCCTGGAGGCAAAGATCGCCGCGGACGCCGCCGACGAGAACCTCATGTCCGAGGAACAGGGCGAGGACGACGGCTCCGACGCGGACGACCGCGCATCCAACCACAAAAAGACGATGATTGCCGCCTTTGTGGTTGCAGTCGTGATCGCTGCGGTGGTCGGCTTCTTTATTGGCAATGGCGGCTTTGGCGGCAAGGGTGTCGGCTCGGCGACCCTCACCGAGGACCAGCTCGATTCGAACGTGGCAAGCTATAGCTACAACGGCAAGAAGAGCGATATCACCGCGCGCGAGGCCATCGAGAGCCAGTACAGCCTCGATACCGTCAAGGATAGCAACGGCAACTACACCGCCCCCTCTGCCGACGTCATCCTGTCTTACGTGCGCAACAAGATTCTGCTCGATGCTGCTGAGGACGAGGGCATTACCGTCTCCTCTAAGGAGATGAAGAAGTACGCCGAGGATTCTATCGGCACCTCGGACTACGACACCATGGCCAAGCAGTATGGCGTGTCCAAGGACCAGGCCAAGCAGATCGTCCGTCAGTCCGCGACGCTGCAGAAGCTCTACAAGAAGAAGGTGGGCGATGCTTCCGCGAGCATGCCGACCGCTCCGACCGAGCCTTCTGACGGCAACGAGGACACCGCGAGCAAGGATTACGCCGACTACATCATCAACCTTGCCGGCGATGAGTGGGATAGCTCAAAGGGCACCTGGAAGGACGCCGACAGCACCTATGCTAAGGCGTTCGCCGACGATGCCTTTACGGCCGATAGCGCAACCTATAAGCAGGCCATGACCGCCTATTACACCGCCTACCAGCAGTATTCTTCGCAGGCTTCGAACGCCAGCTCCAAGTGGACCGAGTATGCTAACGGCCTCTACGCCAAGGCCAACATCAGCATCTACGGCCTGTTTGCGTAAAGAGTTGCACGGCTCATCGAGCATCTAGCTGATAGAAAACAAATTGCCCGCCAGTACGGAAGTCGTTCTGGCGGGCAATTTGCGTTGAGGGCGTGATTGGCGGCTTAATTATGGCTATTCATCTTTAAGTCCAAAAAGGCTATCGGCTTCATCGTCGGATATATATTCCAGTACATCGCCCGGTTGGCAGTCGAGTGCCCGGCATATCGCGTCAAGAGTTGAAAAACGTATGGCAGAAACCTTGCCCGTCTTAATGCGTGACATATTGACCTGGGAGATGCCCACACGTTCCGCAAGCTCTTTGGATGAGATCTTGCGTTCGGCGAGCATGCGGTCAAGCCGCAGAATAATCATGGATTCCCCCTAGAGCAACTCGTCATCTTGTTTTTGCAGGATATACCCGTAGCGGAAGACGCTGGCTATCAGGCAAATAATCAGGCCTGCAAAGAGCATGGAAGGGTCGAATAGCTGGCCGACGAACGCATCCGTAAAGCTGCCGCCAAATCCTGAGAGTATCATTCCCGTGATTACGGCACCAAGAAGCCTCACGGCAACGCCGCCGATAAGGAATAAATGTCCTACTCGACGAAGCGTATGGCTGCATTCAAGGTCAAAGGGCCTGCCTTCCTTTTCAATGTTGAAGAAAAGCCTGCGCACGCTTAGCGCGATGGTAAGCGCGAGGCATGTCATCAAGAGGCTCCCTATGGCAGTGTGACCATCGTGTGCAACGAGCATAAGTGGGGCCTGCGCATCGGTACCGACGATAGCAAGGCACGGTCCTTCGCCGGCTTGAAGTTCTACGGATTGGAGACACGACCCTTGGGAGAGGCCAGGCAATATGAGTAGAAGGTCAATCATAATGACTGCGAGGAGTCCCAGAGCGAGCGCTGTGGTAATGCAGATTGTGGCCCATTTGCAGATGCGAGCGAGCTTCTTCAGTTTAGCTATCGTCTGTTCGCGGCTGATGGTTTCATTCGATGTGGATGCGTTCCAGCGGATCATAGCCCCTCCAACCAATCTCTTGGATGATACTTGTATCATATATCATAATTAATGATAAACGATAAATAATTACGGATACTGAGTAAGTAATGATTGAAAACGATTAGCGTGAGCTATTAGCTCATTTTGGATGCCGGAGTTTAGCGCGCGGGGGATGAGGACAAATGCCAAAACTTCCCGTGATCGCGCAAGTGCTTCATCGGGTTTCCCCAATTCATCCAGGAAAACGGCCGTAAACGATTGGAAATAACCGCTGAGCGGTCGAAAACTACCGTTCACCGATAATTTCTAAACTGGTTCTAACTGGTATTAAGTCAAAAAGACCAATTCACAAATCTTCACAATGACCTGCATTTTTTCTACATGCCATTTTTGGCCACCCTGCGTTGTTTAGGCACAGAAAAGGTTCCGATCATTCGTCGAACCATTTCGAAACGGTTTCAAAGCCGCAGGTAGAAGTGTTAACGAGCGGTAAACGGTCGATTTATCGCCGTGAGCGGTGCAAAAACGTTTTACTGCGTGAATCAGCGAAAGCGACCTCTTCTGTGATGATATAGTGACAACAACACATCACGTGGTTACTACCAGTTGAGAGACCACTGGTCTTCAAAGAACGCTTTCCAAGAAGCTTTAAGGGCGTCCGCCCGCTGGCTTCCGAAAACATCGGACTCAGATCGTACACACCTTCGGAAGGGAAATTTGAATGGTTGGCTTTATTCTTACCGGTCATGGACAGTTCGCACCCGGCCTCGCAAGCGCTATCGCTATGGTCGCCGGTGATCAGCCCGCTTTTACCGTCGTTCCTTTCGAGGGCGACCAGGCTGCTTCCTACGGTGAGGATCTCCGCGCCGCTATCACCGCCATGCGCGAGGAGTGCGATGGCGTGCTCGTCTTTACCGACCTGCTTGGTGGTACCCCGTTCAACCAGGCAATGATGATTGCCCAGGATGTCGACAACGTCGAGATTCTGACTGGCACGAACCTTCCCATGGTTATTGAGCTTCTGTTCCTCCGCGGCAACGCTACGCTCGCCGAGCTTGGCGAGCAGGCCGTGACCGTTGGCCAGACGGGCATCACCGCCCAGACGGTTGCCTCCGTCGCTGGTGCCGAGGAAGAGGATATCTTCGGTGACGAGGACGGCATCTAATGGCCGATTTCGGAGCCAACGTCCTGAGCTCCTCGGTCGCCCTTTTAGGCTTGCTTGTCATCATGGGCTTGATTTACACCATCTGGTCGCAAATCAACATGAAGAAGAAGCAGAAGTACTTCAAGGAGCTGCACACGGAGCTCAAGCCGGGTCAGGAGGTTCTTTTCGCCGGCGGTATCTACGGAACCGTCAAAGGCATCGAAGGCGAAAAGGTCCAGATCAAAGTCCGATCCGGTGCCGTCGTAGATGTTTCGCGTTACGCGATTCAGGAGATCAAGTAACTGTCGTCAGCAAATAACGAAAGGAAGCTGATCAACATGGCAGAACCCAACATTCTTCTTACCCGCATCGATAACCGACTGGTCCATGGTCAGGTCGCTACCCAGTGGAACTCCACCCTGGGCTCCAACCTTATCCTCGTCGCCAACGACGATGTGTCGACCAACACCATGCGCCAGAATCTCATGAAGATGGCCGCTCCCGCCGGCGTCGCTACGCGTTTCTTCTCCCTGCAGAAGACCATCGACGTCATTGGCAAGGCGAGCCCGCGCCAGAAGATCTTCATCGTGGCCGAAACACCGGAAGACGTGCTTACGCTCGTCAAGGGCGGTGTGCCTATAAAGAAGGTAAACATCGGCAACATGCACATGTCGGAAGGAAAGCGCCAAGTCGCCACCTCCGTCGCAGTTAACGACGAGGATGTCGCTGCGTTTAAAGAGCTGCAGGAATTGGGGGTGGAGTTGGAGATCAGGCGCGTTCCGAGCACGCCTGTTGAGGACACGAGCAAGCTCTTCTCGTAATCCTCGTGATCCACGTTGTCAGGATTGAAACCCTGACGTTCTGTACGTGATATCCAAAGTGCGTACATACATTTTGAAAGGAGGAGCAAGATGGAATACTCGATCATCCAGGTCGCTCTGGTCTTCATCGTCACGTTCGTCGCGGCAATCGACCAGTTCAACTTCCTCGAGTCTCTCTATCAGCCCATCGTCACCGGCGCCGTCATCGGTCTTATCCTTGGCGACCTCAACACCGGTCTTCTCGTGGGTGGTACCTATCAGCTCATGACGATCGGCAACATGCCGATCGGAGGCGCTCAGCCGCCTAACGCCGTCATCGGCGGCATCATGGCAGCCATTCTCGCTATCGCTACGGGCCTCGAGCCCAACGCGGCAGTCGGCCTTGCCATTCCGTTCGCTCTGCTTGGTCAGCTCGGCGTTACCCTGGTCTTCACGCTTATGTCGCCCCTCATGTCCTCCGCGGACAACATGGCTCATAACGCTGACACCAAGGGCATCGAGCGTCTGAACTACTTCGCCATGGCTCTGCTCGGCCTGATTTTCGCTGTCGTCGTCACCCTGTTCTTCATCGCTGGCGCTACCATCGGTCAGACCATCGCTTCCGCCATCCCGACTTGGCTGCAGACCGGTCTGTCCGCTGCAGGCGGCATGATGCGCTTCGTCGGCTTCGCCGTCCTGCTCAAGGTTATGATGAACCGCGATATGTGGGGCTTCTTCCTCATGGGCTTTGGCCTCGCGCTCATCACCGTTGCCAACGATTCTCTGGCAACCCCTGCCCTGCTCATCCTCGCTCTCATCGGCTTCGGCATCGCTTTCTGGGACTTCCAGCAGCAGACCGAGCTGAAGGGTGCAGCTGTTTCTGACGGAGGTGACTTCGAAGATGGCATCTAATGAGTATGTGATCCCGGAGCACTACGAGGATCTCACTCCTGCTCCGCAGCTCGACCAGAAGACCCTCAACAAGATGGCTTGGCGCTCCTGCTTCCTGCAGGCATCGTTCAACTACGAGCGCATGCAGGCCGCTGGCTGGCTTTACTCCATCATCCCCGGTCTGGAGAAGATCCACACCAACAAGAACGACCTCGCGGCTTCCATGAGCCACAACCTGGAGTTCTTCAACACTCACCCGTTCCTCGTCACCTTTGTTATGGGTATCGTGCTTTCGCTCGAGCAGAACAAGGTTGACATCCCCACGATCCGCGCCGTCCGCGTCGCCGCAATGGGCCCGCTCGGCGGTATCGGTGACGCCCTGTTCTGGCTGACGCTCGTGCCTATCACGGCCGGCATCACCTCCAACATGGCCATCAACGGCAACGCCGCTGCGCCGATCATCTTCCTGGTGATCTTCAACGTCGTCCAGTTCGCTCTGCGCTTCTGGCTCATGAACTGGTCCTACAAGCTTGGCACCAGCGCTATTGACGCTCTGACTGCCAACATGCAGGCCTTCACGCGTGCCGCTTCCATTATGGGCGTCTTCGTCGTCGGTTGCCTGGTCGTCACCATGGGTGGCACCCAGATCAACCTCCAGATCCCCAACGGCACCACCCGTGGCCTCTCCGCTACTACCGTGATCGTCTCCGAGAAGGAGGCCGAGAACTTCACCGGTATGGAGGGCATCGATACCGAGACCGCTGAGGCCGGTACCATCGCCATGACCGATGAGGACGGCAACGCCCTCACCGCTTCCGATGCCGACGGCAACGCTGTCGAGTGCGGCGTCACCGATCTGGGCAACGGCATGGAGTCCGTTACCTACGGCACCGTCACCGAGGATCCGGTCAACTTCTCTGTTGCCGACACCCTCAACACCATCGTCCCGAAGCTCGTCCCGCTTATGCTTACGCTGCTGCTTTACTACATGTTCGCTAAGCACAGCTGGACCCCGACCAAGGGCATTCTGCTGCTCTTCGTCCTGGGCATCCTGGGCGCTGGCCCGCTTGGTCTCTGGCCGAGCATCTGGTAAGGCTCTAGCTTGAGGGGTGTGTCCCTGCGCGGCTCACACCCCGACCCCTTTAGCCATGTGTATGTTAAAAGCCGCGTGCTCGAAAGAGCGCGCGGCTTTTGTTTTCTTGATGAGTCGGGTGTTGCAGGCCGATAATGCTTAACACCCTAGGTAGTTAGCCGAATTCGAGCAAAAGGGAGGATAGGATGGCGATCGGAGCGCGTAAGCAGCCGCTGTACGATCAGCTGGTCGATATTCTGACCGAAAAGATTGACCATGAATATCGCGCCGGTGACATGATTCCTTCCGAGCGCGAACTTTCGGAGCGCTATGGTCTCTCGCGCACTACGGTACGCTTGGCTCTGCAGGAACTGGAGCGTTTAGGACTGGTGGTTCGGCAGCACGGTCGCGGTACCTTTGTGACCGACCGTTCGGCAAAAGCAACCAATCTTATGCAGTCCTACAGCTTTACCGAGCAGATGCGCGCGATGGGTCGAGAACCCGAGACCACGATTCTCGAGTTTTGCGAGATGGAGGCCGATAAGAATCTGGCCGAGCATATGGGATTGCGTATCGGTGATCGCATTTTTAAGCTTAAGCGCCTTCGTTCTGCCGACAACATGCCCATGATGGTCGAACGCAGCTATCTACCGGTTCGTCAATTTCTGTCCCTAAAGCGACCGCTGCTGGAGCGCAAGCCGCTTTACGATGTGATTGAGCAAGACTTTCAGCAAAAGATACGCGTGGCTGAAGAGGAGTTCTATGCGAGCATAGCCCGTCCCACCGACGCCCACCTTTTGGGAATTGTCGAGGGCTCGCCTGTGCTCGATTTGGTCAGGACTACGTATAACGAGTCAAACGAGGTTGTGGAGTATACACTCTCGGTTGCTCGTGCCGATCAGTTTAAATACAAGGTTTACCACCAGCGTAGCAACTAGTGTCCGCATCGTTTCCATATGGTGATTCTTTGCATTTAACTGGTTACTACCAGATAACCAACCGAAGTGTATAATTGCACGTCAGAGGATTACTTCTAGAGAGAGGTATTAGAAATGTTCGAGAAGAGTGTCGAGGAGCTCACCGAGCTCGGCGCCCAGATCACCACGGCCGAGATTGCTCAGCAGCCCGAGCTTTGGCGTGATACGCTCAACATCTATCGCGAGAACAAGGAGGCCATCGAGACCTTCCTGGCCGAGGCTCGTGCTATGGGCGAGGGCCGTCTGTCCGTTGTCTTCACCGGTGCCGGTACGTCCGACTACGTTGGCGATACCTGCGCCCCGTACCTGCGTCACGCTGGCAACACTGATCTCTACGACTTTAAGCCCATCGCCACGACCGACATCGTGAGCGCTCCGCGCGATTTCCTGCGCGCCGAGGATCCCACGCTCGTGGTTTCCTTTGCCCGCTCTGGCAACAGCCCCGAGAGCCTTGCCGCCGTTGCCGTTGCCAAGGAGCTCGTCCACAACGTCAAGTTCCTCAACATCACCTGCGCTCCCGAGGGCAAGCTCGCCGTTGAGTCTGCCGATGATCCCAACGCGCTGACGCTGCTCATTCCGCGCGCCAACGACAAGGGCTTCGCCATGACCGGTTCTTATTCCTGCATGACCCTGCTCTCCACCCTTATTTTCGACACTGCCTCTGACGAGCAGAAGGCCGAGTGGGTCGAGACCATCGCCAAGATGGGCGAGGAGGTCATCGCTCGTGAGCCTGAGATCGCCGATTACCTGGCTGGCGACTTCAACCGCGTGACCTACTTGGGCTCTGGCTCCTTCGGTGGCCTTGCCCAGGAGAGCCAGCTCAAGATCCTCGAGCTCGCTCACGGTCTGGTCGCTACTTCCTACGACACCTCCATGGGCTATCGTCATGGACCCAAGTCCTTCGTCGACGACAAGACCCTCGTGTTCGTGTTCGTCAACAACGACGCCTACACCCGTCAGTACGACATCGACATCCTCAACGAGATCGGTGGCGACAAGATCGCTCAGCACACCGTTGCCGTTCAGCAGGATGGCGCTACTGTCTACGAGGGTGAGTCCTTCACCTTTAAGGGCCATGAGGCACTCCCCGAGGGTTACCTTGCTCTGCCGTTCGTGATGTTTGCTCAGGCTATCAGCCTGCTCAACTCCGTGCGCGTGGGCAACACGCCCGATACGCCGAGCCCCACCGGCACGGTCAACCGCGTGGTTAAGGGCGTGACGATTCACCCCTTCACCGCTTAATCGCGTCCCCCTGTAAGGGCGCCCGTCCGCTCATAACGGCGGGCGGGCGCTTTTTGTTTTTACTTGAACCGGGTATAAGTATCACCACGGTCAACTGCTTTAGAAGCAAGGAGTGCATATGAGCACGTACGCAATTAAGGCTGACAAGTTCTTCTTGCCGGCAGGTCCGCAACTGGGCGGCTATCTTATGGTCGAGGATGGCGTCTTTGGCGCCTGGCAGGCCGACGAGCCCTCTTGCGAGATTAAGGACTACACGGGATCGTGGATCGCACCGGGTATGGTCGACACCCACATCCATGGCTTCTATAACCACTCGACTACCGATAACGATCCCGAGGGCATCGATATCAGCTCGACCGAGCTCGCCCGTCGTGGTACCACCAGCTGGCTGCCCACGACGTTCACCGATGGCGTCGAGCAGATTAAGGACGCCTGCGCCGCCATCGCCCAGGCTGACGAAGGCCGCGGCCCCGACTTCTGCGGTGCTCGCATTCAGGGCATCTACCTGGAGGGCCCCTTCTTTACCATGAAGCACGTGGGCGCGCAGAACCCCGCTTATCTGATCGACCCCTCCGAGGAGGTCTTCGATCAGTGGCAGGAGGCTGCGGGTGGCCGCATCGTTAAGAGCGCCATGGCGGCCGAGCGCGACGGTGCCGCTGCTTATGCGGCTGCTCTGAACGCCAAGGGTGTGGTGACCAGCATCGGTCACTCCGACGCCACCTACGATGAGTGCATCGCCGCCATCAACGCCGGTGCTAGCTGCTTTACGCATACCTATAACGGCCAGCGCGGGCTGCATCACCGTGAGCCCGGTGTCGTGGGTGCTGCCATGTCCACGCCCGAGACCTACGCCGAGATCATCTGTGACGGCAAGCACGTGAACCCTGCCGCCATCAAGGCGCTGCTGCAGGCAAAGGGCTGGCAGCATACGGTGCTCATCACCGACTGCCTGGGCTGCGGCGGCATGCCCGAGGGCAGTTACACCAGTGGCGGCATGGACGTCATCATGAAGGACAACCTGTGCTGGCTCGCCGACGGCAAGAGCATTGCCGGCTCGGTGCTCACGCTTGCCCAGGGCGTCAAGAACATCGTCGACTGGGGCATCGCCAGCGCCGATATCGCCATTCGCATGGCAACCGAGGTGCCGGCACGCTCCGCGCGCATCGAGGATAAGTGCGGCAGCATCATGCCGGGTCGCGACGCCGACTTTGTCGTGTTCGACCACGAGCTCACCCTCGTCGAGACGTATGTTGGCGGCCAGAGCGTCGGCAACGCCTTTACCGAGTAACGATAGAAAAAGACGGCGGGCCCGAATCTGCTCGGACCCGCCGTATGGGTTAAACGCTCAAAAGCACCTTAACAGTTACAGCTTGTTAGCGATCTTCTTTGCCGTGCGCTTAACGCCGGCCACAAGACCTCCCGCAGGATGCTCCTTTTCGTAGGCTAGACGCTTCTCGCGCTTGGCGTACTCTTCGACGATGATGTCGCCATACTCGTCTTCGATCTTGTCGAAGAAGTCGACGGCGCCCTTAATTTCCTCAGCGGTCGGGTGTCCCTTTTGGACACCGCCGGTGAGTTTGAACGGCCCCCACGTATCAAAACCGGGGCAGCCGTAGACACCCATAAAGATGGCCTGCCTCATGCGGCAGATGCCATCGATATCCTTGCCGTACCACTTGTTTTTGCCACCGTAGGTCATAAGGCCAAACACCTTGTCCTGCGGCTGCAGCACGTTAGTGAGCACGCGTGCCATGTCCTTGTCGATCTCGGAGTAATAGATGCCCGTGGCGACACCGATCAGATGATATTCGTGCAGGTTGGGATACTCGTTTTTGCCGAGCGCCTTGACGTCGAGGGTATCGATCTCGGGGTGTGCCTCGACGATGGCGTCCACGAGCTTTTTCGTATTGCCGTGATGGCGCGAGGCATAAAGAATGATGGTTCGCATAAGAAGGCCTTTCAGCTGTAATTGCATCAATGTCTGTATGGTACCCCGTT
>OGWX01000431.1_pt1 | contig 30618 bp, 23 predicted proteins | sample 1576151 | NCBI WGS metagenome assembly OGWX01 (sample SAMEA3541591, study PRJEB24748) | human gut metagenome | biome: human gut; feature: human-associated habitat; material: faeces | place: China | collected 2012
GGCTGTAAGGATTGTTCTTCAGATCATAGATCACACGATCCACCTGATCCATCATACCTTCCTTATACTGATGCTTTACGCCCATCTGATAACCATATGCTTTTCCGATGGAACCGGTCTCATCTGCCCACTCATCCCACACATGGCTGTGAAGATCATTGATATTGTTGGATTTCTGCTGCCAGATCCAGAGCATCTCATCCGTACAGCTCTTGATGGCAGTTCTGCGCAAAGTCAGTGCTGGAAATTCTTTGGACAGGTCATAGCGATTTACCACACCAAACTGTTTGATGGTGTAAGCACTGGTTCCATCCTCCCATTTCGGGCGCACCTTTTCTCCCTCTGTGCTGGTTCCGTTTTCAATAATATCTTTACACATATTGATAAAAATGTGATCTGCGTAACTCATCTGCGTCCTCCAATTATATTTTCTATTCTAATATTTCGTTCCATAAAAAATAAATAGATCTGACATTCCTTCGACATCATATATTTTATTTTTCTCGTATTCGTAATAGTATAGCAAAAAAAACACAATTCTTAAAGTAGTAACTTGAAAAATACTGCATACAACAAATGGAAAACGCCGCAGCTTCCGGCACGCAAAAAAAGCGCGAGACGGTGCTATTGGTCTGGAAGACCAATGGTTAGCACCGACCGAAGAGGGCTTTATGTCCTCTGAGACCTCGAACTCCGCGGCGCCGCGGGTTCATGTTTTTAGACGAAAAAAAAGGTATCCAATCGGATACCTTTTTAGGAAGCGCGAGACGGGACTCGAACCCGCGGCCTCGACCTTGGCAAGGTCGCGCTCCACCAACTGAGCCACTCGCGCATATCTTATTGTCTTTAGCTGTTCGCCTCAAGACAAGTGATATGATACCGCGGTCAGTCCCAAAAGTCAAGCACTTTTTTCAATTTTTTTACATTATTTTTTATTCCATCTGAAATTTTGTACCAGAAGATAACATTTACTTTTTCAGATTCGAAAAAAACTGGTTCTTTTTTGTCAGATTCTAATGCTACCAGGTTCTCAGATAATAGAGCACGTAGCTGCCCGCACATAATCCGTTCCATACTGCCATTTTTCCGTATCCGGCATTTTTCCTTCTGCTCCGGTTTCCATGCCTCAAACATCAATTTTATAATTTCATCCCGGCTCAACGCCTTCTTTCCTGCTTCTGACTGCATACCTTTTCCCCTTCACAGCACACGCATTTTTACGTACAAATTCACATTTTTTATTTTTAAACTGAGCATTTCATAAAGCAAACATAACACACGGTTTTCGGTTCGTCAACGAATCTGCTTTTTTCTCCTGTTTTTTAGGTATGTTCAAACCCGCAATCTCTGCTACTTTTCCTGCTTATTTCTTTTCCCAATCAAATCCCCCTGCTTTCATCCAAAAAGCCTTTCTCCTATCTTTTCTCCCCATTTTTTCCGAAGGAACACATATTTTTCTTCTTTTTGCATATGATGTACAAAGTATGGTATGAGGGGGAAACTGTTGCATGCGTTCAAAGACAAAAATTATAGTGCTTCACATGAAAGAAGTCATTTATACAACCATTTTTATTATTCTCGGAATTGTACTCATTTTTTTACTGATCTACATGTTTGGTCCGGGCAGGCATCAGAAAAACGATAGCGACCAGCCGAAATACAAAGCCGGTGTATACACATCTTCAATCGCCTTTGAAGGGCAGACGTTGGATGTGCAGGTCGTAGTGGATGAAGATCACATTAACTCTGTGTCTTTTGTAAATCTGAATGATACCGTTGCCACCATGTATCCGCTGATGCAGTCCTCCATGGACAATATCAGTGAGCAGATCTGCAAAACGCAGTCCACCGACAACATTTCTTATTCGGAAGAAAATCAATATACCGCAACGATGCTCCTGAATGCAGTCGAAGATGCGCTGGACAAAGCGATTGTTTCTGATGAATAACATGACACAACACTCATTTTTATTCGATTTTTGCAAAAAACAAACCCCATCGACGGGCATCTGCTGCTCACGATGGGGTAATATTTTTCAAAACTTTTTGGATTACTCTGATGCACTGTCTGTTGTGGTCAATCCGCTCAGATAATCACTCAGTGCTGCTGTGGAAAGTTCTGTTTTTGTCATCGGTTTCTTCTCCTGATAATAAGAATATCCGGAAAATCCGATCCAGCATACAACTGCTGCCGCAATCACTACACCAAGGGATCTTGCAAGTACACGATTGCGTTTTTCTTTTTTCATTGTCTGTTTTCTGTTTTTCTTTTCTTCTTTATATCTATCAACTTTTGCCTGACTCATATTCTGATAAGCTCCTTCTTGCTTTCTTTTCCCCAAAAGTATAGCATACCTGTTCGGGTTCGTCAATGAACGATACCGCCACTTCACTACAGTTCCCGGCATTTGTCTCTTGCATCCATTACTTTTTCCCGATATGATGGAAGCATAACAATCACGGATGGGCTTGCGATGATTCTGAAAAAATGTATCTGCTTACACTTACCAGAGCCTCGCACCAAATCTCATGTGCGTTCGACATTTTAATCATTTGAGAAGTACAGATTGTAGAGGGGGGAAAATCCAATATGAAACACGATATCACTTACCCATCCTCGGATGGAAAAACACAGATTCACGCGATTATCTGGGAACCGGAAGGTACACCAAAAGCGGTCTTGCAGATTTGTCACGGCATGGTTGATTACGCAGACCGATACGACGATTTTGCACAACATGCTGCCGCTCAGGGTTACTATGTGGTCGCCAACGATCACCTTGGGCATGGCGCATCCGTTGTTACCGACGACCAGCACGGTTATTTCGGACACCCAAACGGCAATGAATGTGTTATTGCTGATATTCATACCCTGCGGACTATGACGCAGAAAAAATATCCGGATCTGCCTTATTTTTTCCTTGGACACAGCATGGGGTCCTTTCTGACTCGTCAGTATATCCAAATGCATGCGGATGGACTGGCAGGTGCCGTGATCATGGGAACCGGTTCCCAACCAGGCATTGTGTTACATATCGGAAAGCTGCTCTGCCGACTGATCGCGCTGTTTCGCGGATGGAAATACCGAAGTTCCTTTGTAGATAATATGGCATTTGGCGGTTACAATAAACAATTTGAACCTGCGCGTACACCAAGTGACTGGCTCACCAAGGATGAAGCCATTATTGATGCCTGTGTCAACAATCCGTGGTCTACTTTCCGCTTCACGGTAAACGGTTATTACCAGATGTTTCGTGGGATACAATATATTCAGAATCCGGCTCATATTCAGCAGATTCCAAAAAATCTGCCACTGTTTTTCGTTGCCGGTGCAGATGATCCTGTTGGAAATAATGGAAAAAGCGTGACGCAGGTCTGCCAGCAGTATAAAGATGCCGGCATTCAGGATGTGCAGATCAAACTTTATCCGGGAGATCGGCATGAGATTTTGAATGAAACCGATCGTGATGTGGTCTATGCAGATATCCTTACGTGGCTGAATGGGCACCTTGCACGTAGGTAAAAATTCTGCGGCGGGAAAAATTTAGGTATTGAATGGGGAACCATGGGATTTTGTCTTGTCAGCTAACAATCGCTTTCCAAGAAAAAATCCCCTGATTCCCCAATTTACGTTACGGAATATATAAAACTTCCACTTCCTTAAACGTAATTTTTTGAATCTCAATATCGTAAATTGGAAACTCCGGCTATTTTTCTTAGCGAGCGATTACTAGCCGATAAGACAAAATAGCCGGAGTTTCCTTCACAATCTTAAATTTTTACCACCAAAGAAACTTTTAAGATAACCGTTCCATTACCCAGTCAAGGTCAGAAGTCGTTTTCATTTTTTCCAGTACTTCATCGTCTTCCAATACTTCACAGATCTTTGCCAGCAGATCCAGATGTTCATCCCCGATTCCGGCAATTCCAAACACAAGCTGTGCCTTTTCATCACCAAAATCAACACCTTCCGGATACTGTAAGAATACGATACCAGTTTTCTTTACGGTGCCTTTTGCCTGACTGGTTCCGTGCGGGATTGCAACACCCATTCCCATATAGGTTGTGATCAGTTTTTCACGTTCCTGCATAGCATCTACATAAGTTTCATCCACGTAGCCAAGCTGATGTAATAACTCACCTGCTGCTTGAATAGCTTCTTCTTTTGAAACAGGTGCCTGATTCAGACGAATTCCTTCTTTGATCAGAACCTGTTTTTTCTCAGAAGCAGCCTGTGATGTCTCAGCAAATACGTCTGAAATTTTTTCTTCTGTTTCTGCATTTTCAACAACAGGTGTCGTTTTCTCTGCCTGTTTTTCATTTATAACATTTGTATCAGCTATCGGTGTAGAAGCTGCTGTATCAGCGGTTTTGCTGGTCAGCTGTTCATACAGTTCATCCAATGCCGGATCCGCAAGGAAGTTTCCAATGGTCACAAGCTGTGCCTGCGGTGCAGATTTTCTTGCACGGTCTGCCAGTGTTGTCTGAACAACCGCGATATCGCAGTCTGCCGGAATATTATCGACAGAAGTGTTACTTACATGAATCTGCGGACAAACCGCTTTCAGACGGTTACGGAATTTTGTTGCTCCCATAGCAGAGGAACCCATTCCTGCATCACATGCGAAAATGATTTTCTTTACTTCAGATGCATCTTTGATTGCAACCGGAGCAGCAACCTCACCTTTTGCTTCTGCTTTCATCGCTGCCATCTCTGCCTGTGCATCTTCCAAACTGGTCTTGCCACCTGCCATTTTTACGATCGGTGATGCGATGGCAAAGGAAATACCTGTTGCGATAGCCACACCAACTAATACTTTCCAGATATCCGGTCCCGGAGCCATCATCAGATATGCAATGATGGAGCCCGGAGAAGCCGGTCCTACCAGACCGCAGCCTGTCAGGTTAAACCAGAAAATTGCTACCATATTTCCGACGATCGGTGCGATGATCACAAGCGGATTCATTAAAATATACGGGAAGTAAATCTCATGAATACCACCTAATACGTGAATGATCACAGCGCCCGGTGCGGACTGTTTTGTCTTTTTATCTTTACAGAAGAACATGTATGCAAGCAGAACACCAAGTCCAGGACCTGGGTTTGGCTCAAGCATATACATAATGGTTTTTCCGACCTCTGCTGCCTGTGCAGTAGCCAGCGGTGTGAAAATACCATGATTAATTGCATTGTTTAAGAATAATACTTTTGCCGGCTCAATGAAAATTGCAACCAGCGGAAGCAGGCTGTGGCTTACCAGAATATTTACTCCTGCTGCCAGAACAGCTAAAATACCACTCATCACCGGGCCGACAACCACATACCCCAGAATTGCCAGCAGCATACCAATGATACCTGCGGAAAAGTTGTTGATCAGCATCTCAAATCCTGCCGGCATATGGCCGTCCATCAGCTGATCAAATTTTTTGATACAAAATCCTGCCAACGGTCCCATAACCATAGCAGCCATCAGCATTGTGATAGATGTATCACTCATAATCGCACCGATAACTGCGATAGCACCTACGACACGACCTCTGTCGCCGCCTACCATTTTTCCACCGGTAGATGCGATCAGGATTGGGATCAGATATGTCAGCATCGGTGATACCATACTGTTTAATTTTTCATTTGGAATCCAGCCTGTATCGATGAACAGCGCTGCCAGAAAACCAAATGCGATCAATGCTCCAATATTCGGCATAACCATTCCCGACAGGAACTTACCGAATTTCTGTACTTTGTTTTTCACAATAATACCTCCCACTTTTGTAGTCCCCATACTACGAACACAATGGGAAATATTGCAAAACCAGCATCCGAAAAACTTTCTTTTTATGTACTATTTTTAATATACGACAATGTGATGTTTTTCACATTCCAAAAGAAAATCTTCCGGCAATTTTCCGTCGGATATAATGACGTCCACATCCGACAGACCACAGATTGTATAAGTACTTTTGACATCTGTTTTGGAAGAATCCATCAAAACGATCACCTGCTCCGCCTGCGCGATCGCTGTGCGTTTTAACATTGCTTCCTCACTGTTTCCACAGGTAAAACCTGCTTTCATTGAATACCCTGTTACCCCTAAAAATGTCTGATGAAAGTTTACCTGTTCCAGTTCCCGAATCGCGGAGATACCGTACATACTGATGCTGTAGCGGTTCAACTGTCCGCCGGTCAGCATGATGACAGGCTTTGTGAGATTGGCAAGTTCCGTTGCACAGGAAAGTCCTGTGGTATAGATCAGATTGGACTGATCCGGAAAAATCCGGGCAAGTTCTGTCGTTGTACTTCCGGAATCCAGAAAAATAGCGGTATCCGGCAGGATCAGATGTTTTGCCTTTTTTGCAATCTCCTGTTTTGCCTGTATGTTGCGCACCGAACGTCTGGTGAGATAGTCGTCTGTACCGATCACCAGCTGTACAGATTTTGCGCCACCATGAATCCTTACGATCTCTTTTGCCGCATCTAAGGCTTTAAGATCCGTACGGAGTGTCATTTCCGATACATTCGGGAACTGTTCCTTAATCTGTGAAAAACTTACGGTTCCGTGTTTGTTTACCAGTTCTGCAATCGCATTTCTGCGCATTTCCATTGCGTCCATAGTCTCTCCTCTCCGCCAGAGACTCTCAATTCCTGACGGATCGGAGAATTCTGGCAGTACTTATTCTGTAATAAAGTTTGCAAGTAAATATTCTTCTGCTTCCGGACACCATAATCCCTGATGTGTATCTACAATGTCAGCCAGAGCGATGTAACGGTCATCGTTTCTCTCTTCTGCTGCTTTTCTCAGTTCATCTAATGCTGTCAGCGGCATGCTTAAATGTGTATAAATTAATTTCTTTCCACCCGGAATCTTCGGAAGATTCAGAGTTGTCTCAGCTGCAGCATCCAGTCCACCGATATGTGTTACCATAACAGCCGGATTGATGCGTTTTGCAGCGGTCAGCTCCAGAGATTCGATCATGTCTGCAGTATTTCCACCGGTAGTTCCCATTACATGTGTAGAATTGTAATGTACATCGTAGAAATTCATCTCTGCGCTGAATTTTTTGTCTGTCGGACCTGCGAAGAAGTTCAGGCAGCCATCTCTTCCAAGGATTGCGCTGGACTGAGTTACAACAGATGATACCGGTGCATAACATAATACATCGTCATATCCTGTGCCGCCGGAGATTTTGATCAGCTCAGCAACCGGATCCTCAAAGTTTCCTGTATTTACAAAATGAAGATCGATTCCTTCCTTTTTATAATCAGCAACCGGGAATAATTCCTCTGCACGATCCAGACGCTCCTGATTAATGTCTGTAACAACAACCATGGATGGACGTACATCGCGGTGTAATGCATAGGTTAAAGCACCAAGTCCCATCGGGCCTGCACCTGCCATGATCGCAAGTTTACCATTCTCTTTGATACCCATCTCGTGTGTGTATACACCCATCTGTGTATGGTAAGCTGCATGGAAAGCTCCGATACTGCAGGACATCGGCTCAGCCAGAGAAGCTTCATAATAAGCACGGCCTTTGTACTCAAGCAGGCATCCAAGCTCCATAACCTCTGCTGGAATTACGCAATAAGTAGTATCTCCGCCAAAAAACTCATAAGAATATCCTGGGCTCCACATGGTTCCTTTGTAGTTTAATGCCGGCTGAAGTGTAAATTTCATACCCGGTTTAAACTGATCCTGATGATTTTTACCAACTTTTACGATGTCACCTGCGAACTCATGTCCCATGATTGCCGGATGCTCTGCAACATCCTCATGTACTCTCTTATGCTCTGTTCCAAGGATCGCACATTTGTAAGTTGACATACAAATACTGTCAGAAACTACTTTTACAAGGATTTCGTCATCTGTGATTTCCGGAAGTTCGAACTCTTCCAGTCTCAGGTCATTTGCTGCGTGTAATCTTACTCCTTTTGCTTTCATAATAAAAGCTCCTTTCTACATGTTATTCCCGTTTTTTCGCTTTTGCAACAACAAAAATATTTTCTTTTTCATTATTGCCTTTTATTGTTGTTTTAAAAGCTCATTTATTTTATTTCAACAGCTGTTGTCATTATAATATGCCTATACAGTGGAAATGTCAATTGTTGTTTTGACGTAAAAATACACAAAATTTTGCTTTAAATTTTTACTTCAAAAATTATAACTTTTGAATTGACAGAATACTTTTGTTGTGCTATATTGTTGGAACAACAGTAAAGACCTTTTTACTTTGTAACGTTTCAATCTTCATTATGAAAAGCGCCAACTTTTCATAGAAAAAGAGCAGCCGCACAACGCAGCTGCTCTTCTTTTTTCTCATATCCGAATATTCGGTATATGATTTTCTCTCTGATCTGAGTAGTTTTAGCAGGTCTTATTTGTCAGACATCTGCTCCTCCTGTCTCATGATCATTTTTTTCACCATTTCACCACCGATGGATCCTGCCTGACGGGATGTCAGATCTCCGTTGTAACCCTCTTTTAAAGGTACTCCAAGTTCGGATGCCACTTCCTGTTTGAAACGGTTCATTGCTTCTTTTGCCTCCGGAACTGACACTTTGTTTGAGCTCTTAGAATTACTCATGTTGTTACACCTCCGTAATGTTTTTCTCTATAGTAAAGACAGGGCGCTTCCCGGTAATTTTGTTGAATGGGAAAGGTTGTTTTTCTTTTCAACTCAACAGAAGTATCCTTGTGAAGCTTTCTGTCTTGTTCCTAGTATGAGCGGAGATGTGGTTTTTATGTCTGGGAAATTCTTCTTGTTTTTGGTGCCTTCACTAACTCAATTTTTTAATCACAAACTACTGCGCCAGATACTGGCGCAGTGCCATCACATATTCCTGTCCCAGTTTGCTCAAAATCAGATTTTTTCTGGTGACATATCCGATCTCCATCTGATTTTCATCCTGTATATCACCCGTCTGATCTAAACTCCGAAACGGTACTGCCCGATAATCACTGCCATTTAATTCCTCACAGATCAAACCGGAACACAATGTATAGCCGTTTAGACCGACCATCAGATTCAGCATCGTTGCCCGGTCGTTGGCATGAATGATCTGACTGTATTCATTGGTCGGGAACAATTCTTCTGCCAGATAGAAAGAACTGTCATCTCCCTGTTCAAAGGACAGACACGGATAATGTTCCAGTTGTTCCAGCGTCAGATATGGTTCCTTCGCCAGCGGATGATCCTTCCACAAATACACATATGCTTTGCAGGTGATCAGCGGATGAAATTCCAGATTTGCAGATTTGAATAATTTTTCCATGGATTTTCGATTGAATTCGCTCAAATACAGGATTCCAATCTCACTTTTCATCGTGCTTACTTCCTGGATGACTTCCGCTGTCTTGGTCTCACGAATGGCTAATTCATATTTTGACATATCCAGTTTTTTCGCCACATCAACAAATGCCTTTACCGCAAAAGAGTAGTGCTGGGTGGATACCGCAAATTTCTTTTTATAAGAACCGCCTTCTCCATAACGCTGCAGCAACTGCTCATACTCCCGGTAAAGTTCCCGGGCATACGTCAGAAATTCCACACCATCATTTGTCAACGTCACGCCTCGTCCGGTACGGAAGAAAATCGTAATTCCTACTTCTTTTTCCAGTTCTTTTAATGCATTGGTCAGCGATGGCTGTGAAACATACAACTGCTCTGCTGCCTTATTTAGTGATTTCGTCTCTGCAATGGTCAATATATATTTTAACTGTACAAATGTCATGCTCATTTATCGCCCATACAATGTTGTCAACTCTCTGATCTGATCTGCTAATTCTTTTGTCAGACATCCCTGCGTCATTCGCCACCGCCAGTTATTCCCGAGCGTAGACGGTGTATTGATTCTTGCCTCACTTCCAAGCCCCAGATAATCCTGCAATGGAATAATACACAGATCTGCCACACTCGCCAGTGCCAGACGGATAAAATCCCAGTGAATTTGCCTCTTTGGTGTATTTGCATTATTCATATATTTCTGAGATAATTTCAGATCTTCCGGATCTAAAACTTTATACCAGCCGCAAAGAGTATCATTATCATGCGTTCCTGTATACACTACACAATTTTTCTCATAATTATGTGGCAGATAATCACTCTCTTCTCTGGAATCAAAAGCAAACTGAATCACTTTCATTCCCGGGAAACCGGAATCATGCAATAGCCGGCGTACACCATCCGTTAAAAATCCCAGATCTTCTGCAATTACATTTACATCGTCCAGTGCATCTTTCAAAACCTGCATCAGACTCATGCCCGGTCCCGGCTCCCAGTGTCCGTGTTCTGCTGTCTCATCCCCCGCCGGAATACTGTAATATTCGTCAAATCCTCGAAAATGATCAATACGAATGCAGTCATACAAGTTCAGACACTGTGCGATTCTCCGAATCCACCACGCATAACCGGTCTGGCGGTGATACTCCCAGCGATACAGCGGATTCCCCCATAACTGTCCGGTCGCGGAAAATGCATCCGGCGGGCATCCTGCCACAGCGACAGGCGTCAGCTCCTCATCAAATTGAAACAACTGCGGTTCTGCCCAGGCATCTGCACTGTCCAGTGCCACATAAATCGGAATGTCCCCGATAATCTGAATGCCCGCCTGTGCCGCATACGCATGCAATTTTTTCCATTGACAGAAAAACAGATACTGCAGAAACTGATAAAACTGTATTTCATCATGCTGCCCATGCCATACCTGATCCAGAGTTGCAAAATCGCGTCTCTTATATTTTTCTTCCCATTGAAGCCAGCTTGCTCCTTTATGCATATTTTTTATTACCATAAACAATGCATAATTTCCAAGCCACCAGTCATTTTCCTGACAAAAAGCAAAAAAATCATCTGACGGTTGTTTCAGAAAACGATCACAGGCCATACGCAAAATTTTATATCGGTTCTGGTAAAGCTTTGCATAATCAATGGATTCCGGATTCTTTCCAAAATCAAAACTGTCACACTCCTCTTTCGTCAAAAGCTGCTGCTCCACAAGCTGCTCCAGATCGATAAAATACGGATTTCCGGCAAAAGATGAAAAAGACTGATACGGGGAATCCCCATAACTGGTCTGTCCAAGGGGCAGTACCTGCCAGTTTTTTTGACCTGACTCTTTTAAAAAATCTACAAATTGATAAGCCTCTTTTGAAAAACACCCTATTCCATATTGGGATGGAAGAGAAAATACCGGCATCAAAATTCCACTTGTTCTCATAATTCATATCCTCGCGTTCTACACATTTATACTTTTCAATATAGGAAATTCGAGTAATTTCCCGGCAAATAAAAAGTCCTTTTTGCTGCACTGCTGTAACAAAAAGGACTTTTGAGCGTTTGTTAACCTTTGACTGCTCCTGCAGCTACGCCTTTGATAATATATTTCTGACAGGTCAGATAAAATACAATGATCGGTAAAATTGCAAGTACCAGCATTGCCATCATTGCACCCATATCAATGGATCCATAGCCACCGCGCAGATACTGAACTGCCATTGGAATGGTAGGCTTTTCACTGTCAAGTACCAGCGTCGGAAGCAGGTAGTCGTTCCAGATCCACATTGCATTTAAGATTGCAACTGTGATCATAGTCGGGCGGAGCATCGGGACTATTACTTTAAAATAAGTCTGAACCGGTGTACAGCCATCGATCATTGCTGCTTCTTCCAGAGAAATCGGAATCGCCTTGATAAATCCACAGAACATAAACAGCGACAACCCGGCACCAAATCCCAGGTAAACCGGTATGATACCAAACATATTGCCAAGGTGAAGAAAATCTGTCACTTTAGACAGTGTAAACATAACCATCTGGAATGGAACGATCATTGCAAATACAAACAGATAATACAATACTGTGGATAATTTGCATGTAACTCTTGTAATCCACCATGCAGCCATGGAAGTCAAAAGCACGATCACGATTACAGAGCAGATGGTAATAAAAGCAGATCTTCCGGCTGCTACCAGCAGTCCTGTTTTCTGAATACCATTCACATAATTGTACATTCCGGAAAAAGTATCCGAATTTGGCAATGCGAACGGTGCATCACTGATATAAAGTTTGTTTTTAAAAGAATTCATCAATACAAGGAAAATCGGGAACAGGAAAGCCACAGCTAAAAGTGTCATCACAATCGTAATCACAATACCGGTACCTTTTGATACTGCCGGATTTTCAATGATCTCATTTTTGTTTTGTTTTCTCTTTTTCAGCATTAGTTCTCAACCTCCTTACGTCTTGTAAAGTATAACTGTGTCAGTGAGATTGCTGCTACGATAATAAAGAAAATAACCGCTTTTGCCTGACCGACACCTTCCCAGCCGTTCCTGTTATAGAAGGTCGTATAAATATCATATGCCAGCATTGCCGTCTTCTTTGCCGGTCCGCCTGCTGTTAATGCCAGGTTCTGATCGAACAGTTTGAAACAGTTCGTAAGTGTCAGGAACAGACAGATTGTAACAGATGGCATTGTCATCGGAATAATAATCTTGTACAATGTCTGGAATTTATTGGCACCATCAATTTCAGCTGCCTCAATCAATTCTGTCGGTATATTTTGAATACCGGCAATGTAAATAATCATCATATAACCAATCAGCTGCCAGTTTGTCAGAATGACCATGCCCCAGAAACCATATTTCGGGTCTGCTGTGATCGTTACGTTAAAATGTGCCAACACACCGTTGATCAGCAATTGCCAGATATAGCCAAGTACAATTCCTCCGATAAGGTTTGGCATAAAGAAAATGGTTCGAAAAATATTGGTTCCTTTTAATCCCCGTGTCAGTCCATATGCCAGGGCAAAGGAAATTACATTAATTGTAATTACGGATACAACCGTAAATTTCACAGTAAATAACAGTGCATTAATAAAATCTTTGTTTGAAAATGCCTTTACATAATTTGCGATTCCAACCCAGTGTGCATTTGTAACTGTCGTAAATTTACAGAATGAAAGCACGATTCCCATAATAAATGGAATGATGAAAAACAGGGTAAATGCAATCAATGTAGGTAATACAAAAAGAGCAAAATATTTTTTATATGTCTTTTGCATAAATCTCCCTCCCTACGGATACAAATGTTTTCTTCGTAAAACAGAAGAGGAGGCGGCCGATGACCGCCTCCTGCCCCTGAGAATTCTACTATCTAATACGACTACTCAGCTGTTGCTTCTTTCTCAGATGCCCACTCATCTACTGTATCTGATACCACAGCATCCCATTCTTTATTGCCATTTGCATACTCAAGAAGAGATGCGCCATAATCATCTTTGAATGTCTGGCTTGGGAATGTTGTAAAGTTCCACGGTACAGTTGTAAGGGAATCATCTTTCATGTATCTTACTACTTCCTGTGCTAACGGGTCAGAAGAAATCTCATCATCGCCAAATGTGCTGAACGGTGTGATAAACTGAAGATCATTTGTTACCATCTCTTTTCCTTCATCAGAACTGAACACCCATTTCAGAAAATCCAGGGATGCTTTCTGATCTGCCTCAGATGCATTGCTGTTTACACACATGTAGTTTTCTGTACCGATGCACAGTCCCTGTGTCTCTTCGCCTTCTACGCCTGTATAGATCGGCATAAATTTCACGTTTTCTTCTTTTACTACGTTACCACTTACTTTGCTGATCTGAGACCATGCCCAGTTACCATTCTGAACCATAGCAGCTTTTCCTAATGCAAACTCTGACATAGAATCATCTACTGTCTTGGAACCAACCATTGTAGGCTCAACGGTTGAGTTGTTCAGATACAGGTCGAAGATGTTTTTATAGTTCTCATTATATTTGAAAGTAATCTCATCCTCATCTTTTACATTTGCATCTTTGTACTCATAGTAAATCGGAAGATTCATCAGATGTGTCTGCCATCTCCAGTCTTCACCCGGTGCAAAGGATGTGGATGCAAATACACCATCAATGCCAAGATCATCTTTGTGCGCTGTCATATCTTCTACAATTGCCTTTAATGTATCAAAGTTTTTGATATCATCCATGGATGTTGCTTTTGCGCCCGGAAGTGCAAAATACTTATCCATGATTTCTTTATTATAGATAATGCCGTATCCTTCTTCTGCAAACGGAATGCCGTATACACCATCACCTTCTGTGATCGCAAGGTCTTTATCTACCAGCATATTGTAAAAATCGGTATCCTTCAGATCTGCACAATACTCTTTCCAGGACTGATATCCAACCGGTCCGTTGATCTGGAATAAAGTAGGAGCATCACTTTTAGCCATCTCTGATTTCAGTGTCTGCTCATACTGATTGGATGCTGCTGTCTTTACTTTTACCGGAACACCTGTCTCCTCCGTATATTTTGCTGCAACTTCTTCCCACTGATCTGCAATCTCCGGTTTGAAATTCAGGTAATATACAGATCCTTCTGCACTGCTTCCTTTTTTCTCAGCTCCTGCGGAAGACGTATCTCCACCTTTCGCTCCACCGCAGCCTGCTAACATACCGGTTACTGTCAATGCGGACAGACACACTGCCAAAAATTTTTTCATTTTCATAAAAAATACCCTCTTTCCTTTTCATTATCGTATCAAGTGCATACCTCTTTGATACTTATAATTTTATAGAAAGAGAGTCATATTTAATACAAAAGATTTTCAAGAATCATGTTCTTTTTCCACGATTCTGTAAAAAAATCAAAATAGGATATTGGTTCTTCTCCTGTAATGATCTTCATAAAAGCCAGTGTCTCCATATCTGTCATATCCTGCGGTAACTCCCGATGTGAATACGGTACATAGTCTTCATTAACATAAGACACATCCGCCTCTTCAATCAGCCGTACTGCCTGAATCCGTGAAGCATAGGCAGCCCAGTAAACAGGATCTCTGTCTCCATCAAGGAATCTGCGGCAACTGTCATAATAAGCCGATTCCAGAGAATTCATGGAATCTGTCTGTCGCGGATAATGCAAAGCCAGCCAGATATGATCTGTTGTTGTAAACACAGCATTGCTGAAATCACAGTTTGCCACAAGCGGACGTGCCGTGGTATCAACCCCACGTTTCTGGTACAGGTCAATTTCTTCGCTCCCATCGTGACGGTATCGCGCATTGTCAAAAAGTGCGGTCATAATCTTCATGACGATCTCCGGATGCTCATATCCTTTTCGCACCACGATACAGGGAGATGTTTTTCCATATATGTAAGAATGAACTTCTCCATACTCATCAGCGATCACATATGGTTTCCACTCCGCCCCCGGATTTGCCTCCACTGCTTCTATCAGCGGATTATTCGGTGCCCACCACCAGCCAAAAAAAGCTCCACAGCGGTTATCACGTATCAGTTCTCCGATTTCTCCCGGTGTCCGCATCATATAATCCTGATCCAGAATACCATTTTCATACCATCCATGAAGATATTCCAGTGCCTGCCTGGTCTCTTCCGTTAATGATCCATAGACATAACCGTCATCACTATCCTGCAGCCATATCCCCGGATAGGCATGAAATACGGAAAAAACAGGATCCACAGAGAAATTCGAAGAACCGTTCCCATACAATGTTGCCATACATGGCAATCCGATATTTCCATTTTCTCCCGGATCATTTTCCCGGAATGCCTGGATGATCTGCTCCACATCAGCAAGCGTCGAAGGTTCCGGAAGTCCCAGTTCTTTCCGCCAATCTTCCCTCACCCAGAACAGATTACATCCATAATAAACCTGCGTGGAAGGAAGTGCCATCAATTTTCCATCAATGGTCACAGATTCCAGTAATTCTTTTCCATAGCTGCTGTACATGGATTTGATCATACTGGAAGTTGCCTCCTGATAAGCATCTGATAAATCTTCAATCATGCCATACTCTGCCAGTTTCTCTACCTCATCCGGACCAGATACCAGCATCACATCCGGAAGACTATTTTCAGCAATCATTCGCTGAATATACAGATAATAATTTTCATCCTCCGACACTTCCAAAACATCTTCATTTTGTACGTTAAGTGTTTTTTTCAAATATCGTGTATAAGCATTATCCTCATAAGTATCGCCATCCGGCATACCGGAATTACCGGAAGCAGTCATTTTTGCCAGTGTATAGGTCACTATCTCCGGATAGGGTATCAGTGGTGATTTCTCTGCCTTCTCCCACGAAGTGGCTGTCTTTTCATCCGCTTCCTGTTCTGCCACATCACAGTCAATTTCAAATGATATCACACCGAGAAGTACGCACATCATTCCCATAACGATAGCCTGTGCTCTTCTTTTGCTATGACTCATTGCTTTCTCCCTTCTGTACCTTTGGAAAATGCAGTAATACCTCCGTACCTTTTCCCTCTTCGCTTTTGATCTGAATGGTATAAGTTTCCCCGAAGCTCAGTTTCATTCTGTCGTTTACGTTTTTGACACCATATCCCAAAGCATGATATTCCAGAACATGTGCAAGCGTATCTGCATCCATCCCAACGCCATTATCACGAATGCTGACATAAATCACCCCGGAATCTGTCTCCTCCCAGATACGGAACCAGATCTGATGATCCGGATCCTCCTTAATATCAAGACCATGCTCTAACGCATTTTCTACGAACGGCTGGAAAATAAGTGAAGGAAGTTCATAATCCAGCAATTTTTCATCTACATCATAATGCACTTTAAAGTCATTATCATGCATCCAAAGTTGCAGCTGTACATAAGCCTGAATATTTTGAAGTGCCAGCCGCAGGCTGATCCAGGTTCTTCCTTTATTTAAAGTTGTCCGGTAAAATGCAGAAAGTGCAAGCGTCACCTGACTGATTTCATCTTCGCCGGCCTCAATTGCTTTCCAGTTGATCATCGACAGAGAATTATACAGGAAATGCGGATTGATCTGAGCCTGCAATGCTTTCATTTCAAATTCTTTCCGGGCAATCTGCGTTTCATAATTTTCCCTGATCAATTCCTGGATCCGCTGCATCATATGATTATAACTGTTGATCAGGATTCCCATCTCGTCTTCGCGGTTGCTGTGGACTGTTGCCTGAATGTTTGTTTCATCCATAGACTGGATTTCTTCTGTCAGTTCTTCCAATGGTCTGGATAAATATTTTGCAAATCTCCTTCCCAGCAGAATAATACAGACCAGACAGGCTCCTACCTGCACAGCGATCATAAGAAACGCTCTTCTGGAAAATGGACTTAAGTTGGATTTCTTTTGAAAATAAGTAACTGTCGCATCCATCTGATTCAGATCCTGCTGCACCCATAAATAATCCTTTTTATTCTCTCTAAAACTTACATATATGCCATTTTTATCTGTACATTTTTTCCCGGAAAAATTCCATATTTCATCGTTCTGCGTCTGCACATGAACACCATACTGATCCACTGCAAGCTGGTTTAATGATTCAAATAATGTCGGAATATCTGTGCGAACTGCCACATAACTTTCAATTCCGGAATAACTTGGAATTTTGTATATCGAAATCAGGTCTAATGTACTTTCATCAAATACCCATTCCTTATCCCTGATTCCATCTCGATACCAGGACTCTTTGTACAGATCCTCCAGTGGATGCGTTTCATTTCCGAAAGACTGCTGAATGCTCTCGGAGTAGATTGTAACAGATTCCATGATCAGATTCTGATACTTCAACGCACCGATGGTATTTGATACTTCCTGATACAGTTCATAACGCTGTGTCTTCTTTGTCGGATCGCACTCCAGAAAATTGATAACATCCTGATTGTATACGAAATAATTCATCATCTGCTGGCAGGTATACATCTGATAATCTACAATCCCACACGCCTGCTGCAGTGTATTCGTCATATCTTTTTCCCTGTATTTCAGCACTGTGTGATAGGAATTGATTCCAAGTGAAATACCCAGTATCACAACCGGAAGCATACCGACCAGACACAGAATTGTCAGCATCTTTTTTCGAATGGATAGTTTATGAAAGAACTGTTTCAGTCTGCGCATCTGTCATTCCACCCTTTCGATACTGTTCCGGACTGCACCCACAATACTCACGGAAATTTTTACAAAAATAAGATACATTTGAAAAACCAGTTTCTTTACATATCTGCACAATCTTCATAGATGTATCGGAAAGCAGTTTTTTTGCCTGCTCCATCCGGTAATTCCGAATAAAACGGCTGACCGTATCTCCGGTTTCTTTCTTAAATATATAACTGAAATATCCCGGTGACAAATACACCAGTTCGGATAATTTTTCCACACTGATATCCTCACTGTAATGTTCATAAATATAACTTTTTGCCTGTGCAACTTCATTTCTGGCACCATCATTGTTGGCTGCCAGACGTTCTTCCATATTCTGAATGAGTGTTTCTACAAGACTTATCACTTCCTGGACAGACTGCATTTCGTATACCTTCTGAACCGCTGTTTCCAGTTTTTTTCTGTCCTGATGCTGATGCGTAAAAAATTCTTTTACCAGATTGGAAAACAAAAATCTCGTGTAAATCTGCGAATAGCTGCTCAGATCTCCCATACCATTTTTCAGAAGATGAAAATGTTCCCACAGATGAGTCATATCATCCAGGCGGATATTTTCCATCATCCGGCTGATCGTTTCATCCAGGAACTGCTCACTCCCGGTATCTTCCGATACGTGATCCGGTAAAAATACTCTTGTTTCCTTCTGATAAAATTTATTTTCTATCAGACTTTCAAGCATCTGAAAACGATCCGGCAGTTCACTTCGATCCGTAACCGGCTGACCGACTGCCACATAAAAACGATTTCCAAACGTGTGATTCATCCATTCAGCTAAATCTGTTGCAAAAACTTTCTGCTCACATACGCCAAAAAGGACACAGAGTTCCTGATTCTGTGCCAGATTTAAAAAGGATAATTTCTGCTTGCTATATTCTGTCAGTTTTTGAATAAAAACTTCTTCTGATTCTTCAAAAAAATTATCTTCACTCTCAATTAAAAACAAACCTCTGATCTGATCCCAACGGTCAATATTGATCTTTCCACTGATTTTATTTAACAGATCGTCATTTCCCTGACAAAGGTATCTGAAAAGGAAATAATTTTCCAGAGAATCCTGATTCCACTGACTGCGCTGCGCTTCATTTCTCCGCTCGGTAATTTTTTCCACCAGATGATTCAGCGTGTTTTCGAACTCGGCAGGATCCACCGGCTTGAGTACATAGTTTGAAACGCCGGAAGCCATTGCCTTTTTCGCATATTCAAACTCACCATATCCGGAAAAAATTACCATTTCCAGATCTGGCTGTAATTTGTGAGCCACAGAAACCAGCTCAATACCATCCATAAATGGCATTTTTATATCTGTCAACATAATATCCACTGTCCGATGCTGCAAAATTTCGCAGGCCGCCTTTCCATTGGCGGCCTCCAAAATTTCCATCTCTTCACTGCGCCGGTTCAGCAGAAAACGAATTCCCTTTCGCTCCAGTTTTTCATCATCTACTACCAGAATTGTCAGCATACATTAATCCCCCAATTTCCATATATCCTGATTGTATTCCCGGATGGTACGGTCAGAAGAAAAGAACCCTGCATTGCTGATATTCACCAGCATTTCCTTTGCCCATGCTTTGCGGTCTGTATAATCTTCCAGTGCCCGTTCTTTTGTTCGGATATAATCTTCCAGATCCAGGAATGTCATAAACCAGTCTTTATTTTTCAGTTCACTGCTTAAACGCTCTAAATTTTCTTTCTTTCCAATCTCCATCATCTGTGGACCGGTGATAAATTCCACAGCCTTTTGGATCATCGGATTTTTTGTATAATAATCGGATGGTCTGTAATCACTTTTTTCATAATGTGCAATTACTTCATCACTCTTTGCACCAAAGATATAGATATTGTCATCTCCGACAAACTGATGGATTTCTACATTTGCACCATCTTCTGTTCCAAGTGTCACTGCTCCGTTCAGCATAAATTTCATGTTTCCGGTTCCGCTTGCCTCTTTGGATGCAAGTGAAATCTGTTCTGAAATATCACATGCCGGGATTAGTTTTTCTGCTAATGTAACGTTATAATTTTCTACCATAACCACATTCAGATAAGGACTTACTTCCGGATCATGATTGATCAGTTCCTGCAGGCAGAGGATCAGATGAATGATATCTTTGGCGATCACATAAGCCGGTGCCGCTTTTGCGCCAAAGATCACCGTAATCGGAGTCTTTGGTAATTTCCCGCTTTTTATTTCCAGATATTTATAAATCACATACAATGCGTTCATCTGCTGTCGTTTATACTCATGAAGCCGTTTGATCTGAATGTCAAACACAGAATCCTCATTCAGTTCTATGCCCTGTGTCCGTCTCAGATACTCTGCCAGTTGATGTTTGTTTTCTTTTTTTATCTGCAGAAGATTCTGCAGTGACTCTTCATCCTCTGCAAACTTCTCCAGCTTCTTTAACTCTGTTGCATCTTTTTTGTATCCATCACCAATCCACTCCGTGATCTGATCTGCAAGCAGCGGATTGCAATGAAGCAGCCAGCGGCGAAACGTAATTCCGTTTGTCTTGTTGTTAAATTTCTCCGGGTAAAGCTGATAAAAATTATGAAGTTCTGTCTCTTTCAGGATTTCTGTATGCAAAGCTGCAACGCCATTTACGCTGAATCCGTAATGAATATCGATGTGCGCCATATGAACCACATCGTTACGGTCAATGACAGCCACACTTTCATCCGCATATTTCCGTCGTACTTTATCATCTAAAATTTCAATAATTGGCACCAGCTGTGGTACGATTTCCTGCAGATAATGCAGTGGCCATTTTTCCAATGCTTCCGCCAAAATGGTATGATTGGTATATGCACAGGTGCGGCTTACCACATCAATTGCATCATCCACAGAAAGTCCCCGGGCGATTAATAAACGGATCAGCTCCGGGATGATCATCGTCGGATGTGTATCATTGATCTGGATGACTGCATAATCCGGCAAATCATAGAGCTTACATCCCCGTGCTTCACATTCTTTTAAAATCAGCTGTGCGCCATTACTTACCATAAAATACTGCTGATAAATACGAAGCTTGCGACCATCTTCATCACTGTCATCCGGATAAAGGAATAATGTCAGATTTTTGGCAATTTCTTTTTTATCGAAAGAAATCCCATCCTCTACAATGCTCTCATCCACAGAATCTATATCAAAAAGTTGTAATTTATTGGTGCGGTTACCATATCCGGTTACCAGAATTTCGTACATGACAGACTGTAATGTCATATTACCAAAAGACACCGGGAAACTGACATCCGTACGTTTTAACCAGCCACTTCGATCCATCCACGGATTTTTTGTTTCTTTCTGCATATGATCCGCAAATTTCTGCTGAAATAATCCAAGATGATAATTCAGTCCAATACCGGCTCCATTGTAACCAAGTGTTGCAATCGAATCCAAAAAACAGGCTGCCAGTCGGCCAAGCCCTCCGTTTCCAAGAGATGGTTCTGCCTCGATTTCCTCAATTTCACAGATATCTTTTCCATTTGCAGCAAGCATTTTGCGGACATCCTCATATATTCCGAGATTGATCATATTATTAGACAAAAGTTTTCCGATCAAAAACTCTGCAGATACATAATATACTTTCTTTTTCCCTGCATTAGATTCCTTCTGCTCTGCCATATCCTGCACAACAGCCATCAGTGCCTGGTAAATCTCCTGATTACTGCTTTCTGAAATTGCTTTTCCTAATTTTTCCGATACTAACATTTCCAGTTTCATAATAAAATTCCTTCCCGACCTCAAAGTCTGTCCTCTCAAAAGAATCTGATACGAAGAAACCATTTGATTCATTGTATCATACTTTTTCCTGTTCGTGTGTTTCTGCTTATATTTTATACGGCATTGTTATTTTTTTCTTGCAGCATAATATCCTTTTATAGTACAATTCTATCAAAAACAGAAAGGAGTCCAGCATGAAACAGCCAAAACCAGAACAATACCACGAAAAAAAACGTCATACGGAAGATCAGTTTCCTTATAACACTTATCTGTGCACTATACCGGATGATTTTACGGAAGTACCTGTTCACTGGCATGAAGAAGCAGAATTTATCGTCATTCAGAAGGGATCCGGCACAGTTTTTGTAGACCTGACACACTATCATGTGACAGCCGGAGATATCATCATTGTTCTTCCGGGACATCTGCATGCCATCAGAGAAATTTCAGGTCAGAAAATGGAATATGAAAATATCATTTTTCGTCCGGAATTACTATCCTCCGATAACCACGACGTCTGTTTTGAAAAATTTCTGTATCCATTGTTCTCAGGGCAAATTCACACAGTCGTCCACATTCACCCACGTCTGTCCTACTATCCGAAAATTCATGATCTGATCTGGACAATGGATCAATTATGCAGTAAAAAACCTGCCGGATATCAACTTGCTCTCAAAGGCTCTCTGTTTCTTTTCATGTTCCAGCTTCTTTCTCTGGACGAAAAAAAAGAATTATCCAACATACAGCAACGGTCACTGGACAAGTTGAAATTCATCATCACTTTCACGAATGAACACCTGGAAGAATCTATTTCCATTCGCCAGATTGCCTCTGCCTGCTATTTCAGTGAATCACACTTCATGAAATTTTTTAAGACACATATGGGTATCAGCTATATCCATTATCTGAATGATGTCCGACTGGCACATGCCAGAAATCTGCTGGTTTCATCAAATCTGTCTATTCTGGAAATCGCACAGAAATCCGGTTTTGAAAATGCTTCTTATTTCAATCGGAAGTTTAAAGACAAATATGGCATTACTCCACGCCAGGCAAGATAAAAAATCGCTTAAGACTCACGGTCTAAGCGATTTTTCTGTCAGGAAGGTTTTTTTACATCCCCGTCTTTATCTTCCAGTATTGATCTATACTCATATCGCGGAATAAAATTCCGCCTATCACATTTTTTATAATATTCCATAAAAATACGATCCATAACCATTGGAATCTGACTTTCATCCGGTTCAAACAAAACATTAAAATCAACGCATGCTACATCATGTAGTTTATTGCCACAAAATTTATATACACATGTAAATTTGTGTAAGTGCACGTCGTGCGGCACGCAGTGCAGGGTAGCGCAAAAATTTATCAAAAACACTGTGTAACTTAAAAACTCCTACCATTTTTCCTCAAGGAGTGATTGCTAGCGACTGAGGCAAAATGGTAGGAGTTCATTATAAAACCTAAATGGTAAATTTTAAGCTACCCAAAAAAATACAATTCCCGATAATGTTCATACCGATCCTGGAAATTCTCCGTATCTTCTTTTTTCACAGAATGCAGATACGCATGACGTCCCATATCCTCCTCACTGCTCTCCAGAATACTTACACCAATATTGGAACAATGATCCGCAATCCGCTCCAGGCTCGTTGTCATATCCGTCAGCACAAATCCCATCTCAATGGTACATTTGCCCTCTTTCAGACGGATAACATGACGCCGTTTCAGCTCATCGCTGAGGTCGTCAATAACCTCCTCCAACGGCTCAATCTCTCTGGCCAGTTCCTTATCGTTATTACTCAGTGCCTGAACGGTCAGATTTACCAGATCTGTTACCGCTCTGCGCAGATACATGATCTCGGAACTTCCCTCAAAGGACATTTTCAGACCTTTCTCCTTCATCTCCTGCGCGCTTTCCTTTAAGTTCACGGCATGATCGGAAATTCGCTCAAGATCGTTGATACTGTGCAGAATGACAGACATTTTTGCACTGTCGTTTTCCAGCATATTGCGGTTTGTGATCTGGATGACATAGGAACCAATCCTATCCTCAAAATGGTCGATTCTGTTTTCCAGTGTTTCCACAGTTGCCGCTTTTTCCTCATCGTACTGATCCATCAGACCAAGCGCATCTACTAATGCTGCCTCACTCATATGTGCCATATAAGCGGTTGCTTCCATACAGTGACTGATCGCCAGTCCCGGCTGCTCCAGAAAACGAACATCCAGTTTTTTCAGCTCTTCCTCAGACTCCTGTACACCATGCTTACGCTCTGTATGATCCTCTTTGATAGACATGTACGCCAGTTTTTCCAGTACTTTTGCAAACGGAAGCAGTACAAGAGTAGCTGCTATGTTGAAGATACTGTGTACAACGGCGATTCCTGCCGGTGTAGCTGCGTCTCCAAGAAAATCAAAATGTACAAATGCATTGATCGAATAAAATACAATCATAAACAATGCCGTACCTATGATATTAAAATACAAATGCACCAACGCGGTTCGTTTTGCATTTTTGGATGCTCCAATAGAGGAAATAATTGCTGTTACACAGGTACCGATGTTCTGTCCCATGATGATTGGGATCGCACATCCAAAACTTACCGCTCCGGTGCTGCACAATGCCTGCAAAATACCGACAGATGCGGAAGAACTCTGAATGATTGCTGTCAAAATCAGACCTGCCAGCATACCAAGGATCGGATTTGTAAACATGGTAAGAAGATGTGTAAACTGCGGAACATCTTTCAGTGGCTCTACCGCGGAACTCATGGCATTCATACCAAACATCAGTACCGCAAAACCAAGTAAAATGCTTCCCACATCTTTGTGTTTGTCATTTTTGGATGACATCATCAAAAGCAGTCCGATAATTGCCAGAATCGGTGAAAATGATGTTGGTTTCAACATCTGGATAAAAAAGCTGCTGCTCTCAATACCGGAAAGACTTAAGATCCATGATGTAATTGTGGTACCGACATTGGCACCCATGATAATTCCGACTGCCTGGGACAGTTTCATAATTCCGGAGTTTACAAAACCGACTACCATAACGGTTGTAGCCGATGATGACTGGATAACGGCGGTGACACCGGCACCAAGTAATACCGCCTTGATCGGATTTGATGTCAGTTTTTCCAGAATTTTTTCCAGCTTACCACCGGAAACCTTGGTCAGACCGTCTCCCATAACATTCATTCCATACAAAAACAGGGCAAGTCCGCCAATCAACGATAAAATCGCAAATATGTCCATAAAAAGATTCCTCCTGATTTTTCTCCCCAGTTCACTCAGCACATATATTAAGAAAACGCTCATGCTCGCATGAGGAGTTTTTTTAATACTGCAAATGTTTCCAATTGAACTGTCATTAAGTAATAACATCATCTAACAATTACCACTCTAATTGATGTATGTAAAATTCAGGAGATTCGAATGTAAAGTCTTTGTAAATTTTTTACATTCTATTTACATTCACATTTTTGTTTCTTTTCCGGTGCTGCTTTTTTCTCTCTGGTCAGCAGCATTGACATGATCAGGGACGTGATCGGAACCGTAAGGATAATGCCGATGGTTCCTGCAATTCCCCGCATGATCTCGATGGCAATGGAATACATATTCAGTATCTGATGCATCTGATAAGAATATGCATAAATGATCATGACCAATCCAAGACTGCCGCCCACATAAGCCAGAATCAACGTATTTGACATAGTTCCGATCATATCTCGTCCGATGTTGATTCCGGATTTGAAAATTTCTTTTGCCGTGATCTCCGGTCTCTGCTCCTTAATCTCATGTAAAGAGGTGGATACGGACATTGCCACATCCATGACGGCTCCCAGAGACGCGATCAGGATTCCGGAAAACAGCATGCCGCCAATGTCCAGTTTGGAATTTTGTCCCACATAGATCAGGTTTTCAATATCATCCACGTTATATCCGGTGACATGTCCAAAATGTCCGAACGCCAGCGCGATCAGTCCGGATACGATAACGCCGAATATCGTGCCAAGCATTGCTCCGATGGATTTCATCTGGAAATCCGCGATCAGGATAAACGTAACCAGCGTGATAATGACCACAGTGATCGTTGCCGCGATAAACGGTGACACACCAATATACATCATCGGAATGTACATCATAATGACTGCCACAAAGGTAAAGATCAGTGCCAGAATGGAATTAAATCCTTTCTTTCCACCCACCAGCCACATCAATCCGAAAAATACTGCCAGCAGAACAACGATTTCTGCCTCTCTGTCGTAATTGTATACATTTGCCGACAGCACTCCGTCATATTCCGACAGACTGGCAATGACTTTTGTTCCTACTTTACAGTTCGCACCATACAGATAACCGTTGAGACTGTAGGCATCTACTTTTTCTCCTTTGTGAGCACCTGAGCGGATCTCCAAAACCACCTGCTGGGTATCGCCGCTGTCCAGTGACGCCTGTTCCTGAAGTGATTCATTATCATTCTGAACAACTACTGCCTTTACGAATACCATGTTGTCATCTGCCAGCAGCGGTACGCGTTCCACACTGCGGTAAAACAGGAACATCAGAAGCGTAATGCCGATCACGATGAGATATTTTCCCCATTTATAAAATGATTTTCTTTTTTCCAAAATTCAAGTCCTTCTTTCTACTACAATTTCATCTGTTATGCGCTCTACTTTACTCAAAAAGCCTGATCGCTACTATCTCTCCCCTGAAAAAAGAATGTAAAACTTCTGTAAACTCCGCCCTCAACTCTCTTAGATCAATAGATAAAAATTCCACAAAGGAAAATGGATGTCATACCGAAGTACAACATCCATTTTTCCCAAAACATATTTTGAAACATCCGAAAAAGATATAAGATAAATTGCTATATCAATTACAGATTCACTTTACCGTTTGTGACACGGTAAGTTTTTCCGTTGGCTTTTACTTTTCCGTTATAAGAAAAATCAACTTTTCCTCCACGGATGTACCATGTTCCGTTGGTATTTTTTGCAATACCATTGTAGTTGAAGTCTACTTTTCCTCCACGGATATACCACCAGCCATTATGGTTTTTCTCTACACTGTTGCAGTTGAAATCTACTTTTCCGTTGACAATTCTCCACCAGCCGTTTGCATTTTTTGCTACTCCGGTGTAGTTAAAGTCTACTTTGCCTCCACGAATGTACCACCAGCCATTGCTGTTTTTCTCTACGCTGTTGCAGTTGAAATCTACTTTGCCGTTGATGATTCTCCACCAGCCGTTTGCATTTTTTGCTACTCCGGTGTAGTTAAAGTCCACTTTACCGCCGCGGATGTACCACCAGCCGTTCTCGTTTTTCTCTACGCTGTTGCAGTTGAAATCTACTTTACCGTTTACGATTCTCCACCAGCCGTTTGCATTTTTTGCTACTCCTGTGTAGGAGAAATCTACTTTGCCGTTTGTGATCTTCCACCAGCCATTAGCGTTCTTTGCTACAGTATTTGCATTTGTTACTTTACTTCCTGTTACATAGTACCAAGTTCCTTTTGCACCGATAGCACCTGTTGTATCTTTAACCACATCATTTACATCAAATTTTACGCAACCATTTTTTACATACCAGTTTCCATTTTCATTTGAAGCAAATCCGTTATAGGTAAAATCAACTTTTCCATTCTTTACATAGTACCAGCCGTTTACGTTCTTAGCGACGGTTGTAACGTTTGTAGCAATTTCGCCATTTACGTAGTAGTACCAGTTTCCGTCAGCTGCTTTGGAGTTTGCAAGACCTGTAAATTTGTTTGCTTTTTCAAGAGCTGCAATAGCTGCATTTAAATGTGCTGTAGACTCATCTACACTTTCCTGACTTGTTTTGCCTTTTGCAGCATTTGCAAGATCGTCCTGTGCTTCTTTCAGTTCTGCCTCCAGATCACTCCAGGTTTTTTCTGTGTAATCGTCTTTATTCAAAGCTTCTGCTGCTTTGATTGCTGCTTCCAGTTTGCTTGTGTCACTTACCGGTGTTGCAGTATGAATATCATCTGCAGTCACATTTACTTCTACATTTGTATCTGCATAACCAAGTGCATGAATGGTCACTACCCATTTTCCTGTTCCGTCAGTTCCTTCCGGAAGCTGGCATCTTAAGGAATCTGTCAGTCCGAGCTGAATTCCCATCATTTTATGCATCCAGTTATCCGCTGCAAATTTTGTTCCATATGTTGCAATAGCTTTATCGCCATTGCCATAATATGTCCACTCTACAGACTGCATTGCTGCTCCGAGATCACCATAGTTCTCAGTCAGATCCACACGGAGAAAATCACCAAATTTGCTGCTGCTTACAACTTCTACACCCATTTTAGCTGTGTCTGCTGTCTTTAATTCCGTATCTTTCAATCCGGATGTTGTGCCAATTGCTGCTACTCCAAAACTGAAGCTTCCGTCTGCACTCATGGAAACAGTTTTCAGGCCATTTGTATTGGCATCTACAGCTGCAACTGCTTCATAACTCTTCAGATTATTCTCAGAATATCCGCCAGACAGTTTTTCACCATTTTCTACTACACTGTAAGCTTTTTTGAACGCTTCCAGATTTTTTGTTTTTACTTTTACCGGAACATATTTGATTCCTTTGATCACATAATGATCGTATGTAGCATTTTTTCCATCTACTGTTAATGTAGTAATACCTGTTTTTCTGTCAGATGCTTTTACAAGTGTCTTTCCATCTTTTAAAATTGCGGTATTTGCATCTGTCCAGGAAACTGGCTCATACTCATTTCCATCTGTGTCATAGATCACGACATCCTGCTGGAAACTTCCTCTGTGGAGACCGTGGTTTGCTGTCGCACGGGTAACAACGTCAAATGCGCCTTTATCATACTCACCGTTTGTATCCATTGTATCAGAAGATAATGTAGATCCTGCATTCTGAACCTTCTCTGCTGCATAATACTCAGCATAAGAAAGAGATGCATATACATAAGTGTATTCCGGAACTACATAAGTAAATGTGAAATCATTTGCATATCCGGTTGCTTTTACAGAAACAGTAAACTCATCTCCCGGCTTTGCATCTTTAAACGGAGTTGCTGACTCATTTAAAGAGCCGTCTTTGTTGATGATCGTAACAGATTTTTTTCCGGATGCAGCATAATCTTTGCCATTTACATTGACACTTTTAATATTTTTAATGTAAGCACTCAGATCATCTGCTGCTGCATCTTTTGCAGCAACAAGACTGTCACTTGCATTGTCATAGGCTGCTACTGCTTTGTCTGTTGTCAGTTCAAATGTTGCAGAAAGATCTGCGTATTTACCACTCTTATCTGTAATTTTCAAAGTATACTGTCCAACTGTAGCACTCTTATCAAAGCTTAATACACCATCTTTTACAGAAACATTATTCAATCCGTCCACACTGTATACCGCATCATAATCAGATGGCAATCCTGTAATAGCTACTGTTGTCTTTCCTGCATCAGCAGAAGCATTCTCAACTGCTACTGTATTTGCAAATTTTACCGGAACATACTGGTTCATTGGGATGTTATATACACCGGCATCTGTGTAATAAGTAACATTATTGATAGTCTGTCCCATCATGGATACATAGTCTGCATAAGAAAGCTGGCAGCCATGTGACTCTGTTACAAATCCCGTACTCCATGCGAGTTCTGTTTTTTTCCAGATATTCTCCACATGACGTAATCCGTAGCTGTCACCCTCTTTTGTGCTGATTGTGACACCGTATACCGTATTGATATTTTTCGGAAGTCCTTCGATATCAAGCTGATAATCACCATATTTCGTAGAAGTAGATAATGTACCGTTTGCATTATCTAACGTTGTTGCAGAAGATGTCTTCACTGCTCCAAAGCTGAGTGTTCCGTCCTTGTTTACAGTAAGCTCTTTATAGTAAGATGGAGCTTCGCTGAGTACATAATAGGAGTAATCTGCACTTTCAAACAATGCATCTTTTCCCACATAAGTTGTGGTAGACTCTTTTCCCTTGATACTTGTAGTAATCTCAACTTTACTCTCATCTGTAATCTGCGTATATTTTCCTGTCAATGCTGCCAGATCACTTACTTTTACAGGGAATGTGATACCACTGATATCTGATCCGTCATTGTTTACATGATAGGAACCGGCTGCCAGGGATGCTCTGGTTTTCATCTTTGTTGCGGATGAAACTGCATCTACATCGGAATCACCCTCTGCTGCATAAAATGCTGCATATGGAATGTTCATCAGAACATAAGCTTCCTGTTTCACATCCTCTTTCTTTGCTTCTTCAAATTTAGAAAGAGCCTCTTTTGCAGCATCTTTTACTGCTGTTCTTGTAATTGTAGCACCTGATTTTGTATCATATCCATTTGCAGTAAACCAGTTATCAATACTTTCCTGTGTTGCCGGCTGTCCAACCAGAGCTTTGATTCCCATATCCGGTTTTTTTGTTGTTCCATTCACTGCTTTTTCAAAATATGTTTTACTTCCAAAATCTCCCGATGCCTCATATCCATTCGTCGGAGTTACCAGAAATTCTTTAAATTATCCATCCTCAACAGTCACTCCGACAGTCACATCATAACTGTTCCACTCGTCATCCGATTCTACATGTGTAGTTGCATTATTTACGCCATCTGCCGCTACCTGACTTTTGGTTACTGCAAATGCAGCAGTCGGGTAGGTGCTCATAAATGTAGCTGCTGCAAGAATTGCTGCTACTACTTTCATTGAAAGTTTCTTTCTTCTCATAAATTCCTCCTTATATTTTTCATTTTCAAAATCAAAAATATCATCCGATTGTACCAACAAACTTTTTTCTCTAACTCATCTTAGCAATAAACAATTTACATTAGCACTATCTAACGGCGGTTATGATAGCATTAGTTTCAGTTAACGTCAACACACTTTTTTCACATTCCCTTTTAT